>Ga0129333_10007881_pt1 | contig 10045 bp, 17 predicted proteins | sample CPB6_08_DNA_FD_94474 | JGI IMG/M metagenome (GOLD analysis project Ga0129333, IMG submission 94474) | Freshwater to marine salinity gradient microbial communities from Chesapeake Bay, USA - CPBay_Sum_0.6_0.8_DNA | ecosystem: Environmental > Aquatic > Marine > Coastal | place: USA: Chesapeake...
AGGCCCTTCTGCACCGGGCGGCCGAAGAACTTCGTCCCGCGCGCGACGGCGAGAGAGGCGTGAATCGCCAGAAAGGATTTGCCGGACTTCGAGGGACCGCCGATCACGCTCTTGTCGGCCGCGGTCAGGAAGTCGTCGATCAGATATTCGTGCTCGGGGCCGGGCTTATCGAGATCGGCCCAGGCGAGACGCCCGTAGCGCGAGACGAAGGGCTTATCGGTCGGCTCTTTCCATTCCCGGCCGCGATCGTCCAGGAGATCGTAAAGCGCCTCGGGCGTGCCGCCGGCGGAGAGCCAATCTGAGACGTCCTCCTTGTCGCCCTTTACCGGGAGATCGAGAACGCGGACTCGCTTGGCAATCCCCTTGAGGGATTTTCCGACCAGGTCGCGGTGCGCGCGACCAGGCTCGTCGTTGTCGGGGAGGATGACGACGTCCGCATCCTCGAAATAGCGCGTGAGCTCCTCCGGCCATTTGCCAGCGCCCATGGCGTTGCACGTCGCCGGGATATTCCGCGCCCAGAGATTGTCGGCGTCCTTCTCGCCCTCGACGACCATGACCGTGTAGCCATTGGCGATCGCCTCGATGACATCTGGCAGGCGATAGGGCACCTGGCGCGTATCTTTTACAGACCATATCCAGCCGTCGCGCACCTTTGATGGATCATCCATCGCCGTCGCCGGCCGACGCTGCCGGAAGTCTTTCGGCTCGAAGCGAACAACCTGGAAAACGAGATTTCCGGACTCGTCCACATAGTCGTAGGTTTTGGAGATCTTCGGCCGCGGCTTTTCTCCCGAACTTGCATGAGTTGATGATGAGTTGCCGGCGCGCGGCGCCTCACGATCGGGAAGATCGAAACCGTTCGACTTGAGCCATTCGATCGCCTCGCGGCCCTTCAAACCCTTCTGGCGTTCGATCAGCCAAAGGACGCCGCCGCCGGAAGCCTCGCTGTGGTCGTAAATCTGCCCAGTCTTCAAATCGACAGACACGGATCCGCGATTGCCAAAGCGAAGCTCGCTCTTGCTCGACAGCGACTTGTTCGGGTCGCCGAGCAACATGCGCGCGACGGGACCGGCGATCGCCGCGAATGATCCGTTGTCCGATTGAAGGCTCACGAGCGATGCGCCCCCATGCGCTGACCATGGCGATAGAGAATGGGCTTGATCTGATCGAGATTCATGAGAAGCGCCAGAATCAGATTGCCGACGGCGTCGAGATTTTCGGCGTGCCGGAGCAAGTCCATGTTCGACTCGCGGCCCGCGCGCATCTCAAGCGAATAGGCCGTGTCGCGAACTGAATTGAGCATCTCGCGATAGGTGATCTTGCGATCATGCGCGCCCGTGTAAGCGTCCTGCCGGCGCAGGGCGAACAGAACCTCGCCGATGTGGCGACGCTCAAAAGGCGAGAGCTTTTCAGATTGGCAAAAGTCGCCCCAGGTCATTCTCCGTCTCCGCCCAGTCCGAAGATTTCATCGAAGTCGCGCAGCTCTTTCGCGCGCTCCTGCATTTCGCGCTCGAGCTTTTCCTTGTCGAACAGATCGCTGCTCGGATAGACGGGAGCGCCTTCGCCTTTCCAGCGATAGAGGCTCGAGTAACAGGAGTGAGGCGGGCCGAGATCGTTCTCGTATTCCCAGCCAAGATCCTCGAACTCTTTGCGCTTGTGATGAGGGACATACGCATAATCGGCGATGAACGAAGTCATGCGACCTCCTTCTTGCGGGAAGCGAGAATCCGCTTTTCGATTTCGGCCATCCGTTCGGCGTAGCGCTTCTCGGAAGCCTGGATTGCGTGAATTACCGTGGCGTGATCACGGCCATCGAATTTCTGACCGACGACGGTCGTTGACATGCCCGAGAGTTTGTAAGCGAGAGCCATGGCGATCTGACGCGGCTCCACAACGCGCGAGGTCCGCCGCTCGCCGACAAGTTCATTCTCGGTGATGCGATAAGTCGCGCAAATGAATCTCTTCACTTCGCTGATCGGCACAATCCGAGAGCGACCAGAATATCGATAGGGAGGAGAGCCGTTGTTCTCCGCTCGCATTTTGTGCAAACGACCGTAGAGCTGCGCCTGCGTCACGCCCAGCCGTTCGGCAATCTTCACGGCCGACATGCCCGACTGATAGAGCTCGGAAATGAGCTGCTCTTCCTGGCGAGTCCAGCGATGAAATTTCATTACGCAGCCTCCGCCTTCTTACCCTTCGGCGTCAGGATGCGCGGCTGAACCCAGCAAATCGCATGATGCGCTTCGCAATAAGGACGCCCAGCGGCGAGGTTCGCGGTCGGATCGCCACAGAACATGAACGGCGGGGTTTTCCCGATCGGATAGCGGCAGTGATGGTTCTCAAGCTCGAGGAATGAGACGCGCGTCTCAGGAGAGACGACCTTGCTGTGATCGATTGTCGGCTCAACGCGCTCCTCGAATTTCTTCTCGAGAATGCGGCCAAGGTGCTTCTTCGCTTTGCCGGCGGCGTAGCGTTTGTCCAGGTGCTTGATCTGGTTCTCGGTGAGCGGGGCCTTGCCATTGGCGGCGGCGATCGATTTGCCGACGTAGGCGGCGCGAGGCGTCGCCGTGAAGTTGATCTTAAGCCGGTGCATCTTTCCGATGACGGCGTTGCGCGAGAAGCCACCACCGAGCTCCTCTGCGATCTGAGCCGCCGACAAGCCCTTCTTCGCGAGCTTGCGCAGGTGTGCGATTTTTTCGTCAGTCCAGCTCACCGAGCGCCCTCCTTCTTCTTGCGTAGCCATCCAAGCTGAGAAAATGCGGGCGCCGGCGCAGTTTGATCCCAAACCATCCAGACCCAGTCGTCGGTGCCGCCGCCGGCCTTGTTGCCAGCCGCAAGCCATTCGCCAGGCGGACACGACACGCGGGGCGTCACCATCCAAATGCGATGCGGAGGATGATCGGCGAAGAGACCGTTTGCGCGCTGCTGGCCGGTGAGGAATCCGATCGACGCGAAGATGGCGACCTTGCCGGTGCAAATCTCGAGAGCCCGACGAATGAATCCTTCGGTGCCCTTGCCGCGATAAAACGGCGGGTTGCAGACGATGTTGACGCCAAGCGCTTCACGCCCAGCTTCAAGAAAGTCGCGCTCCTCAAAGACACAAGAATGTTCGGCGCGGCGAACCAAATCGCTCCCGATCGCGACATATCCGGCGTCTTTTGCTGCTCGAAGAATGTTGCCGGAGCCGCACGCTGGATCCCAGATTGCGCCGACAAAGCGCTCGACCTCGAAAAGCATCTCGCTCGCACGTTCGGGCTCGACATACCAATCGAGATCGTCGCGCTTGAAGATTTTGCTGTTGCGCTCCTTGATTACGACGTCCGTCATGGCTTTGCTCCAGGATCGCGTTTGACCAGGCGCTTGCGCCAGCGACTCTTTCTCGGCTTGCGCTCTGGCGAGCGGGCGGGAAGACCTTTGCGGCGCGCGAGCGCGCAGACGTAACCGGCGGTCACGTTGAAGCGCTTGGCGATTTCAGCGATGAGCTCGCCGCTTTCATAAGCGGTCAGGAGATCGTTCATCTGTTCTGCGGAGAGGCGCGTGATTGTCACTTCGCGGCCTCGCGAATCTTTTTGCGGATGATCGCTAAATGCGCCGACACGTTGCTTGGCGTCACGCCAGTCAGCTCGGCGACCTGAGACAGTGTCCGACCCATTTTTAGGAGATGATGGATTTGCGCTTGACGACCGCCTAGCCGAACGGAAGGCGGTAGATCCTTAGAAAACTCTTCTGCGTGTGTACTTCGGGTCTTCGGCGGTTTCAGTTTCAGTATCCGCGCGGGCTTCGGCGATGGCTTAACTTTTTGCTCCACTTTCGGAGGCGGAGAAGACGGAGCCGGCATCTCAACAATGTGGCGCGGATTCAAATTGGCGATCCGGAGAAGCTCGTTCACGCGCTCAATGAATTTCGCAGCTTCGCCAGTATCGGTGAGCTTAAATTGACCGACGACTGACAGCCGTCCGGCGCGATGAACAATGTCCGCATCCCAGGTCATTGCGCCGTCCTTTGAATTTCAGCAGACCGACCGAATTCGCCGCACGCCCAGCTCCACAAGGCGAGAGCATCGGCGCGGTTGTCATCGCGGCAAGAACGCTCCAGCCATCCAAGCTGATGACAGCGATCGAGCACGACGCGCTTCGGGTCTTTCGGGCGCGAGACGCCCAGGAAATCTTTGCGAACCTTCTGCACGTTCGCCTTGCGGGCCATGATCCCGTAGGGGCCGCAGATGCCGAAGACGACGCCGACAAGGCCGGTCAGCATGTAGATCGTGTTCGGATTGGACGTGAACTTGAAGCCGCGATCGCTTTCCTCGTCGAGCTTCACCATGCCGCCCATCGACATGGGCGCTTCGACGACGACGATGTCCGGCGTTTCAAGCGCGAAGACATCGCGCAGCTCGATCCCGAGTTTCTTGAACGCGCGCTCCGGCTCGTCTTCGGGAGATTTGAGACGCTTCGACCAGGACGTCGGCTTGCCATTGGAATCTCCAAGAGCAAAGCCCGCATTGGTCGCAAGATCGAGAGCCAATATCTTCACCGCAAGCGCTTCCGTTTCATTTTTTGCTTTTGACGACGCGACCAGGAAGCCGCGCCGTAATTAGTCGTCAGGCTTCGACGGCGTCTGCGCCGGGCAGTCCCTTGATGCCCTTCTTGAGACGAGAGGTGTTCTCGCGTGCGGCTTCCTGGTTCTTGAGAAAATTCGGGCGAAGGTCGTCGTCGCCTTCGTCGTTCGAATGCGAGCGCGTCGCCGCCTCGAAGAGATCGCCAGGCACGGCGATCGCGCGCAAATATTCGAACGCGGCAACGTCCTCGTCGTCTTCCGGCGTCGCAGCTTCAATCGCGTTCTCGAATGCCATCTTTGCGCGCGCGACCTTCACTGCCGCCTTCAGCGCCTTGACATTGATGCCGGCGTTCTTCGCCGACTCGTAAATTTCGGGGAGCCGCTCGCGAATCTGACGGCACTTGTTCATGTTCTCGATTTTTTGTTCGTCGAGCTCCGCGTAGATGCGCATGGCCTCTTCGGTCCAGCGACGCGCTTCTGTCTCGTTCATTCCGTTGTGCCCTATCGATGCCACCGTCTCTCTCCGTTGTTCGGCCGCGAGAGGCGGCCACGATGTTCGTTCGCGCGGATGCGCGTGCCTCTCTTGAAGTTCGCTGGTGCAGGGGAGCCGGGGAAAAGACCCCGACGCCGAAGCGCCGGGGCTAGTTCAAGGGAGGAAACGCCCAGTGCTGGGCACCCTTCGCGCGAAGAGTAATGAGAGCGCGCGAAGCTCGATCGCCGACGGCGGAAGCCGGCCGGCTTAATCCTGATGAGGAAAGCGTAGGCACTTTCCACATGTTGCTTTTCGTTAACGAAAGCCCCACTTTCATACATGACCTGAGCAGGCGAAACCGCCAAAAGGTCAATGCGGCTCTCGCGTTTTGGGGGCTGCGAGTGGAGTTCATATGAGTCCCGCGTTCACAGCCAAGAGCACGATCACCGCCGCCCAAACGGCAGCGCCGAGTAAGATCCCAAGCAGGATTGCGATGAGATCAGCGCGAGGCATGGTCAAACCCGCCGTATTTGCGCTGATAGGCAAAGAACCCGCGCGTTTTCCGGGGCTTCGGGACATCGTCGTCCTTACCCAAGAGCCACAAAAAGTCCGGCTTTTCGATCTCGCCAGCGAGAAGCTGGGGCAGGAGACGCGCGGCCGTCGCTTGGTCGGCGGCGATCAGGCGCTTCTCGGCTGCGGTGAAACGGGGCTTCATCTTCCAGCCCCGCGTTTACGGGGCGGCGGGTATATGTCCGGGCGCAGCTTGTGGCGGGCGACGCCAGTAACCCGCTCTACGTCGAGCACACGCTCGACGGGGACGCGGCGCCATTGGGAAACGGCCTGGGGGGTCAGGCCGCCGATGAGTTTGGCAAGTCCAGTGTTTCCACCGGCAATTTGCTTCGCTTTTTCAAGAGGTCCGTTCATGCCGCTAGGAAAAGCACAGCTTTCCAAACTTGGCAAGTGGGCGAAAGCGAGACTTTTGCTGCTTCACGCCGCGGCAAGGGGCATAATTACGCCATGAATCTCGTAAGTCGCGGAGAACGAATTCGTTTCGTTCGAGAAAAAATTCTGAAATTGCCGACGCACAGGGCGCTGGCGAAAGTAATCGGCGTCTCGCATGCGGCGATCGGCCAATGGGAGCGGGACGCAAACAACGTCAGCCGAGACAACCTTTTGAAAATGTCGCAGCTTTCTGGCGTTTCGATCGAATGGATCGAGACCGGGGTAGGACCAGTTCCGGCTGAAATTGCAGACGGCGATGGGTTCACTCTAACCGAACCAGTTGCCGACCAAATCGAAAAAGTTGACAGAAAGTTACCTGGGAAAAACACTCCAAACCGCGGCATTAAGGAACTCGATTCTTCTGCGGGGTTGGGCGGCGGACAGGCCGTGCCGACCACCTACAAGGAGGGACGCGAAGTTGATGCGTTTAAAAGCGAGCCTTGGATTTTCCCCAGGAGGTTTATGGCGTCGCTGCTGGTCCCAGAAGAAAAAATCATCGCGATTACAACGCAGGGCGAAAGCATGTCGCCCACAATCAACCACGGGGACGTAGTGTTCATCGACACGATGCACGTTAGGGTTTCACCGCCAGGGCTTTACGCCATGCGGGACCTTTACGGCGAGGTGATCATCAAGCGCTTGGACGTTTTCAGGAAAGGTGATGCGATCATGATACGAATCACCTCCGACAATCCACACGAGCCGAGCAGGGATGAACCTATCAGCGAGGTATCGGTCGTCGGGCGCGTTTGCGGCATTTTGAAGCGCGTCTGAAACAGGGCGTGACGCTTCACGCGCGCGTCTATCAACTACAACAATCCGTGAATCTGAATCGTTGGCGGGGGGCGCATAAAGCGCCCCTCCCAGCCAATAATTCAAGAATAACTACCTAGATTATCTATCCCGAATCTATGTGTTCGGAACCGATCGGTTCCCGTACCCCGCGCGACCCGTGACCGGGGTTGTAGGGGGCGCTTTCACCCTTTGTCAAGAAAAAAGAAAGCGGCGCTTTTCGCGCCCTTGACTTTGGAAAGAAAGTGGCGCTTTTCTCTTTCCGTCGCAAATGACGGAGGGGAGAATGTCCCAGCATCAAATCGCAGCATTGCTTTTCGCCGCGCCTTTTTTGGCCCTGGCGATTTTTTTTGCGGTCGGAAGCGTTCTGGTTGAGCGCCTCGATCCCGCGCCGGTGAAAATCAAACGCGAGGGGCGGAAATGAAAACGCCCCTCCGCACAAATCACACATTCAACCGATCGGCCATCATGCGCGACGCGCATAGGCAATGGCGCCAGTCGCAGAGCCTCGGCCTTGGTTGGGATTGGTCGAAGTGCATGCGCCGCGCCTGGGAAGCCGCCAAAGGCCGCGCCATTCTCCAGCAACAGCGCGCGCGGATCACGCGCGACATCATCCGCCTCGCCGCTTGAGGATCACGCAGATGCTCAATGACCTCGACGCACGGGAGCTTCACGCTTTCCGGATCTTCATCTTGCACCTGAGTGACGAAGCGCTCGCGATTTTGCTCCAGGACGAGCCGTCCTTGGAGAAGAGAGCCGCGATTAGACGCGAGCTCGCCGCTCGAAAAGGCGTCTCGAACCAAATCGGGGCGATCACCATGACAGTCCAAGAACTCAACGCAGGAGCGAAAAATGGGATTTCCTGAGTTTCTATATCACATCGGAAAGCGCGGCTTCGCTCTTGAGGTAAAGACGACAGAACTGTCGTCCAATTTGAGAATCGTCGACGGTGAAAGCTGCCACACGATAACGACGCTTTACTGCAGCACGTCCTGCAAAGAGCGCCTTGAGCGCGCGGTGGCGGCGTTCAACGCCGAAATGCAGAAGGCCGACGAGACTCAAGCAATTGTCGAGGCGGCTTGATGACGACGCACCCGACGCTTGTCGCGCTGAACTGGCCCGTTCCGGATGGCATCGACATATTCGACGCCAGCGACCGGCAAACCTGGCTCACCAAACTGAGACCGCACGACGCGACATGCTCGGCGATCGGCTGTCTCCTCGGCGTTCACGAATACCTGACGCCATTCGAATATTGGGCGCTTAAATCTGGGAAGACCAGCGAGGACCCAGAAGAGACGCCGGCAATGAAACGCGGACGGCTGCTCGAAGATGACGCACTCGAGCTCGTCGCCGAGAAGCGCCCCGAATGGAAGATCGTCCAGCCCAGCCTTTATTTCCGCGATACAGCCGCGCGCATCGGCGGGACGCCCGACGCTTTTGTGATCTGCCCTGAGCGCGGGAGAGGAAACCTCCAGGTCAAGACGACCAGCGACATGGTCTTTCGCAAAAAGTGGAAAGACGAAACCGGCGAAGTTGTTCTCCCGCTTTGGATTGCTTGCCAAGCAATTCTTGAAGCGCATTTGACTGGGGCCGAATGGACCGCAGTCGCTTTGATGGTCATCGGGAACGGCCTCGACGTTCACATCATCGACGTGCCGATCAATCGAAAACTGATCAGCCGCATTTATGCCGCCGTTGCCGATTTCTGGAATCGCGTCGAGCAAGATGACCCGCCGCCGGTTGATTACGAGAGAGACGGTAAAATTGTCTCTCAGCTTTACGCCGACGACGACGGCGGAGAGACGGACCTATCCGGCAATGATCGAGTGATCGAGCTGCTGGAATCTCGCCAGAACCTGAAAGCGACGGAAGCGGCAGGCACGCAAGCCGCGAAGGATCGCAAAGTCATCGACACCGAGATCATTTGTTTGCTTGGCAACGCCGCACGCGGGCGCACCGCAGACGGTCGATTGATTGAAGCAAAAACCATTCGACGCGGCGCATACCAGGTAGAGGCGTCGTCTTATCGCCAAGTCAAAATCAAGGAGATTTCCAATGGAGCGGGCAAGCGCAGCGGTCGCGGCGATCGGTCACAATCGGCCGCCGGAGACGCTTTTGGATCGGCTTTCTGACGATCACCGGGACCTTCTTAATCGGGTCGAGGAATTGGCGGCGCGCGCGAATAACGGGCCGCGCGAGATCAAGTCCGACGACGACCTGGATGCGTGCGGTCAACTGTCGCTCGACGCCGCAGCGCTGACGAAAGAGTTGGACGCCGCGCGCGTCGAGGAGAAGCGCCCATACCTTGAAGCCGGGCGTGACGTTGATGGTTTCTTCGGGACGCCAATCGATCGCCTCAAGCGGATCAAAACTGCGTTTGAAGGCGTCGCAAGCGCATACATGCGCGCAGTCGCAGAGCGCAAGCGCCGGGAGGCGGAAGAGGCCGCCCGCAAGGCCAGGGAGGAGGAGGAGGCGCGCCTTGAGGCGGCTCGCAAGGCCGCGGAAGCGAACCGACTAAAGACGGCGGTCTCGCACCAGGACAAGGCGATCGACGCCTCGCATCGCGCCGAAGAAGCGGAAATAGTTGCGGCGGCGCCCGTCGAGGATCTGACGCGCACGACGACGGCTTCCGGGATTGCTGCCAAAGGCAAGACGGAATGGGACTTCGAGATCGAAGACTTCCAGGCGATCCCGCTCGATCGCCTGCGGATGCTGCTCAAGCGCGCGGAGGTCGAGGCGGCCATCGCGCGCGCCATCAAGAACGGTGAGCGCAACATTCCAGGCGTTCGCATCTTTGAGCGCGTCGTCGCTCGTTTCCGTTGAGAGGGTTGCACATGAGACTTATTCGCGTCGTCGATCTTGAGACGACAGGAACAACAGCGTCAGACGCGGCGCCATGCGAGATCGGAGCAATCGATGTCGTCGAAGGCGCAGACGGCTGGGTTATCGATATGAGCTCAACGGTCGACCAGCTCTGCAACCCTTCGCGCAAGATTCCGCCAGAGGTCAGCGCGATCCACCATATCATCGACAGTGACGTCGAAGGTCAGCCGTTCTGGCCGAAGGCGATCGCAGAGTGCGCCAGGACAGACGACGCCATGTTTGCGCCGGACGTTTTCTGCGCGCACAACGCGCGATTTGAGCGTCAATGGTTCACCGACGAAGTGACGCGAAACACGCCATGGATTTGCACATACAAGTGCGCGCTTCGGATTTGGC
>Ga0129333_10007883_pt1 | contig 10043 bp, 5 predicted proteins | sample CPB6_08_DNA_FD_94474 | JGI IMG/M metagenome (GOLD analysis project Ga0129333, IMG submission 94474) | Freshwater to marine salinity gradient microbial communities from Chesapeake Bay, USA - CPBay_Sum_0.6_0.8_DNA | ecosystem: Environmental > Aquatic > Marine > Coastal | place: USA: Chesapeake Bay...
AAACTGCTTGCTTTGTTTGGCTCAGATAAGCCTGAAACCCAAACAGTGGACGTCAACCAAAAAATTACCGAAATCAAGCAGGGGTCGGCTCCAGATTTTGCGACCTTCCTTGCGAGCGATCTTATATATATGGCCGTACGATTAACGGAAGAACAACTTGAATATATTGCACTGAGCGATGGAGTAGATGGCTGTCTCTTCCTTGCAGAAACTCTTAGCAACCTCGAGATCTTGAAAACAATGTCTCGCTCGAAAAATGTTGTGATGTATGACGCAAAACCACTGATGAAGTGGCTACTAAGAAAGAACATAGAATTTTCTCCTATTCGAGACATGCATTTAATTTCCTACATAGAAAATCCAGGAGCACGACTACTTGAATTAAATGATGCCGTCAGGCTCTACCTAAATTTTGATCTACCCACTTTCACAAATGAAGGGCTTTTCCCTGATTACTCAAATGAGGCATTGCACTCCTTAAACTCTTTGATGTTACTTGATCAACATTTGCAAAAGAGTGTGAGCGCTGAAGATGCTGCAATCCTTGAAAAAATTGACCTACCGGTATTGAAGATTCTCGCCATTATGGAGGAACGAGGTATCCAAGTCGATTTGAAAGGACTCCAAGGACTCGAGAGTGACTTTGAAAAGCGAATGGCTGAAGCTGCTACTGAGGCGGAAAAGCAAGCGGGTAGGAGTTTTAACATTGCTAGTCCAAAACAATTGCAAGAAATTCTCTTTGAGGTTCGTAAACTACCAAAGACGAAAAAGATCAAAACTGGCTACACCACCGACGCAGAGTCGTTAGCTCAGCTTTATGAACAAACTGGAGACACTGTTGTTGAGCAAATACTGAGATGGCGCGAAGTTTCCAAATTAAAGCAGGTTGCATCGTCACTAATCCCGCTGGCAGATTCAAAGGGTCGTATACATACCAATTTCAGTTCCACAACGACCTCGACCGGACGGCTTTCGAGTTCTGATCCGAATTTACAAAACATCCCAATTAGAAGTACCGAGGGAAGACTCATCCGCTCTTGTTTTATTGCTGGAGTTGCATTTGATGGGTTATTGACTGCAGACTATTCACAGATTGAAATGCGCATCATGGCACACCTTGCCGATGACCCACATTTAATCAGTGCATTCGAAAGTGGTGAAGATTTACACGCAAGTGTCGCTGCTGCGATATTTTCCGTCAGTCCTTCTGAAGTTACGTCTGATATGAGAAGAAGAAGCAAAGCGATGTCATATGGACTTGCTTACGGTTTGTCCGCATATGGTCTATCTCTGCAACTTGGAATTGATCCAAGTGAAGCGAGTGAATTAATGGACAACTATTTCTCTCGCTTCGATAAAGTGAGAGAATATTTGAAGATGGTTGTCGACAAAGCGCGGCAAGATGGATATACCGAGACAATGTTTGGTCGTAGACGCTACCTACCAGATTTGCTGTCAGACAATCGAGTGGTCCGGCAAGCTGCTGAACGAATGGCACTCAACGCTCCAATTCAAGGTACAGCTTCAGACATAATCAAGATTGCGATGATTAACTTGGAATCGAGATTGCAGGAATTAGGGACGAAATCTCGATTATTGCTTCAGGTTCACGATGAACTTGTTCTGGAAGTGGTCGAATCTGAACGGGAAACAGTTGAAGGAGCAGTGCGAATGGCGATGATGTCAGCAGCCGATTTGAAGGTTCCACTCAGTGTCTCTGTTGGGTTTGGTTCAAATTGGGATGCAGCTGCACATTAGCCCGTTTTGAGCCTGAGTTACCCCATAGCCTAGACTTCGCCCGCTTCCTTCGGGAGCCCTCTGAGACATAGCTTTGGGCTCATAACTGCAGGTAGCACACCTACGAGAAAACTACATTGAGGTCATTTTTCATATGACAAATAACAATATCGCCGTAAACGACATCGGCACCGTTGAAGATTTCCTAGCGGCGATTGATAACACTCTTAAGAATTTTGATGATGGAGATTTAGTCCAAGGAATTATCGTTAAAGTTGATCGAGACGAAGTCTTGCTCGACATTGGTTACAAAACCGAAGGAGTCATTCCTTCTCGTGAACTTACTATCAAACATGATGTTGATCCTTCAGCAGTTGTAAAAGTTGGCGACACCATCGAAGCTCTTGTACTTCAGAAAGAAGACAAAGAAGGTCGACTTATCCTCTCCAAGAAGCGTGCCCAGTATGAGCGCGCGTGGGGTGAGATTGAAAAAATTAAAGCCGCAGATGGCGTCGTTAAGGGCACAGTAATTGAGGTTGTAAAAGGTGGCCTCATTATGGATATCGGATTACGCGGCTTCCTTCCTGCAAGTCTTGTTGAAATGCGTCGAGTTCGCGACCTCTCGCCTTACATTGGCAAAGAGATTGAAGCCAAAATTATCGAACTAGATAAGAATAGAAACAACGTAGTTCTTTCACGCAGAGCGTTTCTAGAGCATTCGCAATCCGAGTCACGCAGTTCATTCCTCACAAATCTTGCCAAGGGTCAAATTCGAACCGGCGTCATTTCATCCATCGTGAATTTTGGTGCTTTCGTTGATCTTGGTGGTGTAGATGGGTTAGTACACGTATCAGAATTGTCTTGGAAGCATATTGATCATCCAAACGAAGTCGTACAAGTTGGCGATGAAGTGACAGTAGAAGTTCTTGAAGTTGATATGGATCGCGAAAGAGTTTCATTATCTCTGAAGTCAACGCAAGAAGATCCTTGGCAGCACTTTGCTCGAACACACCAATTAGGACAGATTGTCACTGGTTCAGTTACAAAGCTTGTTCCATTTGGGGCGTTTGTTCGTGTGGCTGAGGGTATTGAAGGCCTCGTCCATATCTCTGAATTGGCCGAACGCCACGTTGAAATTCCAGAGCAAGTCGTTCAAGTGAACGATGAAGTTATGGTGAAAGTTATTGACATTGACCTTGAACGACGCCGAGTTTCGCTTTCCTTAAAGCAGGCAAGTGAATCGGGTGAAGACGTCAACGAAGGTTTCGACCCATACCTCTTTGGTATGCCTCCATCATTCGACGATGCAGGTCGCTATATCGGTCCAGATGGTTTTGATCCCGAAACTGGGGAATGGAAGCCTGGCTCAGAAGATCAGCGTAAAGAGTGGGAGCAGCAATATGCTGAGGCTCACGCTCGATGGGAAGCCTATCGCGCTGAACAACAGGCGAATGTCAGCGAATAACTATCGAAGTGAGAGAGGGCGACCATCTGGTCGCCCTCTTATTTTTAGTGGAGAATGAAGTCGTGAAATGTGTTTTTCTCTTAGGAGCTATCGGGGCGGGGAAGTCAACTGCACTTAGATACCTCGAAAGCAAGGGAGCGGAAGCTCTTTCTGCTGATGAGGTAGTTCATCGGTTGTATCAAAAGGATTCCGAACTGATTGATGCAATAGGGAAAATGTTTCCAGGAGTTCTTGACGAGGAATTGAAAGTGAATCGCCAAGCATTAGCCGCACAGTTACTTCTTCATCCAGGAGACGTTCTTGCTTTAGAGAGCCTGGTGCATCCTAAAGTGAGGGCAGAACTCGTCAAAACACTTGAGGCGTCGATAGCCGAAATTGTGGTTTACGAATTACCCATTTCCCGCGACACAACTGACTTTTCCCTTGCTGACGCTGTAATTGTCATAGATGCTCAAGACGATGTAAGACTTGAGAGATTGACTTTTCGAGGACTATCGAAGACGCAAGCACTCGAAAGAATGACACTTCACCCGAGACCATTTATTCCTAGCAACAAAGCACTCTATCGAATTCAGAATGATGGGGAAGAATCTCAGTTATTTACCCAGCTTGACGCTATTTGGAATGAGTTAGTTTATGACTAGACCTGTTTCGGATCTCGAAAAGAGTTTAAGTCCATTTATTGTCGAATCGGATTATCGACCAGCTGGCGATCAGCCTGCGGCTATTGCATCTATTGCTGAAAGGTTTACTAGAGGTGAGAAAGATGTTGTGTTGTTAGGTGCGACGGGTACTGGCAAATCCGCGACAACAGCATGGCTCATCGAAAAGTTACAAAGACCCACATTGGTGCTTGCTCACAATAAAACTCTTGCAGCGCAATTAACTCAAGAGTTCCGGGAACTTCTTCCGAATAATGCAGTTGAATATTTCGTCTCATATTATGATTACTATCAACCTGAAGCTTACATACCGCAAACCGATACTTACATTGAAAAGGACCGGCAGATTAATGCTGAAGTTGAAAAGCTTCGTTACCGTGCAACCTATTCTTTATTGACAAGACGCGATGTTGTCGTAGTTTCTACGGTATCTTGTATTTATGGCTTGGGAACACCTCAAGAATATGTCGATCAAATGATTACTCTTGAAGTAGGGCAAGATGTGGAGCGAAATGTATTACTGCGAAATTTCGTAAACATTCAATATCAAAGAAATGACATTGGGTTCACACGCGGAACATTTAGGGTTCGAGGCGATACAGTTGAGTTATATCCAGTGTATGAGGAATATCCTGTTCGTATTCAATTCTTTGGTGATGAAATTGAGTCTTTGATGCTGCTGGACCCAATCACTGGAGAAATCATAAGTGATTTACCTGTAGCACATATCTTCCCAGCAACACATTATGTTGCTGGAAATGACAGAATGAAACAGGCCTTGAGCACTATTCGCGAAGAATTGAACGAGCGACTCGAAGTTTTTCAAGCCCAAGGTAAATTGCTCGAAGCACAGAGATTGAAGATGCGAACAGAACATGATTTGGAAATGCTAGAACAAATTGGCACTTGCAGTGGTGTTGAGAATTATTCTCGACACTTTGATGGGAGGGAACCTGGTTCCCCACCAAACTGTTTGCTTGATTACTTTCCGGAGGACTTTTTGATGGTTATTGATGAAAGCCATGTCAGTGTTCCTCAAATAGGTGGTATGTATGAAGGAGACGCGAGTAGAAAACGAACCCTAGTCGACTTTGGATTTCGTTTGCCATCGGCTCTCGATAACCGGCCACTCAGATTTGACGAGTTCAAAGAACGCACGGGACAAACACTGTATTTGAGTGCAACACCAGGAAAATATGAACTAGAACTTGTTAATGGGGATGTGGTTGAACAAGTTATTCGTCCAACTGGGCTAATTGACCCCGAGATAATTGTGAAACCATCGAAAGGTCAGATTGATGATTTGTTACACGAAATTTTAATTAGAGCCGAAAAGAATGAACGTGTGCTCGTCACAACGCTTACAAAGAAAATGGCCGAGGACCTCACTGATTTTTTGCTTGATAAGGGTGTGAAAGTGAGGTATTTACACTCTGAAGTTGATACTTTAAGGCGAGTTGAACTTTTGCGAGAATTACGTCAAGGCGTTTTTGATGTGCTGGTAGGAATCAACTTGTTGCGTGAAGGTCTCGACTTGCCGGAAGTTTCTTTGGTCTCAATTCTTGATGCAGACAAAGCAGGGTTCTTACGATCTTCCACATCACTCATTCAGACAATTGGCCGAGCTGCTCGAAATGTGAGTGGCCAGGTTCATATGTATGCTGATTCCATAACGCCAGCGATGGACTTTGCGATCAATGAAACAAATAGACGTCGTGCCAAGCAAATTGAATATAACCGATCGATGGGAATAGATCCGAAGCCACTTTTGAAGAAAATTGCGGATATAACTGATTTGATTAATCAAGAAAAGGTCGAAAACGAGGCACAGCATGACGAAATATCTAAACTGAGAAAGTCAAAGAACAACCCACTTCCACTCAATGAACTACTTGATCTCATTGAGGAACTTACAGATCAAATGAATCAAGCCGCACAAAACTTGCAGTTTGAGATTGCTGCTCGATACCGTGATGAGATTTCAGACTTACGTAAGGAACTCAGAGCCATGCGTGAAGCAATGGGTTCAGAGTAAACTAAGCACTCTCAAAAGGAATCCTTAATGAATGTCCCTTCATGGTTGTGGTTAGCAACAATCGCTGGTTTCATCCTTGTCCTTTTCATTGATTTTTGGATCGTAGAGAGGCGGCCTCACGCTTTTTCAAGTAAGGAAGCAACTCGCTGGGTAATATTCTATGTGCTTCTTGCTATCTTGTATGGCGGTGTCATCTGGGGATTATTCGGACTTGATTATGCAACAGAGTATTACGCGGCCTTCTTAACAGAATATAGTCTTAGCGTTGACAATCTCTTTGTATTTCTTGTGATTATCTCTGCATTTGCTGTACCCAAGGAATTGCAGCACCGTGTGCTTCTCGTTGGAGTGCTTCTCGCATTACTTTTTCGAGCAGTTTTGATTGCAGTTGGATTAAATGCTGTGCAATCGTTTCAACCGATTTTTATTGCTTTTGGTCTTTTTCTCTTTTACACAGCATACAAAGTGCTCAATAACGATTCGGCCGACGAGTTCGATCCGAGAAGTTCTCGAGCAATTCGAGTGATTGGGAAGATCTGGCCAGTGAATAGCGACTATGTGGGGACAAAGCTTTTTACCCGCATTGATGGGGCTCGGCACGTAACGCCGTTGATGCTTGTAATGGTGGCTATCGGTGCGACAGACATTATGTTTGCTCTCGACAGTATTCCTGCGGTACTGGGGTTAAGTAATGAGTTATTGATAGTGATAACGGCAAATGCCTTTGCTTTAATGGGGCTCCGTCAACTTTATTTTCTATTGCAAGGCTTGGTGAATCGGCTTTCACAACTAGCAAAAGGTCTTTCAGTCATTCTCTTTTTCATTGGATTTAAATTACTTCTTATGGGTATCTCCGCAGCATTTAATGTTGAAACACCTCACATCTCGACACCACTTTCACTATCGATTATCGCCCTTATTTTGACGATAAGTGTTGCCTGGTCGTTGGTATTGGAAAGAAGGAACAAATGAGCGACACTCATCTTATTGTTCGAGGTGCTAGAGAACACAATCTGAAAGATGTCTCACTTCAAATCCCGCGAAACTCGCTTTGTGTATTCACAGGACTATCAGGTTCAGGAAAGTCAAGTCTCGCTTTCGATACCATTTTTGCTGAAGGTCAACGTCGGTATGTTGAGAGCCTTTCTGCCTACGCACGACAGTTTCTTGGGCAACTCGATAAACCTGATGTTGACTTCATCGATGGGCTTAGTCCTGCTGTTTCAATCGACCAAAAGGCTACGTCTAAGAACCCTCGGTCAACAGTTGGAACGATCACTGAAGTTTACGACTATTTAAGATTGCTCTTCGCTCGAATTGGTCAACCTCACTGCCCTGAATGCGATGAACCAATTCAAAAGCAAACTCCGCAAGCAATTGTTGATCAAATTCTCAAAAATTCAGAAGGGGAGAAATTCCTGGTGCTTGCACCTGTTGTGAAAGCGCGTAAAGGCGAGTTTCTCGACATGTTTCGTACGCTGGCTGCTCAAGGTTATTCCAGGGTACGAGTGAATGGGGAAGTACACGAGATATCTGACGTACCTAAACTCAAAAAGCAAGAGAAGCACTCGATTGATGTTGTTGTAGATCGACTGCAAGTGAAACCTTCCTCGAGAGCTCGCATAACCGATTCCATTGAGAGCGCTCTGCGTCTTGGGGATGGCGTGGTACTCATTGAATATATATCGGAAAATAGAGAAAAGACCGAGGTCCTTTACAGTGAGCACCTCGCTTGCCCGCGCGATGGAATTTCATTCGATGCACTTGAGCCACGATCTTTTTCATTCAATTCACCGTTTGGTGCATGCCCGGTATGCGATGGCCTTGGACATCAACTCGAAGTCGATGAAGAACTTGTAATTGTAGATGTGGATGCAAGTATTCGGGACGGGGCAATCGGAATCTGGTCATCAAATCATCTCTCTGAGTATTACGGTCGACTTCTTGAAGCGCTCGGGGATGATATTGGTTTTTCACTTGATACTCCCTGGAAAGCGTTGCCTGCGAAAGCCAAAAAAGCTGTGCTTTATGGATATGAGTATGAAGTTGTAGTCAAGTATAAAAATCGTTACGGACGATTAAGAACGTACGAGACTGGATACGAAGGCGTGATTCCCTTCATCCAACGAAAACATAGTGAAACCGAATCAGACTATTCACGAGAACGCTATGAGTCGTTTATGCGCCTTGTAGATTGCCCGGAGTGTGAAGGTAAGCGTCTTAAGCAATTTAGTTTGCACGTGAGAGTCGGGAAACTTAACATTGCAGAAGTATCGCAAAAGCCAATAGGAGATTGTCTTGTATTCCTCGAACAGCTTAAGTTACCTAAGACACAAGCAACAATTGCTAATCGCATTCTGAAAGAAGTCATCGAACGACTTCGATTTCTGGTTGATGTTGGTTTGGACTATCTCACGTTGGATCGTGCTGCAGCAACTCTGGCAGGTGGTGAGGCACAGAGGATTCGCCTGGCAACCCAGATTGGTTCTGGTTTAGTTGGAGTGCTCTATGTACTTGACGAACCGTCTATCGGGTTACATCAGAGAGATAACCATAGACTGATTGAGACACTTGAACGCCTCAGAAACCTAGGAAATACGCTCATCGTTGTTGAACATGACGAGGACACAATCAGGGCAGCCGATTGGCTTGTCGATATAGGTCCGGGAGCTGGTGAGCACGGTGGAGACATTGTTGTCAGTGGAACGTATGACGACCTCGTGCAGAGTGAACGTTCAATCACTGGTGCATACATTTCTGGACGAAAAAGAATTGAAGTTCCCACGCAGCGACGCAAAGTAGACAAATCTCATGTAGTTCGCGTTGAAGGTGCCAGTGAAAATAACCTAAAAAACTTATCTGTTGATTTTCCTCTGTCCGTCTTTACTGCAATCACTGGAGTGAGTGGAAGTGGTAAATCTACGCTAGTAAACGATATTCTCTATAAATCTCTCGCACGAAAAATCTATGGGTCAAGTGATTTGCCAGGGAAACATAAGAAGATTACTGGTGTCGAACTTATCGACAAGATAGTCCACGTTGATCAAAGTCCGATTGGTAGAACCCCTCGATCGAATCCTGCTACGTACACAGGCGTGTTTGACCATATTCGAAAGCTATTTGCTGAAACTGCAGAGGCGAAAGTAAGGGGATATCAACAGGGGCGTTTTTCTTTCAACGTTAAAGGTGGGCGTTGCGAATCATGCTCGGGCGACGGCACCTTACGAATAGAAATGAATTTCTTGCCTGATGTTTATGTACCGTGTGAAGTTTGTGGTGGGGCTCGTTACAACCGAGAAACGCTTGAGGTGTTTTACAAAGGAAAGAACATTTCTGATGTACTGAATATGCCAATAGAAGAAGCACATACGTTTTTCAGTGCGATACCACAAATTGAGCGTCACCTCAATACTCTGGTACAAGTTGGGCTTGGATATGTGCGTCTAGGTCAATCCGCGCCAACTCTTTCAGGTGGTGAGGCTCAACGAGTAAAACTAGCAAGTGAATTGCAGCGCCGATCAACGGGACAAACCCTTTACGTTCTCGATGAACCCACAACCGGTCTGCATTTTGAAGATATCAATAAATTGTTACATGTTTTGCAGTCTTTGGTGGACAAAGGAAATTCGGTGGTAGTTATCGAACACAATCTTGATGTCATCAAATGCGCAGATTGGGTGATTGATTTAGGTCCTGAAGGCGGTAGTGGCGGTGGTCAGGTCATTGCTATTGGAACACCTGAAGAAATTGCAAATCATCCAAAGAGTCACACAGGTCGCTTTCTTGGACCATATCTTTTTAAGTCATGAGATACGACTGGAAACCGCGTAGCGGAGATATTCCCGTTCAACCTGGGGTCTACCGATTTTTTAATGCGCTTGGCGAAGTGATGTATGTTGGGAAAGCTAAGAATCTTCGAAACCGACTTAATAGCTATTTCTCAACAAAGTCTCAGCATCCTAGAACTGAAGAAATGCTTTCGAATTCAAGTGCTGTGGATTGGCTTATTGTAAATTCGGAAGTTGAGGCACTTCAGTTAGAGCACACTTGGATAAATGAATTCAAACCACCGTTCAATGTTCGATTCAGAGACGATAAATCGTATCCATGGATTTGCTTCACGATCAAAGACGACATTCCACGA
>Ga0129333_10007885_pt1 | contig 10041 bp, 9 predicted proteins | sample CPB6_08_DNA_FD_94474 | JGI IMG/M metagenome (GOLD analysis project Ga0129333, IMG submission 94474) | Freshwater to marine salinity gradient microbial communities from Chesapeake Bay, USA - CPBay_Sum_0.6_0.8_DNA | ecosystem: Environmental > Aquatic > Marine > Coastal | place: USA: Chesapeake Bay...
ACAAATAAATAAACACTATATAATTAACAGACACGGAGACAATTATGTTTAATCAACCTTTACTCTTTATCGACAGTGTGCAAAATGCCAAGAGGCAATTTGTAGAAAAATATGTTCGTCATCAAGATATCAAAACAGATATGATTATCTACATTGATGCACAGACTAAATTTTTGCACAGTGCTGTAGAAGCCACAAGTAATATTATTTCAACCTGTGGCAGAGAAATACTCCATACAAAAGTAGAAAAATTAGTCAATCCTTTTAGTATTGATTGGTTCAAGGCAGGTTGGGATGCCTGGTCTGCACAAAGTCGTGCTGCTCAAAACACCTAACATAAGACATACACACATAAGGAGAATATAATGTCTAATTTACCAGAAATGAAATTACCCGAAGTAAAATTTAACAAGAATGGATATGAAATCCGCACAGATATTCTACACCTAGCTAAAGACCTAGTAGCCCAAGAATACACCTATAAATATCAGGGTTGGGAAATGAGCGCCAAGCGTGATGACAAGACTGGTCAGATCGTTACATCAGTTGGTATGCCTGAGTTCCCAGGACTTGACAAAGTTCTTGAAACTGCTGAAAAAATGTATGCATTTGTTAACGCAGCAGGCGGTAGAAGATAATCACTACATAGTAGTTAATACTTAATACGTTACGATAAGGGCTCTTCGGAGCCCTTTTAATTTGACTTTTCTGTATATTCAGCCTTGCTCCAGCCTATTAAGAACTTGGCCTTCCAATGATTTTGGTCAAAACCTTTTAAGTTTATCCACTCTTCTTTATGCTGTAGAATCTTATTAGCAGCATCAATCCAATCAGTGTGTCTAATTTTAAAATCAAAACTAATCATTTTCTCATTGAATTTAAAATAGTTATAGTCGTCGTATTCTACGTGTAACACCTCAAATATATTGCCTTCTGAATCTACACTGTCTAGGGCAAAATCAAATCCCCATTTAGCTTTAGTATTAGCTAGAAGAGATGCTTGCGGGATAGTTTTAGATAGATTATTAAGTTGCTCTAAAGCCTGGTCTTCATACCTGCATCTATGAAGAATAAGACAGTGATCTATGATTATATCTTTTATCTCTGATATAAACCAATTTTGTTGAAAACACACATGGTTAAGACAATTATTAAGGGGGTAATCCATCTTATGGTAGAATAGTTGTTCTGCTCGATTCAATTCAAACCCATCTTTATCATAATACAGAAAATCATTAGCAGTAAAATAATTAATGGGTTTATAACAGATAGGATGACTTAAGGTTTGAACATCCAACCTTTTAAGCATCATCCAATCCAGATTTGAGGAATTTCAGTTAAAGCGCCGCCTGTATTCAGGGCAAGTGTAACAGAAGTTTCTCCAGAAATATATAACACCCCAGTCTGTGTGTCAACTGTACTTTGTAATGCTGTTAAATAAGGAGCTACAAAAGAAGTAGCCCCAATTTCTAGAACACCAGTTGCAAGTTCCCCAACAACAGGGAACATACTTGTTGACGAATTAAATATGAGTTCACCAGCTAGGTTACTAACTAGGCTAATATTATAGATTTGTGTTGCATTAAGGGTAAATCCTACACCTTCAACACTAGTTAATGTAGAACTTTGAGCATCTATACTGCTTATTGTAACATTGCCTGTAGTTTCTACTAGGTTATAAACTACACTTTCACTGGATAGCCAATCAATGCTAAAGTTATAGTTGTCCTCAACTGCTGTCCAATTCTGATAGATAGGACTATAAACATGAGGACCAGTGGCACTTAAAGTTAAAACTCCGTTGTTTGACTCGGCATACTGTAGTGTTAATATAGGTCCATCAACACCTATAGGCAAATAACCAATTGCGTCTATGCCTATCAGCATTTACTTTATCCAAACAATAGTGCGTAGGTTACCGCGTCGTCTTGGAATGCTCTAAATGTAGGTGCATTAACGGTCATATAAATTGCCTTAACTTCGTTGCCCCAACTTACTGGTGATCCGCCGTTACTGCTGCTATGTATAGTAACTCTTGTTATAGTATTAGTCGAAGAATTATACCTACCTAGCCCATTTTCCCAATTTGAGCTTCCTACCGCAGTAACACCATAATCAAATTCCTGTTGGTCGGTTAGGACAGAGGCAAATGTTTTAAATCCGCTAGATGCGCCACCTAAGTTATAAGATCCAGTTCCAGTTGTTGTACTGGTCTCTTTTATTCTGTCATGAAATTGTCCCATTATGGATTATTCAATGAAAGTGTAAGAGTTATACGGATTTCGTCCCCATTGTTCAGTACATTAATTGGAGCATTATTAAACCTATTCGCAAAAATTAATGAGTTTGAACTAGCCTGAACAACGTAATAACCGTAAATTAATCCTATTGCACCGGTAAAGGTGAATGTGATTTGTGGGTAAGCTGCTGTACTTGGATCTCCAGGAGTAAAGGTAAAGTTGTTAGGAGTTAGCGTAACTGCCGAATATCCGTAACCACTACATTCAGTATAGTCTGCTGTTACGTCTGTTTTTTGCGGAGTAATATTGTTTGCATAAAGCTTAAGAACCAAATTTTGAGGTGCTGTCTGATTTACAATATTTCGCAGTGCTATTGCTTCTCCTGAATTAGTGAATACAATTGCCATAATTCATCCTTGTTAGTTTAATATATTTAGTATTAGAGCATCCTTCTACTGATGCTTATAGTAGCAGCAGCAGAGCTTACCATTGTAACAATAAGCCTTACCTGATCTGCAACTATCGCAGTAGAGAACGAAGCAAGGGTGCCTGATGTTTCTAACACGCCGAACTCAGTAATAGTAGAAATCGTTAAATTATGTGTTAATAATATTTCAGCACTCATGGCCGCAGTTCCTTGAACAATATTAACTACATATTTTCCTGTTCTATACATTGACTTGCTGAAATAATCTACAACAGTTGGAGTGGTTGTACTAATCGATGTTGTTGTAATTTCTTCTATAGATAAGCTATGATTAGATAGAGTAGGCTGAGGGCCTCCTGTAACAAAATTATACTTAAATTCAACACTTAATCCATATCCAGCAGCAGCAGGTGTTCCTACATTAACAACATCAACAGTTAAGTAATCATCTGTAATTAGTGTAGAATTTGCAGCTTTTTCTGCTTTTAAAACTCCTGCTGGAACTGTAATAGTATCAATTTGAGTTCCGTTTTTAAGATACCTAATTAAAACATTTTGATCAGCAGCAGTAGACAATCTAGCAATAACTTTATTCACATAGATTATATCCGGTGCGTGCCATCTTACCGTTCCTGTTTTAGGTTTAAGTTCTCCATCCTGCCATAAAATAACGTGTTTATCTACAGTGCCAAAGATTAATTGTTTATCAGGGCTACCAAATGGATCTGTATTAATAGTAATACCTGGCCCCGCAACAAATTCAACAGTATCTAAACCGCTAGCAACTAGGTCACTTTCTCCAGAAACCTTCCAAGTTTTAAAGGTGCTATTTAATTGTATCCTTACCTCGCCATTTCCAAGGTCAACTACATCTAAGCCTGAGTCTTCATCAAATCGTAAAGTATTAACATTAGACACAGTGCCTGAATGTATATTGCTTTGATTAGTTTTGCTTACTGTAATACTACCAGAAAGGCTATTTAAACTCCAATTAGCTTCTGCATTAGGCATAGACCCTGTGGTTACATTTCGTGACTCTCCTAATTGCAAACTATATTTGTAGTATGTTCCGCCTACTCTAACAGTAGCACCGGCAGTATAACCAGCTTTAAGATAAACTAACATTCCTTCTTCTAATCGTTGTCCTGTAATATCTGTTAATCGGTCTCCTACTGCTCCTGACACAGTTCTTAGAGACCCTCTTAGTTCCGTATCTAATACAATGGGATGATTGGCAGTGGGACTAAATGTACCAGGCCATAAATTTCTCGTTAAACCACTATAATCTGAAGGCATCAGCTTATACTCACATAGGTATCACCAGGTTGCAGAATAATTCCGTATAATTGATAATTTTCAGAATTATAACCAGCCGGATTAACGTCAGGATTTAAGCTTACACTTCCTGTGGAATAGCTTACATCACTCAACAGACTTTGACTGCTACCTGTTCTAAAAGATGTAGGTTGGCTTGCACTTGCTCTTATACCAAACCAAAACACTCTTGGATTCACAGTTGGATTATTTACAAGGCTTGAAAATACTTTTGTTTGGTTAGCTAATACCGTTACCGCTGCTTCAAACCCATAACCAAATACTATATCAGCTCTTGTGGGTGGACTTACTACGCTTCCTGTAAATATCCAAAAACTAGGATAGGTGAAATCTACACTAATTGTACTATCGCTAGAGGAAGCATTAGCTGTATAACTTATACCTGTAACTGCACTAGGTCTTGTAAATGTTGTAGTAACAGATACGCTACGAGCAGATGCAGTATTATCTTTATGAATAGGAGCTGTACAAGTAAAATTCCCTGATCCAGTGGCACTGCTTAGAGTTCCACCAGATGCAGTCACAGCGTGACTGGCATTGGCGCTATTATTCAACCCTGTAGTTGTTACTGTATAAGGCACGATTTCATAAGGGTCTAAAAAAGTATTCCCTGACAAATCTGCAAAAACTATACTTGTAGTTGGTGTAGCCCAGTTTACTGTAAATGTAGTAACATTTCCATATAGGGTTGTGTTTGCACCATCCCAAAAATTATATCTAACCTGTATTTGTGCAGTTCCTCCTGATATCCCAGAACTTACATTAGGTCTTATGTAGGAACCTGCATTGGTGGTAAATGACTGAGTCCAGTCTATTCCACCAGCTGGAGTAGCACTCTTAGCCCCTGCGGTAAACAAAACTAAAGCAGTTGCAATACCAGTCTGAACAACAATGCTACTTACTCCATTAATATATTGTGTCGTAAAATCTGTAGGATTATCTACACTTACATTAAATCCTGTGCAGGCCACGTCCCAACTAATACTAGAACCCGGAGTTGGGGTGCTAGATAATATAGGAGTAAAAGTAGCTAATTCTAATCTTAAAAGATTATTATCGAACATGGCTGTTCTTACACTATAGGTTGACCCTGATTCTTGATACCCGGTAAGAGTTCTATAATTTCCGCTGGTAGTAAAAACTAGAGGGTTAGCAGCTAAACTATTAAGACTAACTGTTAGGTTACCTTCTGGATCAGTAGTTACACTAATACCATTGGTTCCCGAAACTTTAAATGTTTCTCCTCTATTAATTGTACGTTGGGTTGAATCATCCCCTGTTATATTAAAAAGAGTATCAGAGGGTTTATTAATTAGGTCATTATAATCTCTACTTAAGGCTATTACAGCCTCAACACCTGACCGATCAGTTTTAAAAAATATTTTACCATCGTAAGTGTTTACAGCTAATTCACCAAGAACTAGGTCGCTGTTTTGCGGCGACCTGCCAGGTACTGCTGTTCGCTTTAGTTTGAGTAGATTAGCCATTTACCGATTAAAATGTTCCGCCGTCAAAGTCACCATATTCTAAGGCATTACCAGCACTATTTACTTGTAGGAATTTTCCTGCTGCACCCATTGTTAGTTTACTTAGTGTTCCACCAACATTGCCATAAAGTAAATCACCGCTAGTGTATGTTGAGAATCCTGTGCCACCATAGCCTGCGGCAACAGTTGTACCTTGCCAAGTACCGGTAGATATCGTACCTAAGGTTGTTATTGAATTTTGTCCAACATAAGTACTGGCAATATCTATAGCATCGGCGCTCACTGTGATTCTATCTGTGGTGCCGCCAACTGCTATAACTCCAGAAGAATATGTTAAGCCATTTCCTGCTATAGTACTCTTTAATTGTAAAGCGTCAGCGCTAATTTCGATACCACCAGTTGCAGATACAGCAACATCCAATCTATTTCCTGTCTTTGTTAAAGCATCACCTGCGGTAATCTGTCCTGCTCCACTAAATTGCGAGAACGTTAGCGGATCAGTGCCTACCACTAAAGGATTATTACTTGTTATAACAAATCCATTGTCTGCATTAACAGTTCCTTCTTCTATAAAAAAGAACACACCAGCTGTTACTTCATAAGGTTCATCAAAGTCAGTGGCTCTTGTCCAAGCACCGTTAGCAACTACATAAACACCATTTTCACTAGCAGTGGCTTGATCCTTGACAAGCACACGATCTCCAACTACTAAAGCGACACCATCAATAGTTTGTGTATTACTACGAGTTATTGGACCTGTAGTTGCAGCTCTTACACTTTGCTTTACATCTAATCCGCTACGAGCTGCGTCAACATAGTCTTTCGTAGCTGCATCTGTTCCTTGTGTCGGTGTGCCTAAGCTTGTAATTCTAGCACTGTTAACATCAACGGTACCAGTGCCATTTGGATTTAGGCTGATATTTCCATTTGCATCAGTGCTACTAATTTCATTACCATCTACACGAATGTTATCAACATCAAGCTGTTGTAAACCAGCTAATGTTAAATCAGTGCTGCCCAAATCTAATTGTGTAGTTCCTAGCGTTATACTTTTAGCACTAACTGCTCCAGTGGCAACAGTAAAGTTATTAGTGTCAAAGCTAGCAATACCTTTTGTAGTAGTTGTTGCATCATTAATAGCAACATCACCATTAGTCACTGTAAAATAGGTTGGGCTGAAGCTAGCAATACCTTTGTTACCACTAGTTGCATCTTCACCTGCTACTGTTATAACTGTTCCAGCGTGTGTTACATCCATACCTTCGCCACCAAGGATGGATACAGCGTTGCCGGTTATAGTCATACCACCTGTATCAGTTGTTATTCCTTGAACTACATTAGCTTTTAATCCCACTGCACCTGTAGTAACATCAAATCCGCTTGTATTAAAGCTAGCAATACCTTTTGTAGTTGTTGTAGCATCATTAATAGCAACATCACCATTAGTCACTGTAAAATAGGTTGGGCTGAAGCTAGCTATACCTTTATTATTACTAGCTGCATCTTCTCCACTTATTGTCACTGTATTATTTGTTACAGCAACATCCATTCCTTCACCACCACTAAATGTTAGTGTATCAGTTAATAACGAAACAGCATCTGTTCCTGTATCACCTGCAATATTAAGTGAAGTGCTTATTGTTTGAAAACTTAATTGTCCATTTCCATTTGTAGTCAATACCTGTCCATTTGTTCCGTCAACTGTGGGAAATGCATATTCATTATTAATGGTTAAGATTCCATTGATGAACGTATCTGCGTCAATGATGACATCTTGATTACCTGTAGGATCTATATAGATATTGCCTGTAGTGCTGCTTATTGTATTTCCACTAATTGTAATATTATTAGCAACTACTCCATTGCCGCTAATTGAAGTAACATTGGCTCCACTTGTAAATGTAAATCCTGTTGTATTGTTTACGTTAAATTCTGGAGCGTTAAAAGTTACATTACCTGTAGCGAAATCTACGCTAAAATAATCACCAATTCTAAAATTACCACTTTGGTCTACACTGTTGTAGTAAACACGACCCTGATTTACTTCAACTTCGTCGGCTTGAACTACAGAGGATTTATTATTCGTTAAATCTGCACCAGTTCCGATGTAGGCAAAATTATGTGCCATCAAATGAATATATACATCGTCTCCATCAGCTTTTACCCCTTGATTACCGTATACGTTTGCACTACTGATACTGCGCATTTCAGCAGCAAATTCTCCACGATCGTATCTTACAATTCGTGTTGCAGTAGCTCCTGAAACACTTCCACTAATACCACCAGGAGGAGTAAAATCTTTACCTTCTAAAGTGTTAAGGCTACCATCAACAACAACTGTTGTTCCACTATTTTCTACACTTTCAACAACAAATGTAACATCAGTGCTATCTACATAATCAACAGTGATTGTATCACCAGCTTGGAAGGCACCGGTTACTGTTCCAAACGTAATACGAGTTTTTCCATCTCCTCCACGCCCTGTTGCTCCTACTACACCCTCAATAGCTAAATCAGCAAAATATGTGAAACAGTTCAACCATTCTACTCTTGCACCATTAGTCATAATTAAGCCGCGGCTATTAGGAACAATAAATGTACACTCATTAAATAACATCGCAGCCTCTAAACTAGCACGGGTAACACGACTACCGTCTACATACGCACCACGTCCAGCATTATTACTTAAAAACCCATAAGGATCGTTGCTGTTGGCCCCTGATCCTTTGTTGAATACTGTGACATTTCTAATGTATGGGCTTCTACTTGTAACACTAACCATTGCCGCTGTATTATATCGAAACGCATATCCAGTATTAGCTCCACTGTTAAAACGCATATCAGCAATTGTTAAATCTTCAATAGTGGTTTCACCGTTTAGTAAGAAACAGTCATTTGTATTAGTTAATGCAGTAGGAGTAATTTTTGTTGCACGAACACCAGCACCACGAACTGTAACACCAGCTGGTACAGTCAAAGGAAATACTTCTTGATAAGTTCCTGGTAAAACTTGAATTGTATCACCTGCTGCTGCCTGTGATAAGGCATAAGCAATTGTTAAAAATGCAGTGTTTAACCTACGACCATCGTTACTATTACTACCGCTGTCAGCACTTACATACCAAGTATCACCGTTATAAGCTGTCCAGTTTTGTCCTCCAATTAAAACCTGCCCAGTTCCATTCGGGCTAATTTCTATGTTTCCATTAAGACCTTCATTGATTTTAATAAAACCACTGTTAGTTCCGCTATTGGTATTAAGTGTTAAATCACCTGTACCATTAGTTGTAAATAGAAAGTCAGTATTGCTATCACCTGCAACTATTGTATCTGTAGCAATATTAACATTACCAGTTCCGTTTGGTGTAATGTTTATGTCGCCATTGACATCTGTTGAACTAATTGTGTTACCGTTCAAATCTAGATTGTCTATTGTTAATTGTGTCAATCCTGCAATAGCAGTGGTAGTGCTACCTAAGTCTAAAGTGCTAGATCCTAGTGTAATACTTTTTGCACTAACTGCACCACTGCTTACAGTGAAATTTGCTGTGGCAAAGCTTGCAGCACCTTTTGTTGTAGTTGTAGCATCTGCGATACTAAATGTTATTTTATTACTTGCAGGCACACTAGTTGTGCTAATAGCTCCTACACCTTCAAGGTCTAAGGTTTCTGTTAATAAATCGATAGTAGTATTTGTTCCGCTATCACCACTTATGTTTAAAGTTGTTACTGGACTTCCCCAGGTAGCATTTCCAGCACCGTCACTGGTTAAAACCTGATTAGCAGTTCCACCACTTCTTGGCAGATACCAAGTGTTAGCGATTTTCACCTGTCCAGTTCCATTTGGGTTAAGATCTAAATTACCATTAGTATCTGTAGTGCTGATAACATTACCATCTAACTTAATATTATCAATTGCTAAACTTCCTGATATAACAGTTGCACCTGTACTAGTATCAAATGTAAAATTAGAATTATCTTTAATTGCACCACTGGCGCCAGCAAATAAAACTCTACCTGCTGTTAAATCTGTAACCTGTAATTCAGCTCCTGCACTAACTACAACATCTCCCGTTCCGTTTGGGTCGAGGATAATATTACCGTTACTGTCTGTACTACTAATTGTATTACCATTTAAGTCTAAATTATCAACTTTAAGATTATCTAGTTTACTATTGGCATCTGCAATTAGAGCACTGCTTGCTGTAAGGGTTCCGTGGACATGATCCATCATATCCGTAAAGTATTTTCCGCCTATTACAATAGGAGCACCTGAAGCACCGTTGATATCATTGCCCGCTCCCAGGCCACCAACGAAAACACGATCTCCACTGTTGTTTTGCGCTCCCGAGCCAAAAGTAACAGCTAATTCACCAGTGTTTAATGATCCTGGTGCATTCGCATTCAAGCTTCTTTTAATTTTTAATATTGATGCCATCTAAATCGCTCCGATTTTTTTAAAAGTATCCGCCGTCCATGACCTGCTTATTAAGATCAATAGTATCTACCCACTTATTTATGCTAGTTTGGTAAACCATTACTGACCCATCTA
>Ga0129333_10007887_pt1 | contig 10041 bp, 10 predicted proteins | sample CPB6_08_DNA_FD_94474 | JGI IMG/M metagenome (GOLD analysis project Ga0129333, IMG submission 94474) | Freshwater to marine salinity gradient microbial communities from Chesapeake Bay, USA - CPBay_Sum_0.6_0.8_DNA | ecosystem: Environmental > Aquatic > Marine > Coastal | place: USA: Chesapeake...
AATCATCTTCCCAAATTAAGCTTTTTACCTCTTTTGCCCGATAAAAATGGTCTAGATAGATTCATCAAAAAACCTTATACGGACATTCCTTGAAGCAGATGAGTTTGTTTTTGCTTTATATTTTTATTTTTTGATTATTATGTTTGTTATTGGGGGACATTTAAATGCCAGTTTCTTCCACCGCAAAAATTCACCCATCCGCAATTATATCATCCGATGCTGAAATCGGTGAAAATGTTGAAATTGGCGCACTTACGATCATTGATGGACCGGTAAAAATTGGTCATGGAACAATTATCAAGCCAGGGGTCAAACTTTTTGGCAACCTATTTCTTGGTTCAAAAAACATCGTTTACAGTGGCGCAATTCTTGGTGAAGCACCTCAACATTTAAAATATGATGGAGAACCCACCAGAACCATCATAGGAAACAATAATGTTATCAGGGAAGGCGTCACCGTTCACCGTGGGACCACCTACTCCAATGAAACAATAATTGGAAGTGGCAATTTTTTAATGGCAAACAGCCATGTCGCTCATGATTGCCGAGTTGGAAATGGGTGTATTCTTGCGAATGGCGCACTTATGGGCGGTCATTGTGTTTTGGAGGATGGTGCGTTCTTATCAGGTAATTGCGCAGTGCACCAATTTGCCAAAGTTGGAAGGTTGGCACTTTTAAGCGGGGTTTCCGCCACTACCAAGGATATTCCTCCATTCATCATTATTCAGCGAATCAATGTGGTTTCCGGAGTTAATGTGATTGGGATGCGAAGAGCGGGTATTTCACCAACTAGCATAGATGGGATTAGAAAGGCATTTCATACCATCTATCGCGAAAACCTACTTTTGCCTCAATCTCTTGTAAAGGTTGAAAAAGAATTAGGCCATATCACAGAAGTGGCAGAATTCATAGCATTTATCAGAGGTGCTAGCAGAGGAATAAGCCTTGAAACCAACAGGTTTGAAGCTGCAGCCTAATTTTTAGCTTCCAATTCTTTCACCAACTGGGCAAGCAACTCTGGCTTATCCTGTTCAACCAAGTGTTTGATTCTGGACTCAGGGATTTCCAATTTTTTCATGGCTTCAATGATTGTGGCCCAAACTTTTTCCCTTTTCTTGCCACTGCTTAAATACAATTCTCCCACTAATTCAGCTAATCTTTGATGGGCGATTGGATTTTGATTGTCATAATAGCGTTTGATGACTTTTTGCTGATAAGGCGTGTAATCTCTAGCCAAGTTAAACCTCCACAAATTGTTTGAATTATCACCATCCAAACTTTGATTGATAGTTGATTAAAATATATACCATACTTTGAACTTTCCGATTAATTTGATTCTCGAGTTTTTAATAAAATTGTATATTTGCCAATTATTTTCAAGTACATGCTAATTGGAGTCCTCATTTGCGCATAGTAATCCAAAGGGTTTCAATGGCTAAAGTTACCGTGGAAAACTCAATTTTAGGCGAAATTCAAAAAGGATTGCTAATTTTAGTCGGAATAACAACAGGTGACACCGATGAAAAAGCTGCCTGGCTAGCGGAAAAAGCCGCCAGCTTAAGGATTTTTCCTGATTCAAATGGAAAAATGAATCTTGATGTAGTTGAGGCAAAAGGTGAAATTCTGGTGGTAAGCCAATTCACTCTCTATGGCGATTGTTCAAAAGGAAGAAGACCCAGTTTTATCAATGCCGCTAGACCGGAAATCGCAGAACCACTTTACGAACATTTCATCCAAAAACTAAAATTACTTGGAATAAGAACACATACTGGGAAATTTGGCGTTGATATGAAGGTTGAACTAGTTAATGATGGGCCGGTAACCTTGGTTGTAGACGCCTGAAGCTTTTAGATTACGGAGAAGCAAAATGTCCAACGGCATATTTCGCAGGAAATCGCTTGAACGAGTGATGGCGGATTCAGTGAGCGGTCATAACCTTAAGCGAGTGCTTGGCCCCTGGGCTTTAACTGCATTGGGAATCGGGGCCATCATAGGCACGGGGATATTTGTGCTTGTTGGAAAAGCCGCAAGGGATGTGACAGGCCCCGCCCTGATGCTTTCTTTCGTGGTGGCGGGATTGGCCTGCATTTTCTCGGCGTTGTGTTATGCGGAATTTGCATCCATGGCACCGGTGGCTGGCTCCGCATACACCTATGCCTACCTAACACTAGGTGAGCTTATGGCTTGGATTATAGGCTGGGATCTTGTGCTGGAATATGCTGTGGCAAGCTGTACTGTGGCACACGGTTGGTCCAAATATTTTCAAGACATTCTAAAACAGTTTCACATCCCCATACCGGAAGTCCTCACAAACGCCCCTTTCGACATTGCCAATTCTCAGGTTGTTGGAACAGGCTCCATAGTCGATCTTCCCGCGCTTCTAATTGCCGGAGCTATCACTTGCGTGCTAGTGCGTGGGATTAAAGAAAGCGCTTTTTTCAACTCCATCATGGTGGTTATCAAGCTACTTGTGGTTCTTTTTGTGATATTCGCTGGTATTCCTCACATAGTTCCATCGAACTGGACAAACAATTTCGCACCTTATGGATATGGTGGTCTAAGCTTTTTTGGCCATCTGGTATGGGGTGAAATGAACCCCGCCACAAATATGCCTGCTGGCGTATTTGCCGGGGCAGCCCTGATCTTCTTTGCTTATCTTGGGTTTGACGCTGTTTCAACAAACGCAGAAGAGGCAAAAAACCCTAAAAAAGATTTGCCCATTGGAATCATAGGGTCCCTTCTGGTTTGCACCATTCTTTACATAGCGGTTGCGGCTGTGATTACTGGAATGGTTCCCTACGATCAAATCCAAAAGGAAGCCCCTGTAGCAAACATATTCGCCACGGTAGGCATGCCTTGGGCAAGACTGCTTGTTTCGGTGGGTGCACTTACCGGAATAACCTCTGTTCTCCTTGTTATGATGTGTGGGCAACCGAGAATCTTTCTTGCGATGGCCAGGGATGGATTGTTGCCGAAAAAGTTCTTCGCAACCATCCACCCAACCTTCCAAACCCCATTTCAGGCAACCATTCTTACGGGCGTAATTGTTGCATTGGGAGGCAGCTTGCTTCCGCTGGACATTCTTGCCGAGCTAACGAACATAGGCACTCTTTTTGCCTTCGTGGTTGTTTGTGCTGCAGTACTTGTGCTTCGGATCAAGCAACCCGACGCTCCTAGGGCATTTAAGGCCCCTCTTGGAGTATTTTGTCCCATCGCAGGAATTCTACTTTGCCTGATGCTTATGTTCTCTCTTGGTTGGGAAAACTGGATGCGCTTATTTATCTGGCTGGGTATCGGCTTATTCATCTATTTCATCTATGGTGTAAAACACAGCATGCTTAACAAAGAATCTGCTGGCAAATAACCTCATGGCCAAAACCGAAGAAAAAGAGTTTGAACAACATCTAGGTTTGTTTGATTCAACCATGCTGGTTGCCGGGGCCATGATTGGCTCGGGGATCTTTATTGTTTCCGCGGACATCATGCGGGATGTTGGATGCAGCGGAACACTTCTTCTTTTATGGCTGGTCACGGGAGTCATTACGATTTTCGGGGCATTAAGTTATGCCGAACTGGCTGGCATGATGCCAAAGGCGGGCGGTCAGTATGTGTACCTGCGGGAAGCCTTTGGCCCCTTTCTGGGATTCCTTTATGGATGGAGCCTTTTTTTAGTCATCCAGACCGGATCCATTGCGGCAGTAGGGGTGGCTTTTACCAAATTCCTGGGTGTACTATTTCCGGGCCTTGGCACCTCCGAGGAAGCTGTTATTTCGAAATGGGAGGGCATTAATCTTGCCATTTCGCTACCATTGCCCTGGCTAAAGGAATCATTGCAGGTATTTCACCGTGAAGATTTCACCATAACCATGGGGCAAATTATCGCGGCAGCAATCATCCTGATCCTAACCTGGGTGAATTGCAGGGGAATCAGGCAAGGAACCATCATCCAAAATCTTTTCACCATCACCAAAATATGTTCGCTGGCTGCTGTGGTTTTGATTGGGTTTTCAGTTGGACTGAATATGTCTACCGTGAAAGCAAACCTTCAAAACCTATGGTCAGGCGCAAGTGAAACTGCAAGATTTACCACTATCCAACATTTACTAGGAGGTCCTGGATGGCTGGTCACCATTATGGTGGCGGGTGGAGCCATGGTGGGTTCTCTGTTTAGTGCTGATGCGTGGAACAATATCACATTCACCGCGGGCGAAATCAAAAATCCAAAACGCAATTTACCGCTAAGTTTGATATTTGGCACATGCCTGGTAATTGGTCTCTATATTCTTGTAAATCTGGCTTATATGGCGGTTCTACCGGCCAATGGCGATTCACAACTTGCCACCCAGCTAAAGGCTGAGGTTGCATCCAACAAATCCATTGTGAAGGAATATCAGGCACAGGCAAATCTTTTCAAATCCACAGCCCAAAGACTTTCGGCGGAATCGGAATTCCTTGAAGCGCGAGCCAAATACCTTGAAAAGAACTCTCAACCTTTGATGGCTAAACGGCTCGAGCATGATGCCAGGGAAAGAAAAGAGGAATCTTCGGATTGGTTTGCCAAGGCAAGAACCGCTCGCCAGGCTGTTCAGGATGCTTCTCAAAACCTGGAAAACCGCCTGAAAGAAATGCCGAAGCAAAACACGACAAACCTGGGAATATCATTTGCAAAAGATGATCGCGTTGGCACCGCGATGCTCCAGGCGGTATCTCCCAATTTTGGCGCAGGGCTGATGGCTATCGCCATCATGATTTCCACCTTTGGATGCCTCAACGGAATGATTCTCATGGGGGCAAGGCTGTATTTTGCCATGGCGAAAGATGGACTGTTCTTTAAGTCCATTGCAGACCTTAACGGCAACGGGGTTCCTGAAAAAAGCCTTTGGCTTCAGGCTATCTGGAGCGTGCTGTTAGTTTTTTCAGGGACATATTCAGAATTGCTTGATTATGTGATATTTGCCGCTTTACTCTTTTATGCGTTAACGGTGGCAGGGCTTTTTGTACTTCGAAGAACAAAACCTGATGCGGATCGCCCCTACAAGGCTTGGGGATACCCCCTTATTCCCCTCATATACATTGCGCTTTGCATACTTATTATGATAGACCTTCTTATTGTCCGGCCAGAGTTCACTTGGCCGGGGCTAATTCTGGTTGCTTCAGGCATCCCTGTTTTTTATTTCTGGAACTCAAAAGGTTACTCTCACAAAACTGACCCATGATCATCGAAAACATTCATTTCAACCTGTTGGAAATTCCAACCAATCCTCCAAGAGCAAGCTCCAAGGAAACTTCCGAAGGTAGAAAAGATTCCATTACCACCCTGATTGCCAGCATTAAGACAAATGATGGTCTTGAGGGAATAGGTTATGCCTATTCGTTGCAGGGAGCTGGTAAGGCGATGTATTGGACAGGCAGGGAACTTCTCGAACCAATTTTGATTGGAGAAAACGCGCTAAATCACGAAAGACTTTTTCACAAGGTATATTGGCGAACCCAAACCATTGGGAGAACAGGTTTGGTTCCTCAGGTTTATTCTGCTTTAGACATGGCTTTATGGGATCTTAAAGGCAAAAAAGCCGGGCTTCCCTTGCACAAAATGCTTGGCGGGGCCAGGGAATCCTGCAATGCCTACATATCTCACACGGGTTGGCAATGGATGACCGTTGGTCAGATTATGGATCAAACTAAACCTTTCCTCGACCAAGGTGTGATGGGCCTGAAGGTAAAGGTTGGAAACAACCCAAATCAAGACATAGAACGAATCAGCTTTCTGCGGGAACAACTGGGCGAAGAGGTTTGGCTAGCCGTTGATGCTAACGAGAAGTATGACCTGGGAACCGCTCTTGCAATGGGAAGATTCTTCCAGGATGAAGTTGGTGTAGGCTGGTTTGAAGAGCCGATTTCCTGTGAAAACCTATCCGGTTACACCCAACTTGCAAACACCCTTGATATCCCAATTGCTTCTGGTGAGATGCTTTTTTCCCAAAAAGAATTTGAAGCTTATATTTGTACAAATTCCATGGATGTTGCTCAGCCAGACATCACCAGACTGGGAGGAATTACGCCGTTTTTAAAAACCCTGGCATTGTGCGAAGCAAAACACATACCTGTTGCTCCTCATCTAATGCCAGAAATTGCAGTCCACCTAGCCTGCGCATTCAACCAAATTACATCCGTGGAATACATGCCTTGGATGGAACCTCTTTTTCTTAATTATCCCAAATTGACTGCTGGCAAACTGCGCCCGACAGAAGGGCCAGGCTGGGGCTTGGAGCTTAATCCCGACGCCTTAAAGAAATACTCTGCCCCAACAAGCTAGCCCTCTCAGATTAAACCGAGTCCAATCTCTCTTGCGAATCCCGTTCAACACGCTATGACAGGAACTTTATGTTTGCTGTATTAGCAGTGGAGAATGGTTTTGAGTGATCAAACAACAACGGTTTTAGACCTCCGCAACCAGATGGCAAAATTTGTGAACGACCGGAATTGGAGTCAATTCCACGATCCCAAAAACCTTGCCATGGCTTTATGTGCCGAAGCTGCAGAATTGCTGGAACATTTTTTGTGGATAACGCCGGAAGAATCAAGACTGGCTTCGCAGGAACCAAAAAAGCTATTGGATATTTCCGAAGAAATTTCCGATGTAACCTGCCTCATTATGGCGTTGTGCAATTCATTGAACCTGGATCTTTCAGAATCCGTTTCAAAAAAAATGGTAAAAAACGAACTCAAATACCCAGCACACCTTTGCTGGGGAAAATACAAAGTTGACGACTCCGACAGGTTGAAAGGCAAATCATGAAATCCAACAGTTACCATCACATTGCATTTTGGGTTGTGACGTTGCCCGCAATTTTGCATGCCCAACCACCAGCCAACCTGCCTATTCCGCAGGAACAAGAGCAATCTGAAAACAGGCCCAAAGAACAAACGGAACAGGCCAACGCTCAACTTACCACCCGATATTTGGACCCTCCCAAGCCAGGAAAGCCTTGCGACATGGAATTTAGCCTGAAAAACCCAGGCACCATTCCCATGACCGAAATACAACTTAAGCAGGAATGGAATATTCCAGTCAAAATTCTGGAGGTAAATCCCAAACCGATCATCCAAGGTAAAACATGGGTTTGGGATTTATTGGATTTACAACCCGGTTCAGGGAAAGTTTTCTCAGCCAAAATAACTTTTGAGGGGGACACCCTTCCTGAATTTCGCCCGACTATTTCTTACACACCAAATCATTTGCACAAGGCATCCGATAAATCTGGTCTTTTTGTACAAGTTAATGGCCCACAATTTGTTCGCAAAGGCAACAAAGCCGTTTTTGATATTATTGTCGCCAATCAAGGGAAGGCGCCTGTCCAACAAGTCACCATTCGGGACAAACTACCCGAGGGCTTAAGGCATCCGGAAGGAGAATTCATCGAGGCGGAACTTGGGAACATACCACCAGGAGGCAAAAAATCCATTCGTTTGGAAACTTTAGCCGTGCAAACCGGACGTTTTTCCCAAGATATTCAAGTTGCGAGCTCCAATGGCGATAAAAAACTTTACCAATCGGAAATTTCCGTGGGTGAAAACCAGATTCAACTTAAATGGCAAAAATCCTTGGAAACCCCAGCGCAGGGGACCCTTGAAATGGTCTTGGAGTCCAGTTTTGAGTCTGGGGCAAGGAAGCCTGAAAATCATGCTCTAAGGGTGGAGATCCCAAAGGGGCTGGAACTTGTCGAAGTAACTCCCTTTGGTTTAAAAACCCCTTTGAAAACCGGAGAGACCGAACTACTTTGGCAAAATCCTCCTGTGCTTTCTGGTAACAAGTTCTTTGCAAGATTAAAACTTCGGGCCACGACTCCAGGGGATTGGAATCTTCATGCCAAGGCATCTATGCAAAATTCCCAGGATGCAACCTCAAGTTTTCTAATAAGGGTAGAAGGATCTTCAGAAATAACTGGCAAATTTTCGCAACCAAAAATCGAATCTCAGCATGGAAAAGAATTCAAGGTGCAATACTTTCTTCATAACATGGGTACGGCTGTATCCCAAAATGCTTCAGTAAAATTCCAAATTCCCGATGGGCTTTTCCCCATTAGCTGGAACGGACCAACGGTTGGAGGGGCTGAAGGAGAATGGATCATCTTTGATCCTGTAACAAAGATAGCGGCAAATCAGAATTTGGAATACACCCTTATTTTCAAATCATTAAGACCCGGCGAATTCAAACTAACTGCCGAGCTAAATAACGGAACCGTGGCAAAACCAACCACATGCACCATCACCGCAAACCCCCAGCCTTAGCTATTTTGTTAACATCAAAGAAAAATTTCACATTTGTCAAATATTAGGTTGCTACCAATACGCACCCGGAATATCTTTATGGGAGTTCGCAGGACATTGTTCCTGCCAACTTGCCAAGATGGCTAGACCGGGGAAGGGAATCCCCTTCACATTTAATCTTTCTGAAATAATTCAAAAACTTTTTCATCTTTCGCCCAAATAATTCCGAATGTCACTTGTAGGAAATTCAAGTCCCGCTTGGGCTTGAAATAAGACTAACTCGCTGTTATCTATCGCCGCCGTTCAAAGGATTTAACTCTCACGAAGTTGAATCCGGGGGGATATCAGAAAGTAACTCGTTGATACCTGGCCAAGGATGGCATCACAGGGGATCAGGGGGATAGGAGGTCCAAATGGGGATCAACAACACGGAAAAAGAGCAGCTTAAAGTTCACATTCGCTGGATGATTCGCAGGGATATGCAGGAAGTTCTGCAGAGCGAACAGCAATGCTTTGAATTCCCTTGGAGCGAAGAAGAATTTCTTCGCTGCCTAAGGCAACGCAACTGCATTGGCATGGTCGCAGAGCATGGTGAAAAAGTGGTTGGTTTCATGATTTATGAACTACACAAAACCAAACTTCACATTTTAAACTTCGCGGTTTCGCCACAATTTCAAAAAATGGGTGTCGGGGGTCAGATGATTGCAAAGCTGGTAAGCAAGCTTTCAAGCCATCGACGCACCAGAATTACCCTGGAAGTCAGGGAAACCAATCTAGGGGGTCAGGTTTTCTTCCGTAACCAGGAATTTAAGGCTATCAGGGTGGTAAGGTCTTTCTATTCGGACAGCGGAGAAGATGCTTATTTGATGCAATACCGTCTTCCCAGCGATACTGGTGAAGATTTTGAAGAAACCATCAACCGAATTGCCCAATACGAGGAAAATATTTAACAATTGTAAACTTAGTTTGAGAAGCCGGGCCTTGTGCCCGGCTTCTTGCATTTAATAACCGTTATAATCGTTACATTTTAACCCTTGATCAGTCGCCTCACTCTTTTTTCCATTGAACATACTAAAGTCATGCTCTAATTTGAGGATGGCTTGAAAAATAGTCTTTTCATTTCCATGGTGTTTTATGAGCTTTAAAAACTTGCTGTTTGCTGGGATCGGTTTATTTTTCTTTGTTTCTTCAAGCGCCTTTGCAGTTGAAACACAAGAGAAGAAGGAACCCTCCGTTCCGGCAATTGAGAAAAAGCTCGAAGCTAACCCCTTGGAAAGCATTAATCATCAACTCAAAGAGATACAGCTTTCCATTCAATCCCTTAAATCCATTGATTCCGATAATCGCATTAAAAAAATAGATGCTGAAATATCGATCATCAAAGATCAAATATCCAGACTTGAACAAGCTATCAGCAAGATAAATTCAACTCGAAGCGCTGCTTCCTACACTCCGCCCGTTGCAGCCTCTGCGACAATCAAGGTCGTTAATACCTCCGCTTGGAATTCAACGGTGCTGATCAATGGTAAAACGCACAAGGTGCCTTCCATGCAGACTATTACGCTTGGCAACCAGAATGTTGGTGATTTCACCTATCAGGTGCTTGCGGATAATTATGGCATCATTCAGCCAACAACAACCAGAACCATTGGCCAGAACGAAACCTTCACTATTTCCATTTATCCAAGATAATTTCTAGTTGCCTTCTTGTCCGGGTGGTTGTCGAAATCGATAATTTGCTTATGGATACAAGGCATTATTTTATCATCA
>Ga0129333_10007888_pt1 | contig 10040 bp, 10 predicted proteins | sample CPB6_08_DNA_FD_94474 | JGI IMG/M metagenome (GOLD analysis project Ga0129333, IMG submission 94474) | Freshwater to marine salinity gradient microbial communities from Chesapeake Bay, USA - CPBay_Sum_0.6_0.8_DNA | ecosystem: Environmental > Aquatic > Marine > Coastal | place: USA: Chesapeake...
CTCTGAAAAGCAGCGTAAGGAGTTCATTAAACGACATTTGCATAAAGCGATCCCTCTCTTATCGGGGGTAGAACAACTTAAACAACGTATTCAGCTTAATGGGCATTTTAAAAACCTGAGTGGTTTTAATCTTTAATCATTTTATATGTCTGTAACGCTCTGTTTTGATTTTGGTAATACACGTAAAAAGGTAGCTGTCTTCGATGGCGCTGTCTTGCGCGAAGCTATTCAACTTGCAGATGATCATGAGGACACGATTACCGAGTTGCTGCGACGATACCAACCTCAAAAATCTATACTATCATCGGTAATAGCGCACGATCCGTCGCTGGAGAGGATACTAGGTAGCGCTACACAGTTTCATAAGCTCGATCATACTACAAAACTTTCTTTTACGACTCCGGTCGGCAAACCGGCCACAATAGGTGCCGATCGGTTGGCTATTTGCGCCGCTGCTGTACACTACTATCCAGGCATGAATAATCTCATTATTGCACTGGGTTCTTGCATCACGTATAATTTCATTAATGCAAATCATGCCTTTTTAGGTGGCGGTATTTCGCCAGGTCTTGCGATGCGCCTTGGCTCTTTGCATCAGCATACGGCCTTACTTCCACTGGTGGCACCCTCAGTGGATGTGCCACTGATCGGGTACGATACCAACACGAATATTCTGTCTGGAGTCCTCTTGGGAATGGCTCTTGAGATGGATGGGTTTATCGATCTGTACAAAGACCGCTATGATAACTTTAACGTGGTCTTAACCGGGGGTGATATACCCTATTTGGCAGCCCACCTTAAAAACAAGATATTTGCAGACCCCGATTTAATATACAAGGGCCTGTATGCTATTAGTGAAGTTAATAACAAGTAAGATAATCAACGAGTTACGCATTAGTTTACTATTCGCTTCCGGGCTGTTTTTTGGACTGGGTACCGCCCTTTTTGCGCAAGATAATTCACCCTATTCCCGATACGGGATCGGGGATCTGATTTCTGCAAGCAATATCAGTAACCGAAGCATGGGCGGTATTTCGGCTGGGTATACTGATCCCTTATCGGTCAACTTCAGTAATCCGGCCTCGTTCGCCGGTTTTCAGGCCTGGAAAGAAAAAAAATCCAATAAGTTAAGTTCAGGACGTGTAGTGCTTGATATGGCGGTCAATATCGATAACCGAATGTTACGCGATCCGCAAAAGGAACAACGCTATACTGCCAGTAATGCATTATTCTCTTACGTGCAGGTGGGTATTCCTTTGCGAAAGAATTGGGGGATGAGTTTCGGTATCAGACCAGTCTCTCGCATCAGTTACAAGATCAATCGCTACGAAAGACTCGTTGACCCGGTCAATGGTGCCAATATCGACAGCAGCATTACGCAATTCGAGGGCGACGGCGGATCCTATTTGGGTTCGCTGGGAACTGGCCTCTCCCTTTTTAGTAAAGACCGAAAGGGGTTAGAAGAAAAATTGTCTGTCGGGATCAATGCTGCCTACTTGTTCGGCCGAAAGAATTACATGACGCGTCGTAGTTTTTTAAATGATACAGTCTCTTATTATCAAGCCAAATTTCAGAATACCACCAATTTCGGTAACCTGAGTTTGCAAGCCGGTCTACAGTATCAGCTTCCTGTATCAAAAAAATTAATGTTGACCATTGGGGCCTTCGGTCAATTGGGACAAACCGCGTCGGCCAGCCAGGATCTGCTGCGCGAAACGTTCTTTTATGATCAAAGCCAGGGACAGTTGCGATTAGATAGTATCTCTGACTTACGTGATGTAAAGGGAACCATTGAATTGCCGGCTTCATTTACAACGGGCTTTGTATTACAAAAGTTCGCTGTCCCCAATAAAGAAGGAGGCTGGATGGTGGGAATCGATTATAGTGCCCAGCCTTGGAGTGACTACCGGTTTTACGGCAAAGCTGACTCCTTGCAAGACAAGTGGGAGCTGCGTCTTGGTGCGCAGATCAGCCCTGTTCCGCAACGAAGTTATTTTACCAATGTATCGTATCGCTTCGGCTTCTTTTTGGGTCCGGACTACGTCAAGGTTGGAGAATCGCTTCCACAATTCGGTACCAGTCTCGGCTTGGGATTACCCGTTGGTATCAGCCGACAGGCTCCCAACCAAGTGACCTTTGTGAATCTGGCAATAGAATATGCCCGTAGAGGTAATAAGAACAGTGTATTGCAAGAGAACTTATTCCGTGTTTCGCTCGGTTTTTCATTGAGCGACATCTGGTTCATCAAGCGTCAGTATGACTAAACAGTCATTACCGTTTTTCATATTTTTCCTTTTGGGGCTATTCGCCTGTGAGAACGAAGATCGTGTGCTCAATGATTGGACTCGTTCGGTTACTCTAACTGAGGAGGCTACCGATATGCAGACCTTTATCAGCCAGAGCGGAAAAAGAAAGGCCCGCATTGAAGCGCCTTATATGGTCAAAGAAAATCGCGATACAGTATCGATGACCTTTCCTCGATCGGTTCATTGCGATTTTTATGATGACAGTCTTCGTATCGATTCGCGTCTAGATGCTCGCTTCGGAGTGTATTACGAAAATCTCAATAAGGTCTTTTTGAAAGATAGCGTGGTTGTGATCACTCAAAAAGGAGATACACTGATCTCTCCTGAGCTTTGGTGGGATCAAAACACCCAGTTGTTTACGACCGATAAGTATGCGATCTACCGCGGTCCAGATCAACAGATAATGGGGGGAAAGGGGCTGGAGGCCACGCAAGACCTTAAGCGTATTACTTTTCGCGCTACTACCGGTACGGTAAAAGCACCTGCTGTACAATAATTCTGAGGGATAATTACAGTTACCTTTGCTTACTTAAATGCTTTTGTATGGAATATCGTTACATGGGAAAAAGCGGTTTGCAACTTAGTGTCCTTTCCTTTGGCAGCTGGGTCAGTTTTCATAAACAGATCAACGATCAGGTAGCTGATATGCTCATGGGATTGGCCTATGATAATGGGGTCAATTTTTTTGATAATGCCGAAGTATATGCCTTGGGGGAAAGCGAAAAAATGATGGGCCGGGTACTACGGAAAAAAGGATGGGATCGCACTTCGTATGTAGTCTCTTCAAAAGTTTTTTGGGGATGGAGAGGTAAAGAGAATAAGCCTAATCAGCATGGTTTGAGCAGAAAGCATATCACTGAGGCCTGTCACGAAGCCTTACAACGGCTACAAACGGATTATCTCGACTTGTATTTCTGTCATCGTCCCGATAAGAACGTACCTATCGAAGAAGTGGTCTGGACCATGCACAATCTTATCATGCAAGGCAAGATCCTCTATTGGGGAACCAGTGAGTGGAGCGGAGTAGAAATTATGGAAGCGCATCGTGTAGCGCAACGCTATGGCCTGATCGGTCCCAGCGTAGAGCAGCCGCAGTATAATCTCTTTGAGCGTAACAAGATCGAGAACGAATATCTGATGGTCTACAAAACAGTAGGACTGGGGACCACTATCTGGAGTCCATTGGCATCTGGTCTGCTTTCCGGAAAATACAATAATGGAATTCCTTCCGATAGCCGCTTAGCGATTCCGGGTTTTGAATGGTTACGAGACCGTTTGATACAGGACCAAGCGGTAGCTAAGGCCGTCAAGATCGGAGAGCTGGCGTCTGAACTTTCCATAACGCCTTCGCAACTGAGTATAGCCTGGTGTATCAAAAATCCGAATGTAACTACAGCCATCTTAGGAGCTACTAAGAAAGAACAGCTATTGGAAAACCTTGCGGCGCTCTCTGTTGTAGAAAAACTGACTCCTGAAGTGATGAAGCAGATCGAGGCGATTGTTCAAACCAAACCCGTGTTGCCGGAATATTGAGCTGGTGATCGGCAATCATGTAAAATATTCAACTATGTCTTTTGCCAATAAAACAGTGCTGATAACCGGTGCTACCAGAGGTATCGGTAAGGCCATCGGACTTCGGTTAGCACGTGAAGGAGCCAATATTGTGATCGCTGCCAAGAGTGTAGAAGAAAATCCCAAGTTGGGCGGAACTATTTTTTCGGCCGCAGCTGAAATGGAAGCTGCCGGCGGTAAGGCGCTGGCCGTAGCTTGTGATATTCGTTTCGAAGAGCAGATTGAGCAAGTGGTTACCCAGGCGAGCTCAAGATTTGGAGGGATCGACATACTGATCAACAATGCTTCGGCTATCTCTCTCTCCGATACCGAAAAGACTGAACCTAAGCGCTTCGATCTGATGCATGATATCAATGTGCGAGGTACTTTTTTGATGACCAAGGCCTGCCTTCCTTTTTTGCGTAAAGGCAATAACCCCCACATTCTAACGCTTTCTCCTCCCATCGATCTGCAACCCAAGTGGCTTAAGGGACATGTGGCCTATACGATGAGTAAGTACAACATGAGTATGATGACCCTTGGATGGGCAGCTGAATTTAAGGAGGCGGGCATTGCAGCCAATTCATTATGGCCCCGCACTACCATCGATACAGCTGCTGTTCGTAATCTGCTTGGCGGACAAGCTTTGGCTAATATGAGCCGAACGCCCGATATACTCGCCGATGCAGCCTACTTTATTTTGCGCCAAGCTGCTGCAAACTGCACAGGCAATTTATTTATTGACGAAGCCGTATTAGCGAAAGAGGGCATTACCGATCTGTCGGCTTATTCAGTGGTACCCGGTGCCACCTTATTCAATGATCTTTTTGTAGACTAAGGAAAAAGATACCTTGGCGTGGTTAAGCAGTTCCTTCTGAATCTTGCCCGGGCTGCTGTTCAGCCTGCTGCTTTTCGGGCCGCATCTGTGGAAACAGCAATACGTCCTGAATAGAAGGACTATTGGTGAGCAGCATACAGAGTCTGTCAATACCAAATCCGATACCGGCGGTTGGGGGCATGCCATATTCGAGAGCACGTAAAAAATCTTGGTCAATGAACATCGCCTCATCGTCGCCACGGGCAGCAAGTTGAGCCTGCTCTTCGAATCGCTCGCGCTGATCGATGGGGTCATTCAATTCGCTATATGCATTCGCCACTTCCTTGCCGTTGATCATCAGTTCGAATCGCTCAACCAGCCCCTGTTTATGGCGATGTTTTTTCGTAAGGGGGCTCATCTCTACAGGGTAATCAATAATAAACGTGGGTTGGATGTATTGCTTTTCGCATTTTTCACCAAAGATCGTATCGATCAATTTGGCTTTTCCCATTGTGGGGTCGACTGCAATATGCAGCTGTTTACAAACCGAACGTAGTTGATCTTCGTTCATTCGACTTACATCGAAACCTGTATGCTCCTGAATAGCATCAAAAATACTGATGCGCTTGAAGGGAGCTTTAAAGGATAGCTGCTTGTTGCCTATGGTGATATCCGTAGTGCCGCAAACATCGAGGGCGGCGCGCTCCAGTAATTGCTCGGTGGTCTCCATCATCCAGAAATAATCCTTGTAAGCGGTATAAAATTCCAAGATGGTAAATTCCGGATTGTGAGTGCGGTCCATGCCTTCGTTGCGAAAGTTGCGACTGAACTCGTATACCCAGTCGAATCCACCCACGATCAATCGTTTCAGATACAGTTCATTGGCAATACGCAAGTACAATGGGATATCGAGTGCATTATGGTGTGTGATAAAGGGACGAGCCGCCGCACCACCGGGGATAGATTGCAATACAGGGGTATCAACTTCTAGCGCACCGCGTTCATTTAAAAAAGCGCGAATAGAATTGACCAACTTAGTTCTTTTAATAAATGTTTCTCTGACCGATGGATTAATGATCAAGTCGGCATAGCGCTGACGATATTTGAATTCCGGATCGGTTACGGCATCGAATGTATGCCCCTCTGCTTCTTTGACGATCGGAAGGGGGCGCAGTGATTTACTGAGCAGCGTAAATTCTTTTACATGAAGCGTGATCTCGCCGGTCTTGGTGCGAAAGGCGTATCCTTTTATGCCTATGAAATCACCGATATCGAGTAGTTTCTTCCAGACAATATCATAAAGTGTTTTATCATCACCAGGGCAGATCTCTTCGCGTTTGATATAAAGTTGAATTCTTCCTTTCGCATCTTGTATCACTGCAAAATTGGCTTTACCCATATCCCGTACGCTCATGATACGCCCCGCTACACAGCAATCAGAAAATTGGGAGGCCTTTTCATCGCTGAATTCTTCTTTGATGTCAGTAGAGTAGGTGTTAACGGGGAATAAGGCTGCCGGATAGGGTTCGATTCCCATCATAATGAGTTCGGCTAGCTTTTCGCGGCGTAGTTGTTCTTGTTCAGAAAGGATCGGGGCACTCATGTATACCAGTTTATCGGGCGCAAAGTTATCGGTTCGTCATGGGGTTACAAAGCGAAAGCCTCCCGTATAGGAGGCTTTCTGTTTCCCGCAAAAGCGGGCCTGATTATTTATTTTTTACCAGATAGCCGATACGCAATCCCATAAAGTGATTACGAAGGCCATCGCTGCCGGTTGCATTAGGGTTGATATTACGAACACCGATCGTGTAGTTGTAACCTACAGACCAGCCACTTTTAACACGATAGCCGATCATCAGGTTCACTCCCCAGTCGGGACCTACGAAATCAGAGTTAGCGAGGGTACCAAAGTTGACTGAACGCTTTCCGCTTTCTACAAACTCGTTGCTCGCCAGTGGGTCACCATTGAGCAGACGTGTTTCGGCAAAGGAGGGAAGGTCTACTGCAAAAGCAGGACCACCGCCAACATAAAAAACATTCGACTTGTTGTGTGTCATATTGTACAGGAAGTTAGCCTGCAACTCTGCATAGCGAAGACTCCAGTAAGTTTTTTCTCTGAAGCTGACATTTTCTATCCGTCCTTTTTGCGAATAAAAAATACCGGGGTGAAAACTGAATTTGCCTTTGCACATTGGGGCGTCCATCTCAAGTCCGACAGTGTAACCCATCTTTTGATCGTCGGTAATAAGCTCGCCTCCGTTTTTACCATATTGATTGGCTAATGTAATGCCTCCGCTAAAGCCAACACTGGCTTTTTGGGCAAAAGAAGGAAGAGAAAGCAGGGCCGCAGCAGAAGCCAGCAGTAAACACAGTTTTTTCATATCAGTGTATTTGGTTCGTTTGTAAACGCATTTCTAAGGTAAGGATTTATCCCTTAGCGCGTTGCGCGCAAAGATAATTAGGTTTTGCTAAACTGCCGCCAGTAGGATCAAACTTCAGATTCTATTTAACTAATTGTAAACCAGCTATTTATTAATATTATCGTTTAGGAGCCCACACTAGCTAGCCAGTAAGATCTGCCAGGCGCCTTGCACATCTCCTTTTTGCAATCGCTCCTTGGCATATCGGTGCAATTCCTTTTCCATTTCTTCGGGGCTGATGGAAAAATATTGAATGATCTGTTTTAAATGGGCATCATCAAAAGAAGGATCTACATCGGGGATCCGGGTACAATTAGCCAGTTGTCCCAGGTCATTGCCCGAGAAGACCTGGCTGTTTCGTACAGAGGCAGGTAAAGCATCCAATCCCATGCCGAGTTGAGTATTCGGTTTAGCTACCTGAAAAAGATTCTGCTCATTGACCACACTATACCAGTCTCCTCCCAACCTGGCTACGAGGGGTAATCGGCGCGGGTCCATCTTTTTATCTTGATCCAGCAGACTGTCGTCTATATGAATGACTAATACTTCGCAGATCACCAGGTTGCCTGCGCCCCCTTCGTTACCGAGTGGTTTAATCTCTTGTACCCTACATTCCATTTTGACTTTGCATTCCCTGATCATCGGAGGCCGCACTTTTGTGGCCGGCTCGGGAGTAAACCCTGCTTTTATAAACTCATTGACTTCGCGGGGATACTCGCAACTGGCCAGCGATTGTTGTTGCACCATATCTTCGGTCACCATGTGGATGACTACCTCAGGGATCTGCTGCACATTTTCGAGGGTGTGTTTGGTCGTGTTGTCCCGGACTCTTCTTGCCGGAGAAAAAATAACAATGGGAGGTTGCGCAGAAAAAACATTGAAGAAACTGAATGGGCTCAGGTTCACTTGCCCGGTGCTATCGATGGTAGAAGCAAAGCAAATAGGTCGCGGCGCTACGATATGTTGCAGATAGTACTGTTTTTCGATAGCGGGTAATAAGGATAGATCAAATTGCATGTTAACTGGGCTGCTTTTTTTTCTGCTGTAAAATACTCCAGTCGGTCTCTTCTTTTACAATAGTATTGGTAAGGGTGCCCAGTGCATCGATGGTCATCTCGACTGTATCACCCGGTTGTAGCCATTGCTCGGGGTAATTTGCATCCTGTAATTTTCCAGTTCCGTTCAGTTCTAAAAAACAGCCTGTTCCTACCGTACCACTTCCGATCACATCGCCGGGATAGAGATCAACACCATACGATGCGCGTTCTATGATCTCTGCAAATGTCCAATCCATATCGCCCAGCTTACCAAAGCTTACCTGCTTGCCATTGACATGACAACGCATGTCGAGATCCCAGCTCTTACCGGTATGGCCGGGTTTGGCAGCGATCTCATAAGCTTCTAACTCGTCGAGTGTGACTAGCCAAGGTCCGATAGCTGTAGAGAAATCTTTTCCTTTGGCCGGACCCAGGTTCAACAACATTTCTTCCATCTGCAGGGTCCTTGCGCTCATATCGTTCATGATCATAAGACCGGCAATATGTTGGTCGGCTTTGTCAGCGCGTATGTTGCGACCGGGTCTTCCGATCACGATGGCAGCTTCGAGTTCAAAGTCCAGTTTTTCAAAGTGGTCGGGCATACAGCGAATCGGTCCGGGCCCCTGAATGCTATGGTGATTGGTGAAATAAAAAATCGGATACTCATCGAACTGCGGTATCATCTCTACTTTTCTGTTGCGGCGTGCCGCAGCCACGTGCTGGCGAAACGCATACCCATCGCGGCAAGAAGGGGGGTAGGGGACCGGCGCCAGCAAACTTACCTGTGCAGCCGGAATACCTTGCTTTGCAAAAGGTCCTCCATCTTGCACAATCCGTTCTGCTGCCTTTGCAATAGGGAAAAAATCATCCCAGTAATTCAAAAACATGTTCATGCTGCCGGGTAATTCGGGGTGCAGCATTTCCATATCGTAAATATATCCGTCGATCAACACCCCTAGTTGTTCCCTTTCATCCCGCAGATAACTGAGCAATTTCATAGGCGGCAATTTCGCTGGCGCTAAGGTAACAAGGTTGGCGGGATTTTATCAGTTTGTTATGACCACGGTCAGTTCAAAATTTTCGTTTCGCGCAGTATCTTTGCAGCATGGAATTTGAAAAAATACACAATAAAGGGCAGGCCCGACTCTTTAAAAGTGATTTTCTCGAAATGCTTACCAAAGCCCATCCCTTGGTGATCTGGGGAATGTATCTTCCGGTCCTGATCTATTTGCCCTACCTGGCTCATGTGCGCTACGCATTCGGGCCATCTTCGATGGTTTTATACTTCTTTCTGGGTGTTTTTTGTTGGACTTTCTTTGAATACATCGCTCATCGTTTTCTATTTCATTGGGTGCCGAAGACCCCCTTCGCCACTAAGGTGGTCTACACGATGCATGGGAATCATCATCATTTTCCCCGCGATCGGCAACGACTTTTTATGCCCCCGGTTCCAAGCGTCTTGATCTCTTCTGCCTTGTTCGGCCTCTTCTATTTTATGATGGGTAATTATGCCCTGCTGTTCTTTCCGGGTTTTTTGCTGGGCTATCTGCTCTATGCCTCTATGCACTACGCCATTCACGCTTGGAATCCTCCCTTCAAATGGATGAAACCGCTATGGCGCAATCATCACTTGCATCATTATAAGAACGAATACCATGGTTTTGGTGTCAGCTCTACCCTTTGGGATTGGATATTTGGCACTATGTTCGATCTAAAGAACGAAAAAGAGGATAAAGAAAAAGTCAAGAGTCTGCAATTCGAAAAACGCAGTTAACCTATTGCCCCAGACAGATCTTCGATCAGATCGGAAGCGTCCTCGATTCCTACACTTAATCGGATCAGCTTATCGGATAATCCATTGCGCAGTCTTTCCTCGCGCGGGATCGAAGCATGCGTCATAGTAGCCGGA
>Ga0129333_10007889_pt1 | contig 10040 bp, 17 predicted proteins | sample CPB6_08_DNA_FD_94474 | JGI IMG/M metagenome (GOLD analysis project Ga0129333, IMG submission 94474) | Freshwater to marine salinity gradient microbial communities from Chesapeake Bay, USA - CPBay_Sum_0.6_0.8_DNA | ecosystem: Environmental > Aquatic > Marine > Coastal | place: USA: Chesapeake...
GGAAACATATTTTATTCTGGTATAAATGCTCCTGGATTTATGAGTGCAACTGTTACTGATTCAACTGGTCATTTCTTGGCTACAAGAAGAGGTAATACAGATTCTGAAGCATATAGAAATGGTGTCTCTATTGCTACTTCTACAACTGCAATGGCAAATGATAACACTACTATGTATTTGGGTGCTGCTTATAGACAGAGTGTTGGAGCAATTGGATACGATGATAGAGAGCTTGCCTTTGCTTCAATCGGAGATGGACTTAACGATACTGAAGCAGCTAACTTTTACACAGCTGTTCAGGCATTCCAAACAACTTTAGGTCGCTCAATAGGCACACAAACAGTATCAGATGCAGATGCTCAAGCGTTTGTAACTAATGCTGGAATAGTTGACCAAGTAGAAGCAAACGCAGTTAACAACCTTGTTATAGGACTTAAAACTGATGGATTGTGGACTAAGATGAAAGCTGTTTATCCGTTTGTAGGAGGAACAAGTACAACTAATAAATACAACCTTAAGAATCCATTAGATACCGATGCAGCATTTAGACTTGTATTTAATGGAGGTTGGACGTTTAGTTCTAATGGAGCAACTCCTAATGGAACAAATGCTTATGCTGATAGTAAATACAATTTATCTACTAATAGTACAACAAGTAATGTTTCTGCTGGTGTATATTTAAGAACAAATGCTGTGACAGCAGGAACGCCAATAGGAGCTATTGACGGAACATTTATAGGGTTACAGATAACACCTAAATTTACAGATAACAACACATATTACGGAGCAAATGATTCAATAGCAACTGGTTCTGGAAATTATGTTACAAACACTCAAAAATTGTTTATAACAAATAGAGAAGGTGCTGGAACAAAAAAACTATATCGAGACGGGACTGCTATAAATACAGCAACACCAACAAGTAATGCAGCACCAAATTTTACAGTTTATTTAGGAGCAAGAAATTACGCTGGAACTGGCAATGGATATGACTCAAGAGAATTAGCATTCTCATTTTTAGGAGATACTTTAACATCAACTGATGTAACTAACATAAACACTCGCGTAACTACATTCCAAACAGCATTAAATAGAAACGTATGAAACTAAATGAACTAACAAAAGAACAAAGACTAACTTATGTAGGGTTGCTTACTGAGTTACAAAAAGACGAATTAATCGGTCAATGGTATGCAGCAGATAGCTATTTCAATCCTATTCAAGACCTTAATGATAATTGGGTTATATCAATAGAAGAAATGGAGCAGTGTGTTAACCCTGATTGTCTTTGGGTTAAAGACCTTGACTTAATTCCGTACGAACCAAAACCAACCCCACCACCTTTTGAATAATGGCACGCTACGCAAATAATGGTATATTCAATGTCAAGTATCCTACAAGGAGGAAGATACAACGCATCTTGCAACAGTTAATTTCTGAGGCAGGAGCTATTGATACAGGTGCTTTGTATGATTCAGTTCGTATCAATGCCAATATACCTGCATTAGGTGAGCTTGAAATACAGATTGTTGCTATGTATTACTTTGGGTTTCTTAATAATGGAGCTAATTTATGGAATGGAGGAGTAATTCCTTCTTATGATTTTTGTGCCAATCTTAGTCAGAGATTAGATGCAGAAGGTATTACAGCTGAGATATATGCTCAATACACTGAGTGGATGACTGAGAGATATCCTATCTTACAAGTGGCTAATATATTAGGTGAGAAAAAATCTATTATCTATACATTCGAGCCTATAGGCGGAGAGTTTACAGGGAAGTTAGACTTTACAGATTAAGCTCCTTTTTCATTGAGAGCATATTAAAGGTAAGTACAAGAGGCAAATCAGTCACTTGCTTTACCTTTGTCAAGTCCTCATTGCATAGTGAATAGATAAGCCTCTCCCATCCCCACTTAGCAGCAGATTTCTTCTCAGCTTGTGCCTTAGACTCTTCTGATGTCATAGGTTGGTCCTCATCATCATCAGGCTCTTCCTCATTAAAGAGCAGATGATACTTATCCATGAACGCCTCTCTGAATGATAGGTACTCAGGTATGATGCCATAGATGTCATTAATACAGTACTCATCAAATAGCTCATATCTATCGAATGGATTAAACTCATAAGGCTCAAAGATTAGCTCACCCCATTGGTCAGTGTGATGTTGCCTATACATCACAGCTGCTATATGTCCTAAGTGCTTGACATAGTCATTAGCAAAGAAGTACTCTAAGTCAATGAACTCACCACAGGTCAGCTTAGATAGAGGCTTTAACTTCCACTTATCAAGCTCATGCTTATAGTTCTTAGATGGCTCAGAGTTAATGAAGGTAATATCCTTGAGCAAGGTACTCACCTCACTTACATCCAAGTCCTCAAGATCATCAGAGCTCACTCCTGCAAGAGCTGAGAGTATCTCTATCTCCCTGGCAAAGACTTCCTCAATAGAGTAGAGCTCTCTAATCTCTTTGAACTGTAGTAAGTCTATCTCATTCCACGACTTCGGCAGGTTCATCCTTAGGCATTTGCTTAGCTAACTTCTGTCCAATCTCTACTAAGTAAGGCACAACTAACTCAGCCTTGAGTTCTCTTATCATCTTAGCCTTATGCTTGATGTGAGCAGAGTCATAGTGCTCAGTCTTAGTCAAGTCATCTCTCTTGAAGAGGATGGCAAGCATCTCAGATAGATATCCTTTATGCTTAGAGTTAAGCACCTTTTCAATGTGTTTAGTATCTCTGACAGATAGCTTGAACTCATCACCTTCAAATGATGTATAGTTGTATCCTTCAAGCTCAATAGTTGACTGCATGACAGGCTTGCCTTTGATGTTATTAAACTCCTTGACATACTGCTTGAACTGCTCAATAGTAGTATCCTCAAAGTCTGACTCATTGAGTCCTAATACTTCAAACACTTTGAGATGTTTCTCAATAGCATCTAACTCATTAATAGCATGGATAGATGTGATGTCCTCGAACTGCTGAATGTTTAATTCACTTAATTGATTAGGGATGTCCCTTCCTAAAATTGTTACCATAGATTTATTTTTTAACAAATATAACACTTTTCACAATATAGGCATGGATAGACCTGTCTACAAGATAACTATTGATCCTGAGTACTCTGATGGGGAGGACTTAGGTATTGAGATGATTGCCTTCACATCTAAGCCTGCTATCAAGGTTAAGGGTATGGCATTCAATCAAGCTACTCCTATGACATTTAGTGATGACATTAAGATGCGTATTGTAGCTCCTGCTATGATACCAATGTCAATCTATAGAAGAGATGAGGATGGCACTGAGTATGATGTGCTATTCACAGAGGAGGTCATTGAGTCTATCCATGCTAAGTTCATGCAGAACCTACAGAACAAGGATATCTTTAACCTGGAGCATGAGGCAGAGGAGAAAGTACCTGCCTACATCCTTGAGGCTTGGATAGTAGAGAACCCAAAACAAGATAAAGCATTCACTACTTATGGTATTGAAGTGCCTAAGGGAACTCTAATGTTAACAAGTCAAGTAACTGACAAGGAGTACTATGATAGCCTTGTTGAGTCAGGTCAAGTAGGTTATTCTATTGAGGGATTCTTAGGACTTAAACTATCGGAATTAATAAAACAAAATACAATGAAGTTACCTGATGGAGAACACTTGATTGAAGATAAAATCTACGTGGTAAAAGACGGAGAGATTATTGAGATCAAAGATAAGCCTGCCGAAGAAATGGCAGAAGAGCCTGCACAAGAGGCTGAAGCTGAGCAGACTGTTGAGGATGCTGCAGAGGATGTACAAGAGGAAGAGGCAGATGCTGCCGCTGAGGATGTACAGATGGCAGTTGATGTGACTACTGATGCAGAGGCTGTACTTGCTATTGTTACACCTGTAATAGAGGAGCAAGTGAATCAATTACTTACTAGCATAGCTGACCTTAAGAATCAGATGGAGGAGTACTTAGCTCCAAAAGAAGAAGAAGAGGTTACTGTTGAGGCTAAGGAACAAAAGATGAGTTCAAGGGAACTCTTTAAAGAATTCGTAAAATTTTCAAAAAACAAATAAAATGAACCGTAATTTAAAATTTGATTTAGAGGTTGAAAGCAACGCATTGTTGTGTGCCAACCCTGAGGAGTTCTACTCCAAAGCATATCTTTCTCAAGAGGATATCGCTTCTAATTTCCGAGCATTGCCAGGTATCAAGTCTAAGACTAAACTTGCTAATGTAACATTCGGGAACATTTTACAAGCATCTAACTGTAACTTCTCTGCTCCTGCAGATACTTTGGATGCAGTTGACATCGACGTATGTCCTTTGTCAGCAATGGCTCAGTTATGTCAGTTTGACTTAGAGCAGTCATTCTTAGCATTGCAAATGGCAAAAGGATCTAATGGTGATTTCACTGTTGCATCTTTCATGTCATACTATTGGAATGAGATGGCTATGCAAATAGGTCAAGATATCGAGTTATTGAGATGGCAAGGAGATATCCTTTCTGAGGATTCTTTATTATCTCTTTGTGATGGATACTTGAAAAAACTTTGTTCTGATGAGGCATTAGCTGCAGGTTTGTATGCCGGTGTTATTGATAGCTCAAATGTATTGGATCAGTTAACAGCTGTACTTGCTGCTGCTCCTTCATCTATCATCCGTAAGAAAGCAGACTTAAGATTGTATGTATCTACTAATGTAGCTAATGCTTATGAGCTTGCAGCTGCATCAGGGAACACATTAACTTATGTAACTACTCCTTTAGCTTTAACTTTCTTAGGAATCAATGTAGTAGTTTGTGAGGGTATGCCTGACAACACTATCTTGTTGACTTTGAAAAACAACCTTATCTATGCATTCGATGCAGAAGGTGATGACAAAGCATTGAAAGCAGTTAACTTGTCTGACTCAGTTGCTGAGCCTTACTTGAGAACTCGTGCAAACATGAAAGTAGGATTCCATTATGTTAATCCTTCTGAGATTGTTTTATACAATGTTTGTTTCGATTAATCCAATATATAAGCGGGGGTAGAAATACCCCCTATTTTTAACACTTAAAAAATTAAACAAATGGGCTGTGCATCTTTAGAAACAATTTTAAAAAGCTGCGACAATAACTCAGGAGGTATCTATAAGTTCTATGTGAATCAACAAGATAATATCCAATCTATCTCAACAGATGAGACAGGAACAAATTGGATTGTTGATGGTATCACATTTATACCTACAGCAGATCCTTTCATTGAGTTAGAGTTCAGAAGAAACGTATCCTCTTATACAGAGGACAGCAATATTGACCTTATCAATGGCTCAAGCTATGTAACTGCAACTATCAATTTGATGTTCCATAGAAGAGACCAGGAGAAGTCAAGAGCTATTAAGGTATTAGGAGCAGGACAACAGTACTTAGTAGGTATTGTGCAGGATGCGAATGGAAAATATTGGTACTTCCCTTACTTGCAGTTATCTGCAACAGGTGAAGGATCAGGTACTACAAGAGCAGATGGCTCTAAGTACTCAGTTACTTTGGTAGCTGAAAATGACTTCCTTGCATACGAAGTTGATGCTACTATTATCCCAGGTTTACTCTAATCTTGCCATAGATTAAGTTCAGCAGAGAGCTCCACTTCGGTGGGGCTTTTTTAATAATTACACCTTTGAGATACAATATAGGTATGATATATCTTGAGAAGGATACAGTTAACACGTTTGTGTTGACACTTACAGAGGTGACTACCATCTCAAATCCTTACTATTTGTTTGAGTTTGAGGATGAGTTTGATACATCAACTAATCCTATCTATTGGCAAGGTACTGATACATCACCTTATCCATCAAGATATAATCTGTTCACTATTGATGAGCCCACTGATGTAGAGCTTGTGAAAGGTCAGTATAAGTATAAGGTATATGAGAGCCTCATTCCGACTGTTGATCCAACAGGATTGAACATGATTGAGGAGGGCAGAATGGTAGTGGCAGGTATAACAGTTAATTCAATCTATGACTAATGGCATGGTATAATATTTTTTCAAGTAATAAGTCCCAAGCCACTGAGATGGTGGAGGGATATCAATCATTCTCTACTCCATTTCAGAAGGTGGGAGGTGCTAATCTATCACTACCTTATGTCAATGGTAGGTATCAGATAGCAGGATACATCCCATTTGGGCAGGATAACCTATATCCTGAGCTATTGAATCAGATGTATTACTCATCACCTTTGCATGGTGCTATAGTTGACTTTAAGACCAACTCAGCAACAGGAGGAGGATATACTATTAACAGTGAGAAATTGTCAAGTGAGGACAAACTTAAGACATATACCTTTGAGAGAAAGCTAAAATTAGGTAAGACTATCAAGGCTATAGCTCAGCAGTTGATAGTACATCATAGAGTGTACTTCAAACTGTGCTATAACAAGAAAGGTGAGCTATATAAGATAGAGAATGTATCACCTGAGAGAGTTAGATTAGCAAGAGATAAGCAGACTTACTACTTATGTGATGATTGGACAGCTCGAATAGATGTGAGAGAGATTAAGAAGTATCATCCTACCAACTCAGACCTTGAGCAACTCTATTGCTATGAGATGATGACATTAGGTCAGGAGTGGTATCCATTGCCACAGTACACATCTGCCTTGAACTTTGCGTTCTTATCAGGAGAGTTGAGCTACTTTGCTAAGAGTAACATTCAAAACTCAATCTTTCCATCCTTTGCTATGATGTTCCCTAAGAGACCACAGTCAGAGGAGGAGAAGCATATGATCAAGCAGACTATTGATAGGCTGAAAGGAGCTGCCAATGCCGGGAAGGCTGTTGCATTCTTTGCTAACAATCAGGACCAACTACCTAAGATAGAGAGCTTGCCTACCAACAGCAATGATAAGCTCTTCCAGGAGGCATCATCACTCAATACAGAGCAAATATGTTTTGCTCATACTATAGATCCTATCCTTATGGGGGTACGTACACAGGGAGCACTTGGCTCAGGTAGTGATATTAAGCAGGCTTATGTTGTGTTTGAAAAGAATGTAGTCATGCCATTGAGAAAGCAAGTGGAGGAGATAGTGAATGAGTTGATGGCTATATCTAAGATATCAGGAACGTTCTCCATTAACAACTTCCAAATCATTAATGAGACCATCATAGAGCTTGAAGGAGATACATCTAAGACATCCGATGCATTGAACTCATTGAGCCCATTAGTAGCTACTAAGGTACTTGAAAAGATGACACCTAATGAGATAAGAGCTCTTGCATCTTTGCCTCCTATTGAGGGTGGAGATGTGATTGTAAGTGACAACCCTACAACACCTGCACCATGAACTACTTTATAACAGAGAACTACTTAAAGACTAACACACCTATCACAGCTAATGTGGATGTGACAGATGTCACTCCTTATATAGCAACTCAGGCACAACTCAGAGTGATGCCTATCTTAGGCACTGTGTTCTATAACTACCTGCTCACTAAGTACAATGCTCAGACATTGAATAATGATGAGGAAGTACTTGTATCATACATTCAGCCTGTAGTGGCGTGGAGGAGTGCAGAGGATGCTGTATTTGGTTTGACATATCAACTTAAGAATAAAGGACTTCAGACTCAGTTCGGTGACTTCTCAAGCTCAGTGACTCGCAGTGAAGTAGCCTTTGGTATGGAGCACTATGCTCAGAAGGCATCCTTCTTTGAGACTCGACTCACCAGGTACTTGATAGCTAATAAGGACTTATATCCTGAGTTCACATCAGAGGCTAACAAGGACACTGACCTAAGACCTATGATAGATCACTGCTCCTGCAACTGTGGAGAGGTATGTGATATGCACTGTCCTTGTGGAGGATATAGAGAGAATGGATATAATAACAGCATATTGATTTTGTGATGGGATTTAATGAGGTAGCATTTACAGTTATAACAATACTTATCTCAGGGATAGGTTATTTTTTAAAGAGTTTACATTCTGATTTAAAAAGCGTCATGAAGGAACAAAAAGAAATCATTGAGACTCAAGGCAAGCTCAAGGGCAAGATAGAGCTTGTTGATAATGAGGCTCGCTTCAAGTATGAGGCTATTGAAAAAATGACTCAGTTAGAGATTAAACACCTTGCAGAACAGATATCTGAGCTCACTCAATCAGTTAAGAAATTAATAGAAATAAATTTAAGATGACATTAGCACAAAGATGGAAAGCTCCAACTCCTAAATTTTGGAAGAGAGTACAAAAAGTAGCTATAACACTTGGAGCTGTGGCAGGAGTCATCCTCACAGCACCTGTATCACTACCTGCGGCTGTAGTTACTGCAGCAGGATATGTGGCAACAGCAGGAACAGTGGCTGCAACCCTATCACAACTAACAATAAAAGATAATGAGCAACGTTAAGAACTACACTGATGAGCAGTTACTTGCAAGAGTCAAGTCATTGCCAACTTATAAGAGCATCCCATCTGATATGTGGCTCTTGTTTGTACGGTCCAATGAGGATACTAATGATGTCTTTGATGATAAAGTCTATGTATGGACAGGCTCAGAGTTTGAGTTTGTGACCTCATGCACTACTAACAAGGGCAACAAGGGCACTGCAGTAATGGAGGCAGATAGATGGAACTATGACTGCTATGCTTATGGACTTCATAGAGGTAAGATGGAAGCTCTTAGGCAAGTGGCTAAGGTGCCATACAGAAGAGACTACACTAATGATGGCAAGACTAACCCCACTACTCGCTTGATGGATGATATAATCTTTATGAATATACATGGAGCAACATATAACAAAGGGAGTCAACAGGTGGCGACAAGGATAGGAGGATGGTCTGAGGGGTGCTTAGTCCTTAATAATAACCCTGACTATGAGAGAATGGTAAAGATGGCTAAGGATCAGCCAAGAGTATCTATAGTATTAATAAATGAATTTTAAGTTATGGCTAAGAAGGTAGGCAGACCTAAAAAAGTACAGGTCAACATTGAGGATGATAAAACAGATGTTATCATCAAAACAAATAAGGCAGAGATAGAGTACCACAAAGATGGTATGAATCATGAGCTTGACTATGATGGCAAAAAGGTAGATGTCAACATCAAAAAAGATGAGACAGGAACTAAGGTCACTGTGGAATCAGAAAATAAATTCCTTAAATCTATTGCAACCTTAGCATCTAAGTTTGTTGTGAAGAGGTTTAAGAAAAAATAACTCTCCACTATATATCCTGAGCCCTACTGCAATAGGGCTTTTTTGTTATTAACAATTAAATGTTAATATTATTTTTATCTAATTATTTGCAGAAAAGAAAAAAGATATTAACTTTACATCCATAAACATTAACACATTTTATTATGAAAGCAAAATTTTTAACAGATTGTAAGGTATGCGGAGGATCAGGTAGCCATGTATATAACGACAGAGCAGATGATGATCCAAGATTCGATTATTCTCATGAGTGCAGACAGTGTGAGGGTGAAGGCAAAGTTATAGATGAAGAGACTCTTGACATCCGCATGAATGATGTTGAGGATATGATTGAAGGTATGATCACTCGCATTAGATTAACATCTGATACTTTCAAAGACCTTAACAGAGGTATGTTCTATGAATTACTGCCTAAGTATAAGAATAGACTGCACACTCAAGCTCGAGCTCTTGCAAGATTAGAAACTCATTTAGCAATACTTAAAACTTATTAATCATGGAAAAGACTGTACAGGATATTTTCGTGGCTTTTGGTGCATTATTATTAATCGTAGGTACTTTGATGTACCTCGGAGTAATTGGATAGCATGAGAGAGCCTAAAATCACATTAGCATATATCAGAGGATGGGATCACTTTGATATGGATAGATATAATAATTATTTAAAAGCACTAAATTATGTGGAGAATACGTTATCGGGGATACATAGGAGGAGCATGGAGGATATTAGAAAAGACTGTGAAAGCAGATGCCGAATGGGAGGCACGCAGGATGTCAAACATATGGGAGAAACTAATCATTAAAATTGAGAGGATATGAATATCAATGACATTATTAAAAAAAGATTCCCTAA
>Ga0129333_10007891_pt1 | contig 10039 bp, 7 predicted proteins | sample CPB6_08_DNA_FD_94474 | JGI IMG/M metagenome (GOLD analysis project Ga0129333, IMG submission 94474) | Freshwater to marine salinity gradient microbial communities from Chesapeake Bay, USA - CPBay_Sum_0.6_0.8_DNA | ecosystem: Environmental > Aquatic > Marine > Coastal | place: USA: Chesapeake Bay...
AATTCGTTGGTTTTCCACTCGGCAAATTTGAAAGGGCCGGTTCCGATCGGTGTGCGGTTGAAGTTTTGCACCCACCAGTCCTGAGGTTTTCCCTCGAGCAAATGCGCGGGCAAAAGCGGGATCATCCAGCTCTCGAGCGCGGGCGAGTAGGGCTTGCGGTAAACGACCCGGAAGGTGTGCTCGTCGGGCGTTTCGACTCTCAGGATCAAATCGAAGTCGGGCTTGCGCGGCGAGGCGGTCGCGTCGTCCATGATCGCCGCATAGGTGAATGCCGCATCGCTCGAGGTGAATGGCGCGCCGTCGTGCCAGCGCACATCGTCGCGGAGCGAGAACAGCACCTCGGGTTCGGCGAGAAACTCCACGGCGTTGCCGACCGTCACAGTGCCGCCGCCACGGGTGGTGATCCAGGACTCAATCGCAGACTTCAGAGCAGGATCTGCGGTGATTTCGAAGGCGGCACCGCTTTCGACCCATTCGCGGAGAATCGAGTCTGAGGGCAGCGATTGACGCAAGGCGGGGAGAAGCTCGCGGGCGTTGCTTTTGGTTTCGATCCGGAGGTTGGCGAGGGGAGCGAGGGCGGGGGCTTCAAAGAGGGAGCGGATTTTTTTACTGGTATCGAGTCCCGGCTCGCGGAGTCGCAAAATCAACTCCCGTCCGCGCGTCGAGACATTCTCCAGACTCCAAGCGGGCCAGTCATTTTTGGCGTTCTGGAGAATCTCAGCCGCCGCTTCGGCGCTTGAAGCGTTTTGAAAAACAAAAGTGGTCGTTTGGTGGAGCGTCCAGGATTTGGCAAGGTCTCCGATGATTTCGAGGTCGGGGCTGTATTTGAGGAGGCCATTGAAGATCGAGCCCGTCACCTGCGACGAGGCGCTGTCAGCCTGCTGGATGGGATTCAGCGTGGACGGTTCGCCGAGCAAGCCCAACGACATCTCGTTTTTCTTGTCCGACGAGAGGCGCGAGGCGTTCCAAAACGACAAGCTGATCAGAAGCAGCAAGGCGGCGGGCAGACCATATATGAACCAGCGGGCGATTCGCATCAGTAGCGCGAAACTATGGCGGCGTTAGTCGGAAAAATCCATTGCCTTCGGCGGTGCGGCGGCGGGATGGTTGACGGATGAACCAACCGATATCTTTTGAGCCGATTGCCATGGAGCGGGTCTGGGGTGGTGTGGGCCTGTCCCGCTTCGGCAAAAAACTTCCTCCCGGAGCGCGGATTGGCGAAGTCTGGGAAATGGTCGACCGCGAGGACGCGCAAAGCGTCGTGACCGGCGGGGAGTTTGAGGGAAAAACCCTGAACAATCTCTGGCTCCATCATCGCGAGGAGGTTTTCGGTGCGGCTTACACCACGCATCGCTCGGAGCGATTTCCGCTTTTGGTGAAACTCCTCGATGCCGCAGACAAACTCTCCGTCCAAGTGCACCCGCCAGCCCACAAAGCGCAGGAACTCGGCGGCGAGCCGAAGACCGAGGTTTGGTATTTTTTGGACTGCACGGAAGACGCGAATATTTACGCCGGACTGAAAAAGGGAATTACGCGCGTGGCATTTCAAAAACTCCTCGAAACCGGCGGTGTAGAAACCGCCCTTCACGAAATCCCTGTCCACACCGGCGAGAGCATCTTCATTCCCAGTGGCCGTCTCCACGCGATTGGCGCGGGCAATATCATCATCGAAATCCAGCAGAACAGCGACACGACCTACCGGGTGTTTGACTGGAACCGCACCGGCCTCGACGGCAAACCCCGCGAGCTGCATATCGAGCAATCCATGGCCTCGATCGACTTCGAGGATTTCGAACCCCGGGTGAAATCCAGCACGGATCCACTGGTGGCCGATTGCGAGTATTTCCATGTCGAAAAAGTTTCCCTCACTACTGCCAGTCGCGACCTCCGCCCGGATGGCCGCTTCGCTCTCGCGGTCTCGATTGACCACCCTGTCATCTGTGCTGGTCGCACTTTCGGCCCCGCCGAGTTTTTCCTAGTTCCTGCGACTGCATGCGGAATGGAAGTTTCCCCAATCAACGAGAACACGCATCTACTCGTGTGCACCTTGCCGACTAAAAGTTAAAATTCCGCTTGAAAACACGGAGCCGAAAGGTTTCTATCTCGCACTCGTTTTACGATTCCTGAGTAGCTCAGTGGTAGAGCGGTCGGCTGTTAACCGATTGGTCGTAGGTTCGAATCCTACCTCAGGAGCCACTTTTTCTAAGGGAATTTCGATCCCTGCCAGCAGACTAGGCGAATAGGAACGAAAAATTCCTTCTTTGCTTGAAAATTATGCTAACTACAGGGTATCCGACCTGATGTTTCAATGGCAGAAGCGACTCTCAAAATGCAATTCTTATGACCACTAATGAACTTTCACTGCCGGGCGCCGGGATAACAGCCAATTTACAAGACGAGGATCGTCGCGCACTTGCCATGTATGGTTCTTTTCAAGTTATTCCCGCTGGTGGGGTTCTGATTAAGCAAGGCAAGCCTCATGGCAGGCTTTTTTGCGTGGTCGGAGGCCGATTCGAAGCTCGCAGGGAATACGATGCCTCCTACGATTTGCTCGGATATGTTCAAGCGGGCGATTGGATCGGAGAAGTCGATATTTTCGATCCCAGCACCGCGATGTGCTCGGTTGTGGCTTCCGAACCATGTCAATATTGGGAGATTTCTCGAGAACGACTCGAAGAATTTCTTAACAACCACAATACCGCAGCGATCATTTTGCTCATCGGGCTGGCTTCAACTCTCGGCCAAAGAATTCGTGGAATTACCAAAAAGCTCGCTGAACAATCATCCCGTTCCAAGCAATTTGAATCCAGCTTTGAGGATCCGGTGATTGATGATGAAAACATTCGAAGCGCCGCCGACTTGGCCGCCGCGTTTCTGCGTCAGAAAGATTCCTCTCGTTTTAAATAACAGCCCCTTGGAAACGCGACGCACATTGGGATTCCAATGCGTCTACTTGCCATATGACTTATAGGGAATAAATTACAACCCTCTTTATTACCTCTTACATGTATTATGTGAAGTTATATTTATAGCCAATCATTGCTTGGTTTTCCAGCAATGTGAATAAAACTCCAATAAATCCCCCCTGATACGCCAAGGCGTGTCGTTCCAGGTTCAGCGCCTGAGATATTCACATCAAACATCTTCATTCTCCAGATCTCGTTACGACAAGCGACGGACATCGTCGAAGTCTCTCCCGCTCGATTTTTACCCGATGACAGAACCAAATCGGACTCGGCGTAATTTCAAAAGCAACTGGCAAACTGACACTAACCGCAAAGCACAGTATAAATTCCCGCCTTCGAAACCTACATCCGAAAAGCCTCAGTAGCGCTTACGGTTCGGTAACATCAATCACCATAACCAAATGGATGAAATATGAGGTTATCCAAAATGACGAATCTGATAAATAGTAATAACCCTATTTTAAAACCTGTTTATCAATATATTCCTTGATATCGAATATGCCCTCTCCAAGTTCGGCGCAGATTGGAATGACTCGGAGTTTGGGAAATCGGGTTTTGAAGGCCTCCAAGTTTTCGGAAGCCATGGACATATCCATCTTATTGGCAAGGATACAGGAGGGTTTGGCGACCAGAGTTGGGTCATAGAGGCGCAATTCCTTACGGAGATTTTGGTAGTCATCCACAGGATGGCGCCCTTCACTTCCAGCCATGTCAATGACATAGAAAAGCGTTTTGCATCGAACGATATGCCTAAGAAATTCATGCCCCAGCCCCCGATTTTCATGGGCTCCCTCGATCAGCCCCGGGATATCCGCCATGGTGGCCCGACGGTAATCCGGCAAATCGATCACTCCCACAAGCGGATGGAGGGTCGTAAAAGGATACGAGGCGGTTTTGGGCTTGGCGGCGGAAATGGCCTTGAGAAGCGTGGACTTGCCAGCGTTTGGATATCCGACGAGGCCGACATCCGCGATGGTGCGGAGTTCCATGAAAAACCACCCCTCCTCGCCAGGGTATCCTTTTGTGAATTGCCGGGGCACCCGGTTGGTCGAGGATTTGAAGTGGGTGTTACCCTTGCCGCCATCTCCACCTTTGCAGAGTAAAAACCGCTGGCCCGGTTCCGAGAGGTCGGCGATCGGCTCGTCTTCGATCTCGTCCCGCTGGTCTTGCCCGGCGCGGTGGATCACGGTTCCAATCGGAACTCTAATAACGGTCGATTCCGCGCTTCGACCATGTTTGTCTTTGCCCTTGCCATGCGCCCCGCGTTTCGAGCGGATCAGGGGTTCGAAAAACAGGGCCACCAGACTGGCCGTGTCGTGATCCGCTTCAAGAATGATATCCCCGCCGCGCCCTCCATCACCGCCATCAGGGCCGCCATGCGGGATGAATTTTTCCCTGCGGAAACTGCAGCACCCATTGCCACCGTCGCCAGCTTTGGCATGGACGCGAATCTGATCAACGAACTTCATCGGTGGAAGGTGTCAGCCCCTCCCTCCCAAGTCGAATCCGAATTGTCTCGGGGATGGCGCAAGATCCTTGGTGGTGATACATTTTTCCCATGAAAAACAACCCCTCGACTGCCGAACTGCGTGAATTGGATCGTCAATTCCATCTTCACCCTTTCACGCACCACACCGACATGCACAAGACCGGGACGCAACTCATCAAATCCGGTGATGGGTGTTTCCTCATCGATCAGGACGACCGTCGTTTGCTGGACGGGCTCGCCGGCCTTTGGTGCGTGAATGTCGGCTACAACTGTGCCGCGATCGTCGAAGCCGTGCACCGGCAAATGCGGGAACTTCCCTACTACCCATCCTTCTTCAACACCACGACAGAGCCGCCGGTTCGGGTCGCCGAGTTTCTCGCAAAAAAATCCCCCCCTCGCCTGAATCGCACGATTTTTTCCAACTCGGGCTCCGAGGCCAACGAGAGCGCTTTGAAAATCATCCGCGCCTTCCACCACACACGCGGCCAGTCGGGCAAATACAAGATTCTCTCCCGCTCGTTTTCCTACCATGGTGTGACGCTCGCAGCTTCGAGCATGACCGGCCTGCCGGTATGCTATGAACCTTTCGATCTGCCTCTGCCCGGTTTCATCCATGTTCCTGGTCCTCATCCCTACGGCGTCCAATCCCCGCTCGATCCCGAGGCTTTCGGCAGGTGGTGTCTCGAGGAAACCGCCAAGACGATCCAGCGCGAGGGCGCGGACACGATTGCCGCGATGTTCGTCGAGCCCATCCAAGGCGCGGGAGGTGTTATTCCCCCACCCCCGGGCTATTTGGCGGAACTTCGCGATCTGCTCCGCAAAAACAACATCCTCTTCGTGGCCGACGAGGTCATCACGGCCTTCGGACGCTTGGGAGATTGGTTCGCCAGCAATCTCTGGAACCTCGATCCCGACATTATCACGCTCGCGAAAGGCATCACCAGCGGCTACCTGCCCCTCGGAGCGACCATGGTCAGCGACGAAATCTCCGAGACGATTTTCTCGGCGGGATATTTTGCACACGGCTACACCTACTCGGCCCATCCCTCGAGCGCCGCCGCCGCCTTGGCCAATTTGGAAACGATCGAATCCCTCGGACTCGTCGACCGCGTGCGCGACGATGTGGGGCCGTATTTCCAAAAGAAACTTCACGAGTTCGCCCAGCATCCCGCCGTCTCCGAAGTACGCGGAAACGCCCTCATCGGCGCGCTGGAGGTCGTTCCCCGCTCCGGGAAGGCCGGTTTGGCATCGGAGCCAACCATCGGCGTCCGCGCCGCCGCATTGGTTCGTCAGGAAGGCGTGATTGTTCGCGGCATTCGCACGCTCATTGCCATGGCCCCGCCGCTGATCATCTCCCGCGAGGAGATCGATCAGATGTTTGCCGCAGTGCGGCACGGTCTGGACCGCCTGTGGGATTGATTTCCAAAGACAGCCTTCTCCTCTCTCGCCGTCGAAAAACCGGAAGCGTGAGCAGATAGGCTATGAAAGCCGCCGGAGCCGAGAGAAACATCGACCCGACGAGCAGAGGCAGGCCGATCGTGAAGAATGTCGTCCACTGCATCACCTCGTGGATGTGGAATTGCATGGCGTGAAACTCAGGCGGAGCCTCGTGAATCCAGCGGAGAAATCCCCAGCCGATTTTGTATTCCACCTCTAGAATCACCGGCCAAAACGGGGTGACCACATCGTGCAGCGTCACCGCGATCACCGCCGCTATCGGATTGCACCGCAGGAGCCATGCGAGCCCCAGGCACAAAAGGGTTTTAAGGCCGAACAGAGGAGTGAATCCAATGAACATCCCGATCGCAACTCCTCCGGCGAGGGCGTGTGGCGCATCTTGCAAAGCCAGCAACTTCTCCCGGAGTGACAGGAAATGAGCGGCGAGTTTTTGAAACACGGTGGAGATCCGCGGATTCTATGTCAGCGTCTCCAAATCCATACCGGCGTCCCGGTATTCGGCGAGCTTGTTGCGCAGGGTGCGGATGCTGATTTGAAGCATCTCGGCGGCCTGTGTCCGATTGCCACTGGTTTGTTGAAGCGCATTGATGATGGCCCTTTTTTCCATCTCGTGAAGGGGCACGACCTCGCCGGGGGCGGCATTTCCCTGGGAGGCGGGCGTCGAAGCAACAATCGCTGGACTCTGCACCGGAGCAGGCGTGGCAACCGTTGCCGGCACCAACCCCATCAACTCCGCCGTGATCGGCGCGCCTTCCTCGGTGAGAATCGCCGCACGCTCCACGACATTTTGCAACTCGCGTACATTGCCCGGCCACTTATGGGCCACCAAGCCCGCCATGCCATCGCGAGAAAAACCGGCCGTCTTGATGCCGTGCTCCCGCGAGAAGCGTTCGAGAAAATGATTCGCCAGCAATTCCACATCGCCCGTTCTATCTCGAAGCGGCGGCACCTGGATCGGAAAGACATTGAGGCGATAGTAAAGATCCTCTCGAAAATCCCCCTTCTGCACCGCCTTGAACAAATCCCGGTTCGTCGTGGCCAGCACGCGCACATCGACCTTGATCGTTTTGTTGCCCCCCACCCGCTCGAATTCCCGCTCCTGGAGAACGCGGAGAAGCTTTGCCTGAAGCGCGAGCGAGATTTCGCTGATCTCGTCGAGCAGGATCGTGCCTCCGTCCGCCAACTCGAACCGTCCGTCGCGCTGATCCGTGGCTCCGGTGAACGACCCCTTCTCGTGACCGAAAAACTCGCTCTCGATCAGCGTCTCGGAAATTGCCGCGCAGTTGACCTTGATGAACGGCTTGTTCAAGCGTTGGCTGTTGAGGAAAATTTCATTTGCGACCAGTTCCTTTCCCGTACCGTTTTCGCCGGAGATCATCACGGTCGCATTCGTGCGACCGACCCGCTGGATCAACTCCCTCAAACGCACGATCGCCGGGCTTTTTCCAATAATCTCACGGCGCGAAATGCTGTCGCGGTTCAGAAAATCCGTCACCTTCACCGCACGCTGAAACTCCGACGCTTTTTTCATCACCAGGTCGATCTGGGTCATCGAAAAGGGCTTCGTCACATAGTCGAACGCCCCCGAGCGAATGCACTCGACCACCGACTCCACGCTTCCATTCGCCGTGATCATCACCACCAAGGGCTTGGCCTCGCTGTGCGACATCCGTTCGATAAAAACCCGGCCATCGCCATCGGGCAGTTCCATGTCCAAGAAAATCAGATCGAAGCTGTTGTTTGCCAATCGCTTTTCGGCTTCAGCAATCGAGCCTGCAGATGATACGGAAAAGCGCTTGCCACGCAGGCGCTCTTCAAGGGATTTGCGGATAATCGGGGTGTCGTCCACCACCAGTATTCGGTCAAGCGCCATCGAATTGTTCTTGGGAAATCGGTTGAATTGCTCGCGAAACCTACAGAATTCCGAAAAGGATTCAATCAAATAGGCAATTTTTTCCCATCTCAAAAAACAACCCGATTTCCGACCGTATGCTTCATTTGGGCACTTGACACTCCTCGCCGAATGAAGACTTGATATTCACAACCATGAAACTCACCCCATTTGGATTTGTCAGCCGCTCCGAGGATTTCGTCAAAGACGCTCTTTCCCTGCCGCCCATCGGAGGAGGAAAATGGTCCACCCGACGCGTTGCGAATCTCATGGATCACTCCAGTTCCCTCCATATCTCGATCACACCGGATGGGGGAACCGAAAAAACCACGATGATCCTGAATTCCCGCCTCACCGGCGGCACCCGGGATGGCGGCATCCAAGGCTGGGCCGAATATCCGGGAACCGGGGAACGCGAGCCTTTCATCCTCAAACAATCCGACGCAGACCGGGCGATGGAGGAAATTTTCGATATCGTGGAGAAAACCCTCTCCCGTGTGCCCGAATGGGACCAATCCTCGCTTCCCGCCAGGCCAGAGCCCCCTGCCCGCTCTTTCGAACCCCTCATTCCGGAGGTTCAAAAAACTGAACCCGCTGCCGAAGCCGATTCTGGTGCCTTTGATCCCCAAGCCATGATCGATTCCATGCTATCCCCCGACAACTTCGACCAACCTCCGTCCACTCCCGCCGAGGAGCCAACGCCCGCCGCCGTCGAGGAATCCTCCGAGCCTCCCGCGCCCGAAGAGCCGACCGCAGAGGTTGCACCTGCCGACACGGAACCCGAGTCCCCCAAAAAATCGGCAAAGGGGAAAAAAGCGAAGTCCTGATCCCCTAGCCTCTCCGTTCAATCCACACCATGATCAACGACTCGGAGAGAGTGTTTATTGGAAATCATCGTTACGCCTTGGACCGTGTTCTCGGCGCGGGTGGTGCAGGCGTTGTTTATTTGGCCTACGACACCATGCTCGACCGCTGGGTGGCGGTGAAAAAAATGAACACAGGCGACGACTCGGTGAGCCGCGAGGCCAAGGTCATGGCCAGCTTCCACCACACGAACATCGTCATGCTCCACGACATCATCGAGGAGGCAGACGGGATTTATTTCGTCATGGAGTTGGTGCTGGGGCAAACTCTCGAGGAGTTGGCCCAGCCGATGACCGAAGAAGCCTTTCGGGAATTTGCCACGCAATGCCTTCTCGGCCTCGGAGCCGCCCACGAAAAAAATGTTGTCCATCGCGACATCAAGCCGGGAAATATCATGCTGGAGCCCCACCCCAGCCACGGATACCGAGTGAAGTTGCTCGATTTCGGCCAATCGCGCGCCATGGCGGAACCCTCGCTCCAAACGATAGACCACTCAGGCTCCGTCGTCGGTTCCATTTACATGATGTCACCTGAGCAACTCAGCCGCGAACCGCTCGACCACCGAACGGATTTATACTCGCTAGGCTGCGTTTTTTATCAGGCTCTCACTCTCCAGAGACCCTTCACCGGCTCCACCGTGCCAGAAGTTGTGGCCGCCCATCTGCAACATCGCTTCCAGCCCCTCAAAAACCACCGCCCGGATTTGACGTTGCCGCTCACATTGTGGGTCGAAAAAATGTTCGCCTTCGACCGCAACGAAAGGCACGCCTCGGCGGATGAAGCCATCAAAAATTTGAAGGCCTCACTCAGCCACACAAAAGTTCACTCCCTTTCGTCTTCGACCAAAGGCGTGAAAGTTCTCGACGGTCCCGTTCTTAAAGCCTCGGCCGTGCTGGATATTCCCAAGAACCCTGTATCCGTGGTCGCCAATCCCATCTCCACCCAATTAGCGCCCGTCCGAGTTTCCTCCGAACCCGTTGTTACGGCCATGCCTTCTGTTTCTGTGATTCCCGCTGTTGCCCGCCCAGCACCGTCAATCGCCCCATCCCACATTGTCGCCAAGCCGATTACTGTTTCCGTGCCATCGGTCGCTTCCGCAGCGCCCATCGTTTCCGCAGCGCCCGTCGTTTCCGCAGCGCCCGTTGTTTCCGTAGCGCCCGTTGTTTCCGCAGCGCCCATCGTTTCCGCAGCGCCTATCGTTTCCGCAGCGCCCATCGTTTCCGCAGCGCCTATCGTTTCCGCAGCGCCTATCGTTTCCGCAGCGCCCGTCGTTTCCGTAGCGCCCGTCGTTTCCGCAGCGCCCATCGTTTCCGCAGCGCCTATCGTTTCCGCAGCGCCCGTTGTTTCCGTAGCGCCCGTCGTTTCCGCAGC
>Ga0129333_10007894_pt1 | contig 10037 bp, 9 predicted proteins | sample CPB6_08_DNA_FD_94474 | JGI IMG/M metagenome (GOLD analysis project Ga0129333, IMG submission 94474) | Freshwater to marine salinity gradient microbial communities from Chesapeake Bay, USA - CPBay_Sum_0.6_0.8_DNA | ecosystem: Environmental > Aquatic > Marine > Coastal | place: USA: Chesapeake Bay...
GGGCTCGAACGAAACGCACGAAGTCCGCGGCTTCCCCACGGGAGTCCTCGGCGACTCGTGGCGCGCCGTGGTGACCGAATGGGGTGATCTCGTGGACGCGCGCGGCGCCGATGTGATGCGCTGGTTCGTCGCCGCCGACGACCGCTGGCACCGACCCGCCGACGAGACCGCGGTACGTCAGCACAACGTCGACGGTTCGGCCGTGGTGGAAACCCGAATCCGTGTACCCGGCGGTGACGTGGTCGAGACGGTCTGGTCGACGATCGCCGCCGACGGTCGCCGGTTCACCGCGGTGGAGTTCGCCAATGAATCGTCGATGCCCGTGGCCATCGCGGTGGCCGGGCGCAACCTCCTGACCCCGCGTGCGGTCGAGCCGGGTCTGGCGCCGGGTCTCGAGATCGACGAGCCGGTTCGCGTATTGCCGGTCGCGCACCGCACGAACGTACGCATCCTCGTGGCCCACGACGATCACCGGGGAGATTGGCCGACGGGTTGTTCGGAGGCCAGCGAAGTGGGCGCCGGATGGCTGGCCGTCGTCGGACGCGCCGGTCGAGTGTCGATTCCGGAAGTGATCGGCGGTCGTTCCGTGGCCGAACTCGTGTCGGCGACCCGTTGTCGTCTGGCCCTCGAGTCGATCATCGATGTCACCGACCCCGTGGAGCGACTCCTGATGATCGACGAGCGTTCGCGCATGAACCTCGATCACGACGATCTGGTACCGACGGTGATCGAAGCGGCCGAAGCAGTGATGAGCCGTGCTCGTTCCGGCGGTGGCGACGAACTCGGCGCGCGCCTCGCGCTCACGGCCGCCCACCGTCTCTTGCATTCCGATCCGCGCGCGGCCAACGATCTGGTCGCAGCGGTGGCTCGTTGGCGCAAGAACCGTGCCGCGAATTTCCCCGAGGCGTGGGGGACGATCGAGCCGAACGGTCCGCTCGTCGAATCGGGCCGTCGACTCCCCGCCGAAGTGGCCGATCGACTCGTGCGTTGGACCGCCGAGAACACGGCGACCCTCGTTCCCGACGGGCTGCCGCGGAGTTGGTGGGGTTCGTCGTGCGAGGTTTTCGATCTCGCCGTGGGCACGAGTCACCGCGTGTCGTTCGCCATCCGCTGGCACGGTGAACGTCCGGCGGTTCTGTGGGAGATCTCGGGTCCGGCCGGACTCGTACTTCGCTCGGGTGCCGACGACAGTTGGTCGACCACGCAAGCGCGAGGTGAGGCGCTGTGGGCCGCGCCGGCACCGGTGCGATCGAACCTCACGGTGCGATCGGGCGAATCGTTCGGGTGAGATCCCGAGAAAGACTCCGTGCACCGAGGACGAGTTCGGTCTCGACTAGGCGCCGAGTGCGGAGGTGACCCCGGAGAGCCGAGCGGACATCAACTCTTCGATCGCCGGATCGGTGGTGCTTCCATCGGCGGCGATTCGTTCGGCACCCTTGGCGATCTGAACCACGGGTTCGTTCACCACGTTGTTGCCGAGCAAGGCGAGGATTCCCGAGAGCTGCTCGATCATGTGGGCGCCACCGGTGCTTCCGGCACTGCTCACGATGCTGATGACCTTGCCGCGCAGCGCGTGTTGTCCGAGCGGACGGGTAGCCCAATCGATCGCGTTCTTGAGCACCGCGGTGGGGCCGAAGTTGTATTCGGGGGAGGCCACGAAAACGGCGTCAGCGGCCGACACCGCGTCGCGCCATTCGCGCACGATGGCCGGCGGATCGGCTTCGAGGTCTTCGTTGTAGAACGGCAGATCACCGAGTCGGGACCAGTGCGTGACGGTGAGGTCGGCGGGCGCGAGGCGCATCGCCATGCGCACCAGACCGGTGTTCGAGGAGTCGTGGCGCAGGCTGCCGGAGATGGCGAGAACGGTTCGAGGCATAGGCGTCGAGTCTGCTGGTCGACCCGAGAAGTTGGCGAATCGGTCGTGCCCCCGTTCGAGGTTGTGAGGCGGGCAAGATAGGGGTGTGCAAGCCCCCGTGCGCGTCGCCTACACCCTCGAGCAGTGTTGGCACCGGGTTCCCGGAGGCACCGCCTCGTCGGCACTGCGAACCGCGGTTGCGCTCTCCGACGTGCCGGGAGTCGAGATCATCGGTGTGGCCGGACGTCATCGTCGACCACCCAATCCGGCCTTCGTGCCGTCGGTCCCCGTGCAGCAACTCCCGTATCGCGCTCCGCTCCTGTACGAATTGTGGCTCCGACTCGGCTGGCCGCCGATCGAGCGAGCCACCGGAGTGGTCGACGTGGTGCACTGCACCGGTCTCATTCCGCCACCGAGCAAGGCGCCGATGATCGCGACTCTGCACGACGTCGCGTGGCGTCATCGCCCCGATCAGTTCACCCGACACGGAGTGCGAGTGTTCGAGCGCAGCTTGGCCGAGATCCGCCGCCGGGCCGCTCTGGTTCTGTGTCCTTCGACGGCGACCATGCTCGACGCCGAACGGGCCGGAATCGAAGTCGAAAGATTGCGTCTCGTTCCCTGGGGTGTGGAACGCCATTCGGTGACCGAGTCCGACAAGGTGGCGGTGCGAACGAAGTTCGGTCTACCCGAGGAGTTCTTGTTGTTCGTCGGCACGGTCGAGCCGCGCAAGAACTTGCGGCGACTCGCCGATGCCGTGGCCAAACTCGGCAAACCGCTACCCCTCGTGGTGGCCGGTGCCAAGGGCTGGGGAGATTCCGGAATCGATTCCATCGAAGGAGTGCACTTCATCGGATTCGTTCCTGATGCGGACCTGCCGGCGCTCTACGCATCGGCTCTCGTGTTCTGCTACCCGAGCGAGCGCGAGGGATTCGGTATGCCGGTTCTGGAAGCCATGTCACAAGGTGTTCCGGTCGTCACGAGTCTGGGCACTTCCACCGAAGAGGTCGCCGGTGGTGCGGCCGTGCTCGTCGACCCGTTCAGCGTCGACGACATCCGTCGCGGCATCGAAGAGGCGTTGTCACGTCGTCAGGAACTCATCGTGTGGGGGCAACGTCAGGCGGCTCGTCGCCAATGGTCGGAAACGGCGCGCCTGACCGTGGCGGCGTATCGCGAGGTCATCTGATGGCGATGCGCGGTCGCGTCGCCGTGAATCTCACGTGGTGCATCCCGGGTGTCGTGGGTGGCAGTGAGGAATACCTGTGTCGGCAGTTGCTCGGCGTCGGTGACGCGGGACTCTCCGCCACGCTGTTCGCGCCGCGTGGCTTCGGGCGAGCGCATCCCGAACTGCTCGAGCACCATGAGATCGTCGAAGTTCGGCACTCGTGCGTCTCGCGTCCACGGCGGATGCTGACCGAGTCCACGTGGTTGCGACGAAGGACGCGCGGCGCATCGGTGATTCATCACGGTGGCGGAACCCTGCCGGTTCTCTATCGCAAACCGACGCTGCTCACGATTCATGATCTCCAGTACCTGCAGTTCCCGCAGTACTTCTCGCGCCAACGGCTCACGTACCTGCGCGCCGTGATGCCCCGCTCGGCCCTCGCCGCCGATCTGATCGCGGTCCCCACCGAATTCGTGAAGCGCACCGTCATCGACACCTTCGGAGTGCCCGATCAACGCATCGAGGTCGTCCCGCACGGTGTCGACGACTCACTCGTCGAAGACTTCACACCCGAGGACGAGCTTTGCGAGCGATTCGGACTCGGCACCGATCCGATCATCGTGATGCCCGCGGTCACGCATCCCCACAAAGGTCATCTCTTCCTCATCGATGTCGCCGACCGCCATTGGTCGCACCAAGGTGTGCGCCTCGTGTTGATGGGTGGCCCGGGTGCTTCCGAGTCCGCGGTTCGCCAGCGACTCGACGATCCGCGGGTGGCCCGCTGGGTGACTCACGTCGGGCGGGTGACCGACCGCGACCGGAACGGCCTGATCGCCATGGCCCGCGCGTTGGCCTTCCCCAGTGAATACGAGGGTTTCGGCGCGCCGGTGATCGAGGCGATGCGACTCGGCGTACCGGTGGTCAGCAGTGATCGCGCGTGTCTGCCCGAGGTGGTCGGCGACGCCGGTGTCGTTCTCTCACTGCAAGAAGATCTCTGGGCGGCGGTGCCCGATCTCGTGGCGGCCCGACGTGAAGAACTCGTGGCCAATGGTCGGCGACGCGTGGAGGCCTTCACCACCCGCGCGTCCGGGGAAGCGCTCGCCCGCGCGTATCAAAGGCTCGGCGCATGACCGCGCCGCTCACGGTTCTCGTGATCTGCCCGCACTTCGCACCCGACACCGCTCCGACCGGCGTCGTGATGACGCGCATCGTCGACGAACTCGCGGCCCTCGGACACCGCGTTCACGTCGTGACGTCGTTGCCGTGGTACGCGAAGCACCGGGTCGATCCCGAATGGCAGCACGTTCGTTGGCGGAATCGCACCGAAACTCGCGAGTGGGGTTCGATCACCCGACTCGACCCTTTCGCCGGCGACGACAAGCGGAATCTCGTCCGCCGGGCGCTCGGATTCGTCGGGTTCTCGATCACCGCCGCGGTGGCCGGGCTCCGCGCCGGAGAACGGCCCGACGCCGTTCTCGTCATGAGTCCGCCTCTCACCCTTGGTGTGAGTGGCTGGTTCGTGTCGCGAATGCGTCGTGCGCCACTGGTGTTCAACATCCAGGACGTCTTCCCCGATGCGGCGATCGAGACCGGAGCCATCACCAATCGGGCGGTGATCGCGGCGACGCGGATTCTCGAGCGCTGGACGTACGCGCGCTCGGCCGCGGTGACGGTCCTGTCCGACGACCTCGCCGACAACGTACGCAACAAGGTGCGGCGTCGTCGTCGTGAACACGTCGTGGTGATCCCCAACTTCGTCGACACCGTGGCGATTCGACCCGCCGATCGCCTCACCGAATACCGGCGCGAGCTCGGCATCGGCGACCAACCGGTGGTGATGTACGCGGGCAACGTCGGTTTCTCGCAATCACTCGATCTCATGATCGATGCCGCCCGTGCGCTACCTCACGTGGCTTTCGTGATCAACGGTGACGGATCGGCTCGCGACAACCTCGAGATGCGAGCGACCGGACTCACTAACCTCGTGTTCGGCGACTACCAGCCGGTCGAACGACTGAGTGAGGTGCTGGCCACGGCCGACGTTCATGTGATTCCCCTCAAACGCGGTCTCGGGCGAGTGAGTGTTCCCTCGAAGACGTATTCGATCATGGCGGCCGGCCGTCCGGCGGTCGCCGCGGTGGACGCCGGCACCGAAGTGCCGCGTCTCATCACCGGTTCGGGAGGTGGACTGTGCGTGCCCCCCGATGATTCGGCCGCCTTCGTCGATGCGATCCGGTATCTCGTGGAGCACCCGGTGGAAGCGACCGCGATGGGGGACCGGGCCCGGGTCCACGTGGAGGGCAACGTCTCACCGGCCGCGGTCGCATCGGCGTACGCCGACCTGCTCGCTCGCTGGTCCTGAACCCCAGTTCAGTGCCTTCAGCCGGTAGCCTCGCCTACTCGTGGCCTCCAAAACATCGCGAAGTTCATCGGCATCCCGCGTGGCGCGTCTCGCCCAGAAGGGAAAGGGCAAGAAGGTCCGCTTCAAGGGCGGCACTCTCTTCCCGGCGGTGGTCGTGGGTGTGGCCGTCATCGGTGCGGCGCTGATCGTCTACTCGCGGGCCTCGATTCCCGATCGCAACGTCCCCCCGACGGTGAACGATCACTGGCATGCCTCGTACGGCTTCTACGGATGCAACGAATGGCTCCCCGACCTGCAGGGCAACAAGGAAGAACTCGACACCACCGGCAATCTCGCCAACGACAAATTCCGTCGTACCGGAATCCACAGCCACGACGACGGAGTGATGCACTGGCACCCGTACACGTCGGCGGCCACCGGACGTAACGCGAAGTTGGGCGTCTTCCTCGACGTCTACGGCGTCGAGGTTTCCGACACCAAGATCGTCTTCCCGGACGATCAGGGTGGAGCGGTGTACGAAGAAGGCAAGACCAAGTGCCTCGACGAGTCGGGCAAGTCGGTCGATGGTGAGGTCGTGGTCTACGCCTACAACTCGTTCGACAACGCGGACGACTTCTCGACCTACATCACCAACTTCGACGACATCAGGCTGAAGCAGGACGCCATGGCGTTCAGCATCGTTTTCGCACCGGCCGGGGTGAAGCCAGGCTTGCCGCCGAGCGCGGCCGACCTGCCCCGACTAGGTGCCGCCGACACCGGTGGTGCGCCGACGACGACCGGCCCGACGGACTCGTCGGCCCCCGGTGATTCGTCGGCTCCGGGCAGTGTGGACTCCACCGAGGCGCCCACCACGGTCGCTGGTCCCACCACCACGGGCGGCTGATGCGCGCGGTAGTGCTCGTGGGCGGGTTCGGAACCCGTCTGCGACCGCTCACCTTCACGACACCCAAACCCATGTTGCCGGTCGGCCATCGGCCGATCATCGAGAACCTGGTGACCATGCTCGCCGCGGCCGGTATCGACGAGGTCGTGTTGGCTCTCGGTTTCAAACCCGAGCCGTTCCGTGAAGCGTTTCCTGATGGCACGTGCGCCGGTGTGCGTCTCCATTACGCGGTGGAACCCGAGCCGCTCGACACCGGAGGCGCCATTCGTTTCGCCGCCGATCACGCCGGAATCGACGAGACCTTCGTGGTGGTCAACGGTGACGTTCTGACCGACCTCGACGTGGCGACCTTGGTCGACTTCCATCGCGCCCGCGGCGCGGAGGCGACGATCCACCTCACGCCAGTCGAGGATCCATCTGCTTACGGTGTGGTCGACCTCGATGAGCGCGGCCGTGTGTCGCGTTTCGTCGAGAAGCCGGCGCCGGGCACCGCACCGACCAATCTGATCAATGCCGGCACGTACGTGTTCGAGCCGTCTGTGCTCGGCCGGATTCCCACCGGGCGCAAGGTCTCGATCGAACGCGAGACCTTCCCGCAGCTCGTGGCGGACGGCAGTCTCTTCGCCATGTCGACCTCCGACTACTGGATCGACACCGGCCGCCCCGACACCTATCGACAGGCCAACTTCGACGTTCTCGACGGAACGCGGAAGTCATTGCGGTGCGACGCGGTGCACGCCGAAGCGAAGGTGGCCGAGACAGCGACCCTCCACCACAGCCTTGTGTCGGCGGGAGCATCCGTCGGATCGGATGCCTTTCTGACCGAAACGATCGTGTTGCCCGGAGCCGTCATCGAGCGCGGGGCCAAGGTGAGTGGCTCGATCGTGATGGGCCGCATCGGAGCCGATGCCGTCGTGGTCGATTGTGTGATCGGAGTCGATGGTTCGATCGATCCCGGTAGCGAACGACGCAACGAACTCGTTCCCGATCCGGCAACCGTCAGCAGTCGCTAGAAGTCCGGATGCCGAAAGCCGCTGCACCCAAGGCGCCCGAATCGGCTCTCGTCGTGGGTGGCGCGGGATTCCTCGGTTCACATCTCGTCGACCGTCTGATCATGGAGACGCCGGTCGTTCATGCCGTCGACGACCTGTCGACCGGAACACTCGCCAATCTCGCCCACGCGCGATCGGTCAATTCGGTCGGCCGACTCGTGTTCCAACAACTCGACGCCACCGCACCCGAATTCGGCCTGTACCTCGAACGTGTCCAGCCATCGGTCGTGTACGTGCTCGCCGCCTCGTCGGCGCGTTGGTCCGCCGAACGAGCCGTGCTCGGTATGGCCCTCATGGTGAACGTGCTCGAATCGATCCGACTTCGATCCACGGCGACCAAAGTCGTCGTGACTCTGCCGGCATCCGTGTTGTACGGCGAGGTTCCGACCCGCGAACTCCCGGCCAAAGAGGATCGCGGTTTCCGGCCGATGGGTGCGGTGGGAGTGTTGGCCGAATCGATCATCCAATTGCTTCAGCGCTATCGCGACGAACACGCGGTGGAGTTCACGGCGTTGTTGACCTCGACGGTGTACGGACCCCGGTTGCGGGCCGACGCCAACGTCGTCGGTGCGGCACTCGACGCCGATCGCCACGGCACGGCGTTCACGTTGTTCGGAGACGGCCGCCAGACCCGCGATCTCCTTTACGCCGAGGACGCCGCCGAAGCGCTCTTCCGGGCCGGAACCAAGGGTGGAGGGTTGACGATCAACGTCGGTTCGGGCACTGGCACGAGTGTTCGCGACATCTGGACGGCGATCGGCGGTGACCAGCCCGTGCGGTCGGCGCCGCGTCGATCCCATGACGTGACTCGTGTGGTGTTGTCGCCCGCGCGGGCGCGTTTGCATCTCGGCTGGTCGCCGTGGACGCCCGTGGAAGAGGGATTGGCCGCCAGTCGCGGGCTAGCGGAATAAGTCCTCGGCCGGCGGACGAACGATCTCGCCGATCGACGAGTCGCGCAGCCACTCGGGTTGGCAGCCGCGCACCACCGCCACCGGGACACCATTCGACTTGCCCATCACGAGTTCAGCCGCCGAGGCGATCTCGTCGGCCACACACACCTCGGTCACCTGCATCACACGTCCGAGGGCATCGGGGGTTCCGCGTAAATCGACCACGCCGGCAATTCCGGCCACGCCGATGGCGACGTCGGTGAGTCCCTTGCGCCATGGTCGGCCGAAGGTGTCCGAGACGATCACCCCGACCTCGACACCCAACTTGGCGCGCACGATGTCCCGGATGCGACGAGCCGATCGATCGCTGTCGAGTGGAAGGAGAGCCGCCCAACCGCGCTCCACGTTCGACAGGTCGATGCCGGAGTTGGCGCAGATGAAGCCGTGCTTGGTTTCGGTGATGATCAGATCGCCGCGTCGACGGACGACGCGAACGCCTTCCTCTTCGACGAGTGCTTTGTGCGACAAGGGATCGTCGGGGTCGATCTCGACCATGCGGTTCTCGGCCTTCGACACGATCTTCTGGGTCACGACGAGGACGTCGCCATCGGCCAAGGGACCGTTGGGTGCTTCGCGGCACGCGTCGACGATGACGTCACCGAGTTGGTCGCCCGGTTTGATCTCGCCGATGCCGGTGACGCCCCACGCGGTGAGTCGAATCTGCGGTTGGTCGGACATCATCGTCCTTTCTCGAGAACTGCGGCCAGTGTGACACGGGCGAGATCGCCGGCGACTCCCGGAGTCGACATGATCGTGTCGGTCACGATGCAACGAACACCTTCGGCCTCCACGGCCGCGGCCAGATGGGCGTCCTTGGTGTCGATCACGAGCGTTCCGCAAACGGGTGCGTAGAGCCTTGCGACACCAACGGCGGAGGCCTCCATGCCGAGTTCGCCGAGCATGCGGTCGGCCGGGCCCTTGATCGCCGCGCCGGCGATGATCGGCGAGATCGCCACCACCCGCTCGCGGTTGGCGGCGAGCGAATCGTCCACGCCGGTCAGGGCGCGAATCGGTCCGATGGAGACCAGGGGATTCGACGGCGCGATGACGATGGCCTCACTGTCGTGGATGAGCGGCAGGAAAGTCGGTCGGGCCGACTCGGCACCGACGAATCGAATCGAGCGCACCGGAACACCGTGACGAAGCCCGACGAAGTACTCCTGGAACGGAACCGTTCGGACGCCGGATTCTTCGACGATCTCGATCATCGTCTCGAAGCGATCGTCGGTCATGGGTACGAGGCCGATACGTAGTCCCCAGGCCCGTCGGATCTCGTCGGTGACCTCGGTGAGGGTCGCGCCTTCGCCGAGGCGGGCCGTTCGGTAGAGGTGGGTGGCCAGATCGCGGTCACCGAGGTTGAACCAGGTGTTGGCGGCCACCGACTCGTCGGGTCGAACCGATACGTAACGGCCGAGCGATTCCATGACCCGCCAACTCTCGTCGCCGAGTCCCCAGCCGCGCTCGGCGTCGATGGCACCGGCGACCGTGTACGTGACGGTGTCGAGGTCGGGGGAGACGCGCAATCCGTTGATGAGTGAATCGTCGCCCGTGTTGACGACCGCAGTGATCGTCTCGGGTTCGACGACGTTCACGAGTCCGCGCAGGAAACGGGCGGCACCCACGCCTCCGGCCAGCACGGTGATCATCGGATCATTCTTTCGTTCACGATGCCGAAGCCACGACCCGGCGGTACAGATCGAGCAGGAGTCGGCCCGTCTTGTCCCACGTGAACTCCCGACGACGGGCGTCGCCTTCGGTCACGAGCCGGGTGAC
>Ga0129333_10007897_pt1 | contig 10033 bp, 5 predicted proteins | sample CPB6_08_DNA_FD_94474 | JGI IMG/M metagenome (GOLD analysis project Ga0129333, IMG submission 94474) | Freshwater to marine salinity gradient microbial communities from Chesapeake Bay, USA - CPBay_Sum_0.6_0.8_DNA | ecosystem: Environmental > Aquatic > Marine > Coastal | place: USA: Chesapeake Bay...
AGAGACGATCCAGGACTACGACGACGAGTCCGAGGGCTACGACATCAGCCTGGTCACCGGGAAGATGTTCAGCTGGAAGCTGGAGGCGGTGCTTGATCACCGCGATGCCGCCTATCAGCTCTACCGGATCGCCTCCAAGGAAGCCGTCAGCGAGCGGCTGATGATCAAGTGGGCTCGCGTCGGCCCGCGCGGCTTCAATGAGGCCACCTTCGGCTTCGGTCGCTTCACCGGCTTCGATGAGACCCCGCCGGCCGGCAGCGTGATCAAGTTCTCCACCGGCATCAAGGCCTACGGCCGCTATGAACTGGACTTCACGTCCTGATCCCGGCCCCTGCTGAGCAGGTGAGCGATCGCCTCGGCGTCCTCGGATGCCGGGGCGTTTCCTTTGGGAAGGCCCTCCTTGGCCACCATCAACGCATAAGCACGGTTCACGATTGCGTAATCGAGGATCTGCAACGCCACGGTCTTCAGGCCCTCAATGTCGCCGGGGCCAGCGGCGCGGATCGCTCGCTGCCATCGCTGGCACATGAACTGCTCATGAAGGGGGTAGTCCATGGCGTTGCGGCGTTTGGGGAGCTTGCCGGAAACCTCAGGGCATGCTCCCCACTACCGCCCAGCAGATCTACGACCGCCTGACGGCCGACCCGGTTGTCAGTGCCGGGCTGGGAACCTACCTGCTGCCTGGTGGTGCCAGCCTGCCGGCGATCTCGGTGCTTGCCGCGAACGAAAACCTGCCGCCCGGCACCGTCGCAGGCGGCATCGAGATCACGATCAACCGGATGCCGGGCCTGATGCCGCAGCCGCTGCTGACCGGCGAGACCCTGTTGAATCCCACCTGGCGCATCTACCTGGTGGCCTGGGATGCCCTGGGCAGCCTGCAGGCCCTGGCCGAGCGCGTGATCTGCCTGCTGCCGGGCGCCACGGCCTCAGGCATCCAGGGCGATCCACCCGGTGAGGGGCTGGGGGTGCTCGAGCAGGTGGTCATCACCTGGACCAATCCGACCGTCGTCCTGGAGGAAGTTGAGTGAGCGACTTCAAGGTTTCGGTCGGGGCGGACTTCTCGGAGGTCCTCAACGGGTTCCGCAAGCTGCCAGCGGAGGCGCAGCGAGCTGGAGAAAGCATCGGTAAAGGACTTGATGCGGGCTTCAACGAAGCAGGGAAAAGCATTGGCGAGTTGCTAACCCAAATCAAGGCGTTAAAGGCCGTTCAGGCAAAGCTGCCCGTTGATTCCAGTGAGTACAAAAAGGCGCAGCAAGACATAGTCGATCTTGGGCGCCAGATTGGCGAACTGCAGCGCAAGAAGTTGGCACTCAACGCCGACCCCAGCAGCATCGCGGCACTACAGGCCAAGCTCGGCGATCTGCGCAGCGAGTTGCAGCAGGTCGCGATCGGTAGTCAGCGGTTCCGGGAGCTGCAGCAGGCGATTCAAAGCACCGAGCGGGAGCTGCAGAAGGCCGGGGATGCCGCTGACGGGATGCGCATCCTCGACGGGGTCATCCAGGGGATGGCGTTCAGCCTGACCAACACGGTGACCGGGGCGATCGGCACGGCCCTGGGCCAGCTGCAGCAGTTCGTGCAAGGCTTCGCCCAGCTCGACACCGAAATCCGCAAGGCCGCCGCCGCTGGTGGTGACGCGAACGGCTACGACAAGCTGCGTGGGGCGATCGATCGGGTCGGCATCGAGGCGGCCGGCACCCAGCTTGAGGTGGCCCAGCTGAGCACCGAGCTGGTGCGCGGCGGCATGACAGTCGACCAGGCCACCCAGTCGCTGGCGGCCATTGTGCGCGGCGCTGAGGCCACGGGCACCGCCTACAGCCGCATGGCGGAGGTCGTGGCGGCCAGCATCAAGATTTTCGGCCTGCAGGCCAGCGATGCGACCCGAGTCGTTGACGCCCTGGTGCAAGGTGCCAACGCCAGCGCCACCAGTGCGTCAGAGATGGGCATGGCGTTCAAGTACGCCGGCCCGGTCGCGAAGATCCTCGGCCTGTCCATCGAAGATCTGGGCATCGCGGTGGGCCTGCTGGCCAATGCCGGCATCCCGGCGGCAGAAGCCGGCGTGACCCTGCGGAACGGCCTCTCAAAGCTGGCGTCCGCAGCACCGCAGGCAGGCAAGGGCATGCAGGACATGACCGGCCAGGCCGCCATGGCCATGCGGACGATGCGGCAGCTGAAGCTCGACATCTACAACGCTGACGGCACACTCAAGCCGATGGAAGAGACGCTGCTGCGGCTCAAGGCAGCGTTCCAGGGATTGGAGCCGGCCACCAAGGTGCGCATGGCCGCCAACCTGTTCGGCGGTGAGGACGACGGCGCGAAGTGGTTGTCACTGCTGGGGCTGAGCGTTGAGGAGATCAAGACCCTCAGCGCCACCATGGCCAACACCAAGGGGGCGACGAACACGGCACGCGATGCCATGCAGGGCTTCGAGATGGCCACCAAGCAGCTGGGCGGCACCCTCGACTCCCTGGGCAACTCGGTCGGCCGGGTCGCTGCTACCGCCCTGCTGCCGCTGCTGAATGCGGCGAACACCCTGGTCGGCGCCATTGCAGGCCTGCCGGATCCAGTCAAGAACACCGCCATCGCCATCGGCCTGGTGGGGGGCGCTGCTGTCGCGGCTGCAGCCGGGCTGGTGATCTTTCAGCGGGCCATGCAGGTGACGTTGATCCAGGCCGCCGCTGCCGAGATCGGATCTTTGGCCGTGGCGTTCCGTATGACCCTAGTGGGCGGGATCCAGGCTGCTGCTGCTGCGGTTCCGGTGCTATTGGCTCGATTCAATGCGCTGGCTACAACCAATGTCGGCGTCATGCTCTCAAGCCTGGCCACCACGCTGAAAACCTTTGTCGTCGAAGGGTTCAAGAATGCTGCTGCGGCAGCCCTTGCCCTTGCGTTAAAGATTCAGTCCATTGGCTGGACTGGCTTCATCAGTGGTGCTCGCGCGGCAATCGCTGCACTTGGCCCCCTTTTGCTCGCCACGGCGGCAATATCTGCGACCGTTGCAACCTGGCAGTACGTCATGGGTGGTGCGAATGACATCACCAATGACTTTTCAGGTTCTCAAAAAGAGCTTGACAAGATCCTTGGTGAACTGGAAGGAACCACCAGGAAAGCAGGGCAGGGGATTGACGGCCTTGGAGAGAAAGCAAAGAAGAACAAGCCATTGCTGATGCAACTGGCCGAACCTTGGAGGGCCAGCCGTGAAGAGCTCACGATGCTGCGTGCGTCCCAAGAGTTTGAAGCGCTGCAGGGTGGATTTACAAAGGTTCAGCAATCAGCGCTGGCGTTCTACAGCGCTCTTCGCGGATCGCGATCAGTCACGGATGAACAGAAGAAGCGAGTTGGTGAGTACATCACGCAGCTCAAGCAGATTGCTGACATCGCTAGGGAGCGGGCAGGATCACTGCGCACCATGGCAGTGCAGGCCGATCGAGCCGGCGACGACAAACTGGCAGCTCAGTTCCGCACCCTTGCCGCTGCGCTTGATAGCGAAGAGGCATCCGCCCGCAAGACTGCCGGAGCGCTGGGCACGCTGACTGCCGCCACTCGGGCCGCTACCGCCGCCGCGGACGGCCGGCTGGCGGCAACCAAGGCCCAGATTCAGGCCGAGGATCTGCACATCAGCCGACTTCAGAACCAGATCGCCCTGGGGCAGGCGCTCACGGGCTTGGCTCGGGGGATGGGTGACGTTGAGCAGTCCCGCTTCAGCATCGTCAAGAACCGCCTGCAGTTCGAGCTGTCAAAGCTCCAGGAAATCGGTGCCGGCGAGGATGTGATCAATGCCAAGAAGGCCGAGGCTGACCGGGTGGACCGCGAAGCGCTCTCGGCTCGCTATCGGAACCTGATCCTGCAGCAGGCGCTGGAGCAGCGCATCTTGGAGATCAACCAGGCCAGGGCCCGGCTCGATGCCCAGAAGGGCGTCAACACGGCGCAGCTTGAGGTGTTGAAGGCTGAGGCGGAGCTGGCCAAGGAGACCGACACCACAAAGCGGGCAGGCCTACAGGAGGCGCTCAATGCTCAACGCCAGGCCCTGACCATCGCCCAGGAGCAGTTTGGTCTCCTGCGCCAGACCCAGCCGATCGAGGCGGCGATCTCCCAGCTCACGGCCGAGACCGCCCGCAACGGCCTGCAGGCAGAAGCCGCATCGAAGGGCTACCGGATCAACGCAGACGGCACCCTGGCCGCCACCAGCGGCATCACCGACAGCCTCGGGCGGGTGGCGCTGCTGACCGAGGCCTCGGCCGACGCCCAAGGTCGATTCCGCGAGGTGGCCGAGCAGACGGGGCTGGCGATCGGCGTCAACAGCCAAGGCACGCTGATCCTGGGCAACAACCAGCGTGAGGTCAACCAAGCAGTCAGCGAGACGAACGCCCTGCTGGCGCAGTCCCGCTCGGCCTTCGACGCCACCGCCCAGAAAGCTGGCGCCGCTGGTGGGGCGGCCGGGAAGATCCGCGAGGGCCTCGACGGGGCAGCCAACCCGGCCCTGCGCCTGGCTCAGGCGTTCAGTCAGACCGGCGACAAGGCCCCGGCGATCGCCCAGGGCGCCCAGTCGTTCGCCAGCTACCTGGGGGTGGCCGGCAACTACGCCAGCGGCATCAAGGGGCTCAACCTTGACCGCAGCTTCAGCACTGTCGCCAGCTCCATGGGAGATGCCGCCGGCTCGGCCGGTGAGTTCTACCGCTACCTGCAGCAGGCCAGCACCCTCCCCGGCTCCCGCTGGACCGGCGGCCCGGTCGAGGCCGGCGCCGAGTACCGCGTCAACGAGCTCGGGCAGGAGGCGTTCCTGTCGGCCGGGCGGCTCAGCCTGATCGACGCGCCGGCCAATGCGGTCTGGCGTGCGCCGGCCAGCGGCGTCGTCGTGCCGGCCGGCATCACCGCCAGGATCCGCGATGCCGGGATGCCTGCTGCTGGTGGGGTGGCGCCCAGTGGTGTTGCCGAGCTGGCGATCGAGGTCGGAAAGCTGCGGGAGGAAGTGGGCAACCTGGCCCGCCGCGACTGGGGGGTTCACGTTCAGATGCGCACCGGGCCCACCACCAGCCAGGTCATGCACCAGCTGCAGCGGCTGAGGTGAGCCGATGGCGATCACCGTTGGCGGGCTCACCATCAAGGCGCTGCAGGAGTTCCCCTATGCCCACGGCGGCGACGCGCAGTCCGGCCGCACCGCTCGGCGCTGGCCGGTGAAGTGCATCCTGCGGCCGTCGCAGTGGCTGACCCTGGAAGGGATCTATCAGGCGTGGCGCACGGCCCGCCTTGCTGATGCCGACACCATGGTGTCGCTCAGTGTCGGCAGCACCGTCACCACCAGCGGCAACGCCCACGGGCTGAGCTGGAGCAACGTGCCAGCCTGGTTCACGGCGGCGCCATCGCCGGCCCCCACGGGCGGGATGGTGCAGTGCAGCTTTGAGCTGGTGGATGCCGCCCAGCAGCTGGCGATCATGCTGCGCGAGCGGGAGATCGGCACCCAGGTCCAGGACAACGAGTCCACCTATGGCACCTACACCTTGGGCACGGTGGTACTCAACCTGACCGGCGCCAGCGACGGGTTTGACGATGGACCGCGGATGGAGCTGGCCGCCACCGGCACGCACGTCATCCGGGGCCCGCTGATGGCCACCAAGGTCAGGCGGATCCAGGGCTGGACCCACACCACGGGCGCCGCGGCGACGATCCGCAGCTGGTACGAGACCCAGATCGCCAGCACGCCAGCGGTCGGCGCCTGGTGGCCGGTCACGCCGCCGCAGATCGAGCAGACCCCGGTGATCGTCTCCGGCGCTCGGGTCACCCGGTATCTGGTGTCCCTGGATCTGAAGCAGGTGCGATGACCGTTGACTTCCGCGCCATCGTTGCCTGCGACCTGGGGGTTGCCGTCTCGGGGGATGTGGGCAGCAACCACATCAGCGACCGCACGGGCCTGAAGACCTGGAGCGGGCGGATTCAGTTCGATGGCATCGTCAACCCGGCCCGCGGCACAGCTCTGCAACTGCTGGTGGCCTGCCCGCAGACCGGAAAGGTATCGCGGTTCCCGGTGCCGCTGCGGGTGATTCGCGCCGTGACCTATCCACTGGAGCGCCGGTCGGAGATTGAAGTGGGCTGCATTCTGACGCTGATGAAAGAGCGCAAGGATCAGGCTGAATACTTCGCGAATCAGTACACGCCAAGCTGGTACACCGATGCAATAAATGCCGGCTACAGCAAGGACGCCATCGGCAAGTTTGCGCCGGTGCCGATCTACGCACAGCAGATGCTGCAGTTCTGTCTTGGCAAGATCGGCATCAACCTGGCCGCCAACAGCAGACCGCTGACAGCGGTGATCCTGCGCAACAGCATCGACCTGACGCGCGGGTATGTGCAGATCATCGGTGACCTGATCCGGTCGGAGTGCTGCTTTGGGCGGATCCTGCCGGACGAGACCCTGCAGGTGGTGCCGCTGGAGCTGAACAAGGGCGGCAAGGGGCCAATCCTGCGGGCCGAGAATCTGGCGAGCATCGAGCCGATCACGACAGGACGCGAACCGGCTGACAAGTACATTGTCAAGTATCAAGCGGTAGAGATCAAGCTACCTCCGTCAGATAAGGCGAATCCAAACGACAGCGCAAATAGAGATGTCAAATACAGTAATAACAATCCAAGCATCAATTACGGGCCGCCGGCCGACCCGGCGGCGCCGGCAGCCATTGGCAGCGACTGGACCGAGAGTGAGACGGTGTCGCCGCCCAACATAATTGTGATCAACTACACCAGGCCCCTGCCAAACGGCAAGAAGGAGCGGAAGACGGCCACCTTGATCAGTACAACCCGAGCAACCAGCACCAGTTTCTACACGCCAATCAATTACTTTGACGAAAGCAATAAGCAGCAGCAACGGGATGTGTTGATCAAAAAGATCGACACCACTTGGACGACAATCGCATCCGTAAACCAGGCCTACGTTTCGTGGCGGCTGACCAAGGCCATGGGCCTGCCGGCTGGCGGTGCAAAATCAATAAACATCACGACCTATAAATACTATTTGACTACAGACGGCCCACAGCTATACATGGAAACGACAGAGCAATACGTCTCAGAAGCGCAGTTTGCTGGCGGCCTGCAAATCGAAAACTACGACACCTATTCACCTGGTGGCGAAAGCATGGTGCTCAGCCATCGAACCATCCGCGAGGTGTTGGCCACCAAGACCGGACAGGGGCGGGACTACACGCAGACGCGAACCAGTCGCTGGATGGCTCGCGGTGAGACGTCAGAGGGCAAGACCGAGGTTGCGGCATTCATCAGGGCAGCCAAGGCCTTGATTGCTGAGACCCCGGGAATCGTTGGCTCCCTGGTGGCAACGTACAAACCCCTCGTCTTTGAGGGCACGGAGGTCCAAAACGAAACCGGGCGGCTGCCGGTGCCCAGCAAGCCAACAGACCAGGAGATTGCAGCGGGCCGGCTTATGAACGATCGGCAGGTGCCGGAAACCATCACGTCGGCAGCACCGCAGAACACGAACTCAGCCGCGAAGGTTGTCGCTTCGGCCGACTACCAGGTAAATCAGTTGTCGACGGTGATCGGTAATGCAGTCTTCGATGGCGCCAATATCACGAACCCGATTGAGACCGTGATTGCAACATACGAAATGCCCTATGCGCCTGATGATTACTACTACGTCACGCCAACGGGATACCTGATTTTCGCCAACGGCCGAGCCCGTGCCGCCGCCGAGCGCTTCGGCAGGCTGGAGAGCGCGATGGACAGTGGCCACGCCTACGGCCACAACATCACCACCGGCTGGAACGAGCTGCCGAGCTTGGACATGGCGCCGCTCTACATCCGGCAGGCCGGCATCGAGGCCGCCTTCCTGGTGGACTCCACCGCCTACGCCTGGGACAGGGACGGCATGGTCGCGAGCGCTGACCTGATGCTGCTGGGGGCGACCGGCTGGTACGGATCAGCCCCGCCGGCTGGCAGCTGGGTGCGGCTGCCGGTGCCCCCCGCTGGCCTATCGAGCCTGGGCGGCGGCACGGTGGAGACCAGCCCTAGCAAGGCCAACACGATCGCGATTCCATCCGGGTTCGATCCCACCAGCCCGGCGGCGGTGTTCACGGCACTGCCGGACGATGGCAGCGACGTGTTCAAGGAGTGGCGCCAGGATCCGGCGATCATCGGCCCGTCGCTGGAGTTCGACGAGGCCACAACGCTGACGCGGGCGTTCCTCGAAGACGTGGACTACGACTATCAGATCATCTTCGAGGTTGAAGAGTCCGCGACCTTCACCCTGCCGCAGCTGGCGGCCGAAGAGAAGCCTGTGGTGCCTGTCATGGCGCCGCTGAGCGCCGTGGTGGTCGCAGCCCTGGCGCCAACCGTCGAGGCCACCGGCGCATCCAGTGTGGTGGCGCCGGTGGCGGTCGTGGAGATCACCGCCCCGGTGCCGCGGGTTGTCGTCGATCGAGATCCCGTTCCGTTCCGCCAGGCTGGCACCGCGGCGCCGCTGTTGGGTGATGGGCAGGTCAGCCCCACCACGGCAGCCACAGGCAGCGGATGGACGCTGGTGTTCGACGACACAGCAGATGAGGCATCGACCGAGGTCGGGCCGTTCGGGTTTGCGTTCACCCTTAATGAAATCGCCTATACCTCCTGCTACGTCAACTCAAACGCTTACATCACCTTTGGCGATTACGAAGATGTCTATGAAGATCTTGGCGCCACGGTTCCAGCCCTGCCCAAGATTCACATCGGCTCTGGCGACTTCAGTTATCAACGGATCTACACACGGACTCGGCCGGGCGTGTTCACAATCCGATGGGAAGGGAACAGCGCCTATGGAGCCGATGCAGGCGATTCCAACCGCTTCCTGGAGGTGACCTTTTACAAGCCGCTGAGCAACGGTGCTCAGTTGCTGGACATCCGCTCTGGCGACATTGACGGGGACATCAGCGGGCCGTTCATGATCGCGACAGCCAGCACGGCCTTGGCCAGTGGCTCGTTCGCCGCTAATCAAAGCTGGGCACTTGAAGGCAACGCCACGGGCACCATTTGGACGCTCTACGCCGGGGAGCACGTCAGCATCCCGGCGGTCTTCGCGCCGGCTGCGGTGATCGAGGTGCAGGCCCTGGTCCCAGTGGTCGACATCAGCGCTGTACTGGCGCCGCTTAGCGTGGTTGAGGTGGTGGCGCCGGTGCCATTCGTGGCCAGCGAACCGTATCGCGTTGCAGGAGCCGCCATCCCATTACTCGGTAGCGGCCAGGCCAGCACCCCCTTGCCGAGCGGCTGGGTCACGATCTTCTCGGGGGCGGCCGATGAACAGATCTTCGACTCTGGCAGCTTCGGCTTCAATGTCACGGTTGCCGGCACGGCCTATTCAAACTGCTACATCAGCTCTAATCACTACTTGATCTTTGGAAGCGCGTATCAGGTCCAGTATTCATACTTGCTCGGAGAGTCAGGGTTGCCCGGTCTTAATTTTGCGGCAAACAACAATAGCGTGCAAGCTATTTACACAAAGACAACGTCTAGGTACTTTGCAATCCGATTCGAGGGAAACAACCAGTCAGGGGGGCAAGCGCCAACGGCCACTACTCCCAGTCGGTTTGTTGAGATCACATTCTGGAAGCCGCTATCTAGCGGTAGCCAGTTTATTGAGGTGCGAGCCGGAAATGCTACCCTTCCACAAAGCAACCTAATGATATTATTTAACGGCTACAGCCAGCTTGCGTGGACATACATCACTGGTGGTCAGAGCTACGTGTTTGAGGGCAACGCAACGGGAACTAGCTGGCAGCTCTACGAAAGCGAGCATGTCATAACCCCCTGACAGGCAAGCTAAGGCACTCCCTCCAAGACAATGGCCGAATCCGTCACGCTCTACAACCACACCCGCTATCGATTCGGGAAAGGTCTCAATGCCGACACCGATGTCTATAAGATGCTGTTCTGCACGGCACTGACGATCGATCCGACCAAGACCACTCTGACTGGCATCACCTACACCGAGGTAGCCAACGGCAATGGCTACACCACGGGCGGATTCACCCTCCAGAACGTCAGCATCACGCAGGTCAAC
>Ga0129333_10007898_pt1 | contig 10032 bp, 12 predicted proteins | sample CPB6_08_DNA_FD_94474 | JGI IMG/M metagenome (GOLD analysis project Ga0129333, IMG submission 94474) | Freshwater to marine salinity gradient microbial communities from Chesapeake Bay, USA - CPBay_Sum_0.6_0.8_DNA | ecosystem: Environmental > Aquatic > Marine > Coastal | place: USA: Chesapeake...
CCATCAGAAATATGTCCTCCAAATGAAAGGGTGACCCTGGAAGATTTTAATTCATGAACCACTTTTTCAGTTTCGCTCATGAATGTATCTACCAGAGTCACCCATGTTGCCCTCCTCGGCAACACCCCCTGTCACCTCTTGATCATTTCTCTCAACTTCTCCATAAGTGAGGGCTGCTTTGCGCCGTCCGCCGCCTCGACCTGACCCGTGGGCTGCTCAATCACTTCGGTACTGCCACCGAGCGGAGATGTCATCTGCTCATCAGGAGACTTCTTCGCCGCCTCTTCCAGTTGTGCCTTTGCCTGGGCCTCAAGCATCTGCTGACGCTTGCGGGCGCAGGCCCCGCATCCTGCCTTTGGAGCCCCAGGTGCGTTCATGGCTGCCGCCACCGATGGAGATGGAGTGACTACTGCCTGCGGCTGTGCCAAGACAACATCCTCACCAGCAATCGACTTGCCCTGGGCGATGAGCGCAGACTTGCTGCGCATGGCATGTACGATGGCGGGGTTTATCATGGTCGATTCGCCCGTCATGTAATTGACCAACTTCCATGATGTCCCATCGGGAATTCTGTCCTGAAGGGTTCCTGTCCACTCTGAACCCCATGCGTGTGCCCACTTTTCGGCAAATCTTGCCGTGTGATCCTCGGAGAACATGTGGCTCAACACTGCAATCGAAACTTCCTCAGGGAAAGTGTGACCGCGCTTTTTCGCAAACTCATGGAACTCGCGGGCAACCCTTCTGGAAGTCTCCGCAAATTCTGACTTTACTGCCCAGAAGCCACCGTTGCTGTTCCTGATTTCATTCTGCTGCAGACCGAAGTCTCTGCAAATTTTTATGAAATCGGCATTCTGGCATCCCCACCAGTCGCCCCTCCGTGTTGCCGAAGTGTTGATGGGACCTTCGAGGAAGCTGTGCCAAGGGCTGTCTCCGAGCAACTTGGGGAGAATGTCTGACACATCGCGGACGACATAGTGGTCGCTATCGATGAAAACAAGGTCCTTGCCAGGCTCCTTGGCCATGTGCTTGCAGAGATATTCAAACTTCCAGAATTGCAGCCGGTCGAGATCTATCTCATTATCAATTGGTCTGTGATCCGAGTCCTTGATTGGACGATCACAGAAGGTGACGATCTTCCCCTTGAAGCCGTTCCTGCGCATGCTAGAAACAAGGGCCTGGAGCATGAAGGAATACTCTCCCCATGCGACACTCCAAACAATAAGTTCTCTTTCGGTTGACATCATCTCACCTCCGCAGCATAAGCAATCAGCGAATGCCACTCTTTCTTGGCTTCTCTCTCATCGCACCAGATTCGTAGTGCGCATTCGCGAGCAAGTGCGCCCATACGCCACCGAACATCGGGATTCTTCAGCGTTTCGAAAGCTGAACGCATGGAATCCAGATCGTCCACCAGGAATCCCGTCCTCTGGTTCCAGACCATGTTGGGGAAATTCCACTTTGAGGGAGCAACGACGGGCATCCCTGACAACTGGGCTTCGACTACAGCTCGGGACTGGTTTTCTATATAGGAATAACTTCCGTTGTAGCAGAAAACATCGACACCCGCAAGCCATTCGGATACAGGAATCTCTAGCGGAGCCCGTAACTTCCAACGCTTATCGAACTGGTGCCAGCTGAACTTCTTGGCAACCTCTTCGTCCCAACCCATGATATCATACTTCCACAGCGGGGCAGCAGACTGCCAAAGCATGGGGAGGTCATCCGAGAACTTGGACACGTCAGGTCGACTGACTTTACCCATCACGGGCTGCCTGTCTGGTCTTGTGATCATCGGCCAATGCGAGGCGTCGATATAGTTTTTGACGATGCGCATCGGCTGCAGGGGTCGGGCTGCAACCACATCAGCATGCAACTTTTCAGCATGGAAAGGGCTCGTGTAGAGCACCACATCGATCAAGCCCTGTCTGATTGCGGACAGTTCAGCCTCCGTGTGCCACATCATGTCGTTGGCCCAGATGAACTTGAGGCCGCGTGCCTTGATGCCGATCAGCCTCTCCTTCTCGGAGAAGAGCCTGAAGTTGCAGCAGGAAAAGGCGAATCCATCGAGTTTTTCAGGCAGGGCGGACATGGTCGCGGTACTGACGCCGATGGACTCCATCCAGGATGTCCACCGCTCCTCCCCAAGCCTGAATTCGTCGTTCGGAACCACCGTGACATTGTAATCTACGGCGCAAAGCTTGATGAGGTCACGGAGCCTTGTGTCTGCACCGCCCAAATCTGATGGCCACTGAAAGAAGTAAATATTCGGTTTCATGCTCTCTCCAATTTATCGTCTTGCAAACCCAAGAAGCACATCGAGGGCATCCTTGAGCGTTCGTTCAAGATTGAGTCGGTACCTGTCGGCAGCCAGTTTGGCTTCTTTAAGGGTGAGATAACTTCCCACATTTCTATATTTAGAGTCAAGATTGACATATACATCGTACATGGTGACGGGCTCATTTGGACCCACCTTAAGGGTGACGTCCAACCCGATGTCCCCCGCGAACTCCTCTCGGCGCTCGATGAAGGTGGAGAAAAGAGAGTCGCTCCTTTTGAACAGGGGGTCGTTCTCCCGCAACCCCTCCTCATCGGCGATGAACATCAGGAAGTCAACATCATGATTCGAGTTGAGGTCTTCCATGCCCTTTTGGCGCTTCCTCGTATATTTTTTCTTCCGTTCAGGCCTGTTGTTGTCTTCATTTGATCGTTGCATAACTTTTTTTCGTCTTCCAAAAGGATACGCTGCGGGAGGAGCAACACGCAATCAGTTCAAAAATAAAGCATGCCGTATCCAGAATTGAGCAGAATATTTTATCAAAAGGCTAGAGAGACTCTCGCGCAGAAGGGCTTTTGGAAAGACTTCAACGACCACTATCAAATCTGGAAGAATATCAAGCGTCAGGAGGCTCTGGGAGTCAACCCGATTTACGATGGCTCAGAGGAGATCGAGGAGCCTGATCCCGATGACTATCCGCTTCTGGACGACTGAGGATAGATTTTGCTGCTGCAACAGAAAATCCCGGATACATCTCCTCAAGAGATTTCATCACACCCGCCCGCAGTCGCGCCCTCTCGCGCTTGAGGTTGAAATTGCTCTCGTCATCCACCCACGGCATGCCCGAGCGTCGGACAAAGTCCCCTAGCTCCTTCTTGCTGAAGGACAACAGGGGTCGCTGCACCGTGCAGCCGAAGATTTTTACTTCGCTGCCTATGAAGATAGAAGATTGCATCGGCGAGCCCCGAGCAAGCCTCATGATGATGGTTTCCGCAAGGTCGTCGGCATGATGTGCCGTGAGCACCCTGCATCCGCCCGCACATGAAGCGATTGCGGCATATCGTGCGTGACGTGCAGACTCATAAATGTTGCCGTCACGAGGAATCCAAATCTTCTTTTCGACGAATTCACATCCGATAGATGTTGCCTGAATCCTACACATCATGGAATCACGCCAAGCATTCGGGCGCAAGCCGTGATCGACATGCACGATCTTCACCTGCTCTGCTCCTTTCAGCGCGAGAACGGCAGCCATCATCAATGCGAGTGAATCCATCCCTCCACTTGCAGCAACCACGCACCCTTCGCATCCCGCGATCATGTTGCGAACCTCCGTCACGATTGGATCGCGACGGAGGTCGACAAGATCATGTATGGTGCCAGAAGGTTTTTGCATACCAGTTGCCGCAATAATCATTTGGCTTCACAAAAGGAACTCACCGTGAATCGATTGGTTAAATATTCTAAGGCAGATTGGATCAGAGACGGAATTGATATGGGAGTAATAATCAGGCACGAAGACACGCCCGATTTGTTCGCCAAGAAGATCGCAAGCAGTCAGTCGACCTTCGTCAAACTATGTGACAAGCACCGAATCGATCCTGATGAATTGCTGGAGATTCACCGTCGCCGACTCGTTCTCGCAAACACGAAAACAGCCAAAGCGATTCTACGCAGGCAGGGCGTCAAAATCGGTCAGGATGAGGTGCAAACCCTAGTGGAAGCGGCTCTGATTCTCGAAAAAACCGCCTTCATCGGCTCGCTGCGCAACATCATTCCCAATCTTGGTGCTTTCAGTCTTGGCAGGCTGCTCAAATGGGGCACTGGCCTCGGACTGCTGGCGGGAATCATCTACTATCTCGGCAAGGCAGGATTCCTCGGCAAGCCTCAGGAGGTTTCTCCTGAGATGTTGGAAAAAGCACGCGCAGCAGGGGTGACGAATCCCGAAAAGGTGATGCCCTACGCAGCGAATATATCGACTGACCCTGCGAAACAAGACGCCATCAGGAAAATGCAGGAAGTTATGTGCAGGAAGAGTGGACGATGCGCCGAGCAGGGTACCATGAATAAATTGATGGGACTACTCAAGAATGAAAAGGGAGAGGTAAGTGGTTGGGCTGCTGCAGGCGCCGCAGCGGGAACCATTCCGATGGCCGCAGGCCTTGTGGGCGGGGTGGGCAAAGCGGTGGTCGATGTGGTGAAGGGACCCAAGAATGCCTGATAAATCCTGGTTCAGCAGGAGCAAAACCTGTCAGTTGGAGGGCTTGCTCGTCGAGGGTCGAACCAAGTCTGGATCGACTGGGCGTGGCAGGTGCAGCCAATGCTGGAGAGATGGATTCGGCACCCTGTTTGCCCGAGTCCAATCAGGCGACGGTCTCCTAGATGTCTACGCCTCGACATGTAAATATCTGCCAGAGGAGGCGAAGGAAAAAGATAGGGTGAACAAGGTTCTAGAATATAATTTCGCAGGACGTAGATATGAGGGCAGAATGATAGGGCATGGAGTCCATACAGTGGATGTGGAGCACAAAGACCCCGTCACAGGACAAAAATCTTCCGTCCATCTGCCGATGTCGCATATACTCAAATCATGAGAGCGACAGCAACCTGGCACAGCCACCCAGTAGGCGCACACCTAATCATTGCAGGCGAAAAAGGCGCGGGAAAATCTACCGCACTCAAGGCGCTCGTTTCAAGATTTGAGAGCTGCCTTGCATCTTCCGCATGGGGGTCGGATGCCCCTTGGAAACTACACCCGCATGCTCCTGCCACTGCTCCACATGTCAGACTGAAGAAGCCCATCGATACGATGATGTGGTATCCGACCTCTCGAATATCATCATGCCCTGATGGCATGCCCCTGTCCAAGTGGTACATCGGTTCCGTTCTTGAAGAGGTGGCAGAGGCACGTAACTGCGTCATCGTCATCGACGATCTAGACCTTTTCGATGATTCGGACACGGTCACGGGAATCATCACTTCAGCATGTGATGCTTCAGGATGTCAACTTGTGGGCGCCGTCCGCGGGAACATATCCTCAAAATCAAACCTTGTCGTGGTTCCTGTCGGCTGATTTCTATCTGATCAGCACGGGATGATTGTCTCCACATTCGGCAGCGAAGCATCCACCCGTGCACACCTGCTTGCCTTCAAGCGCAGTCCTGAACCCCTTCTTGCTCGTCATCTCCATCATCTTCCTGCATCGGGAAATGTACAAATCTAGATCATCACCGATGCAGCAGGAACAAGGGCTCATGAGCAGGGTGAATGCTGTGGTCAAAACTTTTGCGTCATCCTCGGATGCGCATGCACGTGTAAACGGCCACATCGAACCTTGCCACTTACTTGCCTTGATGGGCCAAAGTTGATGTGAGGTTCTCATCAGGTCCCTGATTATGAAGCGGGCATTCTCTCCCATCGAGGCTGCCAAGGCTTCTTCGGGGTCATCTTCGTGCCATTCAGGACTGCCTGTGCTCCAGGCCCAGCGCTCACCATCTTTTTTGTGGCTGTAGAGTCCACCAAACAAGGACAAATGTCTCGACTGGGACTGAATGTCCATGCTCACCACCAGGCACGGACGAATTGGCAAGTGGCTCTTGATGTGCTGTGCGAAAGCAATCCCCGTGCTGTGGTCATAGGCACGCAGATTCCAGTTGCTGTATTTGATGTTTTTCGAAATACTGTTCGACTTCAGTAACGCTTCAGAGTTGAAGTTTGCTAGCAATTTCTTCAGATGGGCACTGATCCGGATGCCGAGGCTCTTTGCAAGCAAAGCTTCTTTCCACCTTGGCAACTTCGTCTGGGCATGATTTCTCCTCACCACATGATCTGCAATCATGCCCGCGTAGGCGGAATATGCATGAGGAGGCCAGTACAGGTCAATATCCGAATAACTCCATCCCCATGATTCGCCACCATCGCAGCAGAGCATCTCTACCCTGAAAATGCTAGAAATCGTCCCCGAAAATTCGAGAAGATACTGACCTTCCGTGGTGATTAATTTTACTTCAGGGAGGCGCATGTCAGTCCGGCGTTGGAAATTCCCCGCGCCGGATGCTCTTACGAATCGTACGGAGGACATCGGCAGGATCGATGGTCGAAATCATGCACCCCTGGACGAGGGCAATCAGGTATTCCTTCACTTCGGATGGGAGGCAATCGCCGTGCACATTGATCCAGTCGACCTTCTCCGCAGCACTCATGTGCTTGAGGGGATGATCCGTGCACTTGGGGTCAGCGTAGGCGCAGTGAGTCTTCCTGTCGTCATCGACGAAGATGCTCTGGCAGACCGTATTCCTCCCCCGCAACTGCTCCCGCTTGCTCTGCGTGCGAACCGAAACATCGAGAGAGTTGACGCAGTAGGTGCTGAACTTCCTGCCTTTGGTGGGGTCGAAAAGATCAATGCAGTCGAGCATCTTGGCGCCAGCGAGAATCATCAGATCATCGTCATCCTGGGTGACGAGATGCGCGCATGAACTCTTGTTCTTGGCGAACCATCCGATGTAGAGGGGCCAGTTGAATTGCCAGAGCATCTGACGCATCCACACTGACCTGTCGAAGAGTACGCAGCCCCAGTCGTCATCAACCACCTGCCGCCAGTCAGGAGTCACGGCATACATGCCGCGCAACTGCTGTCGAGCCCACGTATATGCTGTAAAATACTTCTCTTCTTCCTCCCGGGTGAGGGCAGTGTCGGTTCCATCGATCCGCGTCCCCTGAATATAACCAGCTCCAGGGCGGGCCTTCAGGTCGCAGACGGCCCTTTCGAGGCCGATGGGGTCGCAGGCAACGGGGGCTGCGCAAGCCCTCCGCGTCATTACCTCAGCGACATGTTCTGGATTTGCAAACGCCTCTGCAACCACTTTGTCCACATGATGCATGCAGCCTCCAAGCCGTTCAAACCCGATGCGAACTCCGTGCGTCGGTGGACGCGCAACGTACAGGTCGTTCTGCAGTGGCGCAAGTCCAAACGGCTGAGTTTTTTCGAAGTTTAGGAGATTGTACGCTGCCCACGCGTAAGATTGTCGCGAATGAACATCGAAGACGCCACAATCCTCAGCCATGCCCAAGTCGAATCGGTGTTATCCACAGGTTTTGCACATGGGAAAAACATCCTGATCGTCGGCAGCCATGGCACAGGGAAGACATCGCTCATCAAAAAGGCCGCGGAATCTGCTGGGCTTGAGATCGGTCGCAGCTTCGTCTACCTTTCGGGATCGACCCTTGACCCGTGGGTGGATTTCGTTGGGGTGCCCCGACCCGAGAGCGACGGCGACTACCTCAAGTTCCACCGTCCATCATACATGAATCCCGAGCATCTCGAACTGCTCGTGATCGATGAGATAAACCGGAGCCACTCCAAGGTCAGGAACGCCTGCATGGAATTGGCTCAGTTCAAGACTGTGAATGGGGTTCCATTCCCAAAGCTCCGTGCCGTATGGGCTTGCGGCAATCCTGCAGACGCAGAGAGGGGCTATACGGACGTGGAGCAGATGGATGCGGCGCTCATTGACCGCTTCCACCTGTGCTTCCGCATCATGGATGAGCCCGACATCGCCTACTTCGAGAAGGTGTTCGGTCGCGACACTGCACTGTCTGCCATCGAGTGGTGGAAATCCCTGTCCGCATCGTCGAAGAAGAAGGTGTCTCCGCGCAGGCTTGAGTTTGCCGTCAACGCGGTTTCTCTGGGCGTGGCAGCAGAACTTTCGCTCCCTGGAATCATGGAGGCCGAATATCTCGGCAACTTCCTCTCGGGAGAAGACCCCATCAGGAGGCTGAGATCGGCCATCTCCGAAAGAGATGCCCCTGTCTTGAGTGACCTCGTGAGCAGTCCGTCAGTGCAGCCATCGCTGGCGAAGATGTGTGCAAACGATCCACAATCCGTCGAGTCCATGCTGGGGATACTGCCGCTCGAGAGCGCAGTGGCGCTTGCCTGCAGCAACGAATCGATCAGGCGTCAGGTGGGGAGCATCTATTCGGAGTGGTGGTCTAGCGCGAAGCAGGATGGGAGGAATCCCGCGACATCCTCTGTCGCCATCATCCATGCAATTGCATCGATTGACCGCAACGAGATCAACTCGTGGGCGAGGAAGCTTGTCTCCATGACAGAGCCAGGTGCGAAGCTCATTTTCGGAGATTCGATGACGGGTGCGGGATTTGGTCATGCCTTCATGCAGCGATATCGGGAAATCCCCACCTCTATCCACAATTGGGTTTCACCATACATCATGAGCGATCTTGATGACGATGTTCGCAAGGAAATGCGCATGATCGAGGCAGAGGCACGAAAAACATCGCTCAAACCTTCGTATGACCGCAGCCCCTCCGTCCCTGAGAAATTGACCCATCTGGCGACAGAAAAGCCGCAACTTGTGATCCAGAATGCCAAGTTGCTGCGGCGGGCACTTTCCATATGGGCAATACCCCAACTCGAAAATAACGGTGTTTTCTGCAGAATCGAATTGCAGGACAGGAGGGTGATGCGCAAGCACATCCCAGTTGCCGCCGTGGATGCCATGGATTTCTAGATGTACCTAAAAGACTACTCAAACTGTGTTTCCGCCCTATCTATGCATTCTGGCAGCCTTGCTGCGATCATCAGAAGCATCAAGATGCGGTGCAATGAGGAAATCGACACAGCCAGAGTCTGTCTCAACGATGGTTCATTTCATCTGGAGATATCGCCGAAATTCTGGGCGGATATCGAACAGAAGGATCGGGTTTTCCTACTCGCACATGAGGCGATGCACATTGCGATGGGGCACCTCATACGTGGCAAGAACCTGCCACAGCAAATAATGAACGTGGCTGCTGACGCGGTCGTAAACGACCACATTTTGGAAGTGTTGAAGATGCCTCTGTCTGAGAAGCTTGAAGAGCAGGTGATCACAACGGAGAAGCTGCATGTATTCTCTGCTTCATCGATGGAGACTGTCGCTGCAAAGCTCAACTACAACCAGTGCAACCGAATCGTCGTGAGCACCGCCTGGCCGAGAGAGCACCAGTCTGCGGAAGAGGCCGATGTTGATCAGGCCCTAGAAGACCTGGCGCGCAGGATGATGCCTGGCTCACTATCCGAAATCGGATGGACGACACTGGGCTCCAAGGCCCACCACAGGGAGACCAAGGCCATACAGGTTCGTGCCGCGGAAACCATCGTCCGCTACCTCCGCCGAGGCCGTCGCGGCAGGCAGGAAGATCAGGTGGAAAGTTGGAGCAAGGAACATAGGCGGTGCACGGGGGAGCTCATAATTCCAGGTTCAGCCGATGGGCTCGTAAAATTGGGCTGCAAAGTAAATTTCTACATGGACTCATCGGGTAGCATGGCAGAGCTTGCGGACATGGTCACTGGATGCGCAGAAGAACTGTCCCGCAGGGGTGTGTTCGTAGAAAGATTTTGCTTTGATACGAGCGTTTATGCCGTCCAGAGGCGGAGGTGGGCAGGCGGGGGCGGAACAGACTTCAGATGCGTTATTCAGCACGCGGAGGAGAAGAAAAATTCAGACCTCAATCTTGTCATAACTGATGGCTTCGCCAACCCTGTTCGTGCGAAAGACCCATCGAAATGGCTCTGGCTGATCACGGACGGCGGAACAAGCAACTGCGTGGGGAGCATGCCCCATAAGCCCGTCACTTGGGCATTCCCGAAGAGGTCGGTCTGAAATCATCCCGACTGTCAAGAACCGCATCCACACGCGTACGCAATTCAGCAAATCTTATTTCCATGTCACGAAGACGGGTGGATATCTCCTGAAGAA
>Ga0129333_10007899_pt1 | contig 10032 bp, 9 predicted proteins | sample CPB6_08_DNA_FD_94474 | JGI IMG/M metagenome (GOLD analysis project Ga0129333, IMG submission 94474) | Freshwater to marine salinity gradient microbial communities from Chesapeake Bay, USA - CPBay_Sum_0.6_0.8_DNA | ecosystem: Environmental > Aquatic > Marine > Coastal | place: USA: Chesapeake Bay...
AGGCCCCACGCCCCGACGAGCGAGGCGTCGACGATGGTCGGGCCACCACCCGCACCCGACCCCGCGCCGAGTGGCGCCCGGTACGGATCACGCCCCTGCTCACGGGCACCCTGGCATCCCGCACACGGGCACGCGCGCCGCAGTTCGCCGAGGGAGAAGGAGGCCGTGACACCGTCGTCGTACACGACGGTGAGGGACTGCTGTCGGTCGATCGAAACGTCGGTGACCTCGGCCATTGCGACCCCGACGGTATCGCCGCACGCGTCGGTTTGGTCGTCGGCACGGCCTGCTTCCGGTCCGCCAAAGCGCCACGTCGTATGCTCCGGCGCCATGGGAATCGCCATCGCCACCCTCGTGCCACTGCTCTTGCTGGCCGGCATCGTGGCGCTCGGCCGGGGTGGTGTGCGAACCCTGCCGCTCGTCGTCATCGGTCTCGGATGGGGATTCGGGTCCACCTGGATCATCGTGCACGTGAACGATGCGTGGGCACGCACGTACACCCTCACCTCGTTGTTCGTGCTCGGCGCGCCGATCATCGAGGAGGTCGGCAAGTCGCTGCTCTCCCCGGTGCTCACGTCGTTGCGTCGCTGTTCGTGGTTCGTCGATGGTGCAGTGATCGGACTCGCTGCCGGTACGGGCTTCGCCATCCGTGAGAACTGGGTGTACCTCGATCGAGATCACACCGGCGGCGTCGCGCTAGCGGTGGCGCGTGTCACGTCGACGAACCTCATGCACGCCGGGTGCAGCGCCATCGTGGGCGCAGCGTTCGCCGCTGCGGCCCGCCGCAATGTGGTCACCCGCGTCACGGTCGGCATCATCGGTCTGGTCGCTGCAATGGGCATCCACTCGGGCTTCAACCGCCTTACGCGTGTGTCGAACCCGTCGGCCCTGGTGATCACCCTCGTCGGTGTGCTCGCCTTCGTGTACGCGGCGGGAATCGTTGCGCTCGGCATCCCGGTCTCGGCGCGCTGGGCCCGGCGAGACATGGAGGCCCGTGGCCTGAGCGCCGGCGAGCAGGCGGCACTTGCTGGCGGGGCGTCGGTCGACGACCTCCTCGACGAGTTCGAGCACCGCTTCGGAACCGCTGCATCGGAGGCCGCAACGGAACTCATCGCGCTGCAGCGACGCATTGGTGTGCTCAGCCGCGGTGGCACCATCGACGACCCCGAGATCGAGGGCCTCACCGAACAGGCCGACGACCTGCGCCGGCGGATCGGTGTGTTCCCACTCATGTGGCTCCGCTCGCACCTGCCGGTTAACCCGATGGAAGAGGGCGTCTGGGCCGACCTCGGTGCGTCGATGTCCGAGAACGCCGACTCGTCGACAGGTGCGCCATCGGGTCTCTGGGCAAGCCTCGGTGCCACCACGAACGACGTCCCGGCTGCCACCGCCGAGACCGCCCCGACCGCAGGATCGATGAGCGCACTCTGGGGTGCGCCGACACCTGCTGGGGAACCCAAGCCCCACGAGCCCAACGGTTAGTTCTGCGTTCGGTGATCACCCGACGCGGTACCGTACGAAGACTGCAGCGCTGAGGAGAACAAGATGTTGTGCGCCCAATGTGACGAAACCGCACGAGGCTGTTGCCGATTCTGCGGGCGCGCCGTGTGCCCGACGCACCAGCAACCGCTGCCCTACATCATCGGGCTCTTTGCCCAGGACCCCACGAAGGCGATCGTGGTGGGTGGTGCGCTGTGGTGTGGTGCCTGCAGGCCGCAGCCCGAGCCGATCGCCATGCCGGAGCTGCGATGAGCGATCCGAAGACCCCGGGGGGCGGGTTGTTCGCCGGCCTCAACGACAAGCTGCAGGAGACCGACGCGCAGCGCCCGAAGTCGACCATGAACATGGCGGAGCTGCTCGAGCTTCCCGACAACCAGCGCAAGCTCGTGCGACACCTGCTGCGTGCCGACTCGCCGCCGACGGAGGCCGAGTGCGCCGACGCCCTCGGCTTCCCGGTCGACGAGATTCGTTCGCTCGTCGGGCAGCTCACGCTCATCGGCCTCGTCGAGATGAATCAGGGTCGCCTGCGGGCCGTCGCAGGTTGGCGCTCCAGTCGCCTGCCACCCGGCGGCATCTGGTCGACCCTCGGCAATCTGTAGGCGAGCCTGCGCCGGCGGCGTAGGCCTAGTGGAGGAACTCGCAGAGGCCGCGCTTCACGAACCTGCCGTGTCCGGCGCGGCCGAGGTACGTGTCGTTTTCCACGATGACCGTGCCGCGTGACATGACGGTGTCGATCTTGCCGTCGATCACCATGCCCTCGAACACCGAGTAGTCCATGTTCATGTGGTGCTTCTTGCCCACACCGATCTCGGTACGCCGGTTGGGGTCCCAGATGACGATGTCGGCGTCGGAGCCGGGGGCGATGATGCCCTTCTGCGGGAACATGCCGAACAGGCGCGCCGGTGTGGTGCAGCAGGTATCGACCCAACGCTCGAGGCTGAGGTGGCCCGAGACCACTCCCTGGTAGATCAGTTCGAGTCGGTGCTCGATACCGCCGAGGCCGTTGGGGATCTTCGAGAAGTTGCCACGACCCAGTTCCTTCTGGTCCTTGAAGCAGAAGGGGCAGTGATCGGTGGCAACCACGGCCAGTTCGTTCATCCGCAGGCCCTTCCACAGGTCGGCCCGGTGGTTGTGCGTGTCGTGGATCGAACGGATCGGCGGCGAGCAGACGTACTTGGCGCCCTCGAAGCCGGGTTGGTCGAGTGTGCCCTCGAGTGTGAGGTACAGGTACTGCGGGCAGGTCTCGCCGAACACGTTCTGCCCATGATGACGCGCCTCGGCAACCTCCTCGAGTGCCTCCGACGCCGACATGTGCACGATGTACAGCGGGACGTTGCCAGCAACCTTCGCAAGCACGATGGCGCGGTGCGTGGCCTCGGCCTCGAGTTCCGGCGGACGGGTGAACGAGTGGAACTTGGGGTCGGACTCGCCGCGGGCGAGGGCCTGCGCGATGAGGACATCGATGGCGATGCCGTTCTCGGCGTGCATCATCACCAGACCACCGGTGTGCGAGGCGGTCTGCATCGCACGGAGCAACTGGCCGTCGTCGGAGTAGCAGACACCCGGGTAGGCCATGAAGAACTTGAAACTCGTCACGCCCTCGTGCTCGGTGAGGTACTCCATGGCCTTCAGCGACTCGTCGTCGACGGTGCTGATCATCTGGGTGAACGAGTAGTCGACGGCGCACTTCCCGGCGGCCTTGTTGTGCCACTCGGCGAGTCCGTCGTACACGCTGCCGTTGGTCTCCTGGTTGGCCATGTCGACCACGGTGGTGACACCGCCCCATGCAGCAGCGCGGGTGCCGGACTCGAAGTCGTCAGCGGTAACCGTGCCGGCAAGCGGGAGGTCGAGGTGCGTGTGCACGTCGACTCCGCCGGGGATCACGTACTTGCCGGTGGCGTCGATCACCCGGTGGCCGCCGTGCGGGGCGGTACCCGGGAGGAACATGGCGACAATCCTTTCGCCGTCGACAAGCACGTCCTGCTTGACGCGTCCCGCCGGACTGATCACCGTGCCGTTGCTGATGAGGATCCCCATACGGGGTCAGACTACGTACTTGTCGGCCTCGGCGAGTGCCTCGTCGAGGATCGACAGGCCGAGACGCACCTCGTCGTCGGGCGTGGTGAGCGGTGGGCACACATGGATGCGGTTGAAGTGGCTGAACGGCCAGAGCCCGCGTGCCTTGCAGGCCGCCACCACCTCGTTCATCGGGGCAGCAGCAGGCCCCGACGCATTGAACGGGACGAGTGGCTCACGGGTCTCCCGGTTGCGCACCAGTTCGATTGCCCAGAAGCAACCGAGTCCGCGCACGTCGCCCACCGACGGATGTCGCGACATGAGTTCGCGCAGGCCCGGCCCGATGATGTCGGTGCCGAGGCGCCGGGCATTGTCGACGATGCCCTCCTCCTTGAAGATGTTGATGCTCGCAACGGCAGAGGCGCACGCAAGCGGGTGGCCCGAGTAGGTGAGGCCACCGGGGTACGGGCGCTCGCGGAACGTGTCGGCGATTCGCTGGGAGATGAGTACGCCGCCGAGCGGCAGGTAGCCGGAGTTCACGCCCTTCGCGAAGCAGATGAGGTCGGGGGTGACACCCCAGTGGTCGACGGCGAACCACTCGCCACAGCGACCGAAACCGCACATCACCTCGTCGCAGATCATCACGATGCCATGGCGGTCGCACAGGTTGCGCACGCCCTGTAGGTATCCATCGGGCGGCACGAGGATGCCGTTGGTACCCACCACGGGCTCGAGGATGATCGCCGCCACGGTGTGGGCGCCCTCGACCATCAGCGTGTCCTCGAGGTGCTGCAGCGCACGTGCGCATTCCTCGGCCTCAGTGCTTGCGTGGAACGCAGAGCGATACGGGTACGGACCCCAGAAGCGGACGATGCCAGGGATGCCGGGCTCGCTGCCCCAGCGTCGCGGTTCGCCGGTCATCGTCATCGCGCCGGCAGTGGCACCGTGATAGCTCCGGTACGCAGCAAACACCTTGTGCCGGCCGGTGTGGACGCGGGCCATGCGGATGGCGTTCTCCGTTGCCTCCGCACCGCCGTTGGTGAAGAACACCATGTTGAGGTCGCCGGGGGCGAGATCGGCGATCAGGCGGGCCGCCTCGCCGCGCTCGGCATTGGCGAACGCCGGGGCAATGGTGCACAGCTTTGCGGCCTGCTCCTGGATGGCGCGCACGAGCTTCGGGTGCTGGTGGCCGATGTTGACGTTGACGAGCTGGCTGGAGAAGTCGAGGTAACGCTTGCCGTCCTCGTCCCACATCCACGAGCCCGAGGCACCTGCGATGACCACCGGGTTGATGAGGCCCTGTGCGGACCACGAGTGGAAGACATGGGTGCGATCGTCGGTCTTCGCCTGCGACGGCCGGGCCTCGAGTGCGGTCATCGGTCTCCTCCGTGGGCGCTCAGCGGGTCTGTGGGAACCCGAGGTCGACGCTACTTGCCTGCGGTGCGGGCCAGCGCGACGTCACTACCTTCTGCCGGGTGCAGAAGCTCACGCCGTCGGGCCCGTAGATGTGCTGGTCGCCGAACAGGCTCGCCTTCCAGCCGCCAAAGCTGTAGTACGCCACGGGCACCGGGATCGGCACGTTGATACCGACCATGCCGACGTTCACGTCGTACTGGAAGCGGCGCGCTGCCCCACCATCACGTGTGAAGATCGCCGTGCCGTTGCCGTAGGGGTTGGCATTGATGAGCGCAAGGCCGTCGTCGTACGACGGTACGCGCACCACCGAGAGCACGGGGCCGAAGATCTCGTCGTCGTAGCAGGCCATCCCGGGGCGCACGCGGTCGAGCAGGCTCGGGCCGACGTAGAAACCCTCGTTCGGAACGCCGTTGCGACCGTCGACCACGACCTCTGCACCGTCGTGCGCCGCACCGGCAAGGTAACCGGCGACACGGTCGCGGTGCTCGGCCGTGATGAGCGGTCCCATCTCGCTCGAGGGATCGCTCGCCGGCCCGACCTTGATGCCCGGGATGCGCCCCCTGATGCGCTCGATGAGCGCGTCGGCGACCGAGTCCACCGCCACCACCACGCTCACGGCCATGCATCGTTCGCCCGCCGAGCCGTAGGCGGCGCTCACGGCAGCATCTGCCGCCTGGTCGAGGTCGGCGTCGCCGAGCACGAGCATGTGGTTCTTCGCCCCGCCGAGTGCCTGTACGCGCTTGCCATGACGTGTGCCGGTCTCGTACACGTAGCGCGCAATCGGTGTGGATCCGACGAACGACACGGCGGCGATGTCGGGGTGCTCGAGGATGCGGTCGACTGCCGTGCGGTCGCCCATCAACACGTTGAAGCAACCGTCGGGCAGGCCCGCCTGCTTCAGCAACTCCGCCATGAAGAGTGATGCGGACGGATCCTTCTCGCTCGGTTTCAGGAGGAAGGTGTTGCCGCAGGCGAGTGCCACGGCGAACATCCACATTGGCACCATGGCCGGGAAGTTGAACGGTGTGATGCCGGCGACGACGCCGAGTGGCTGACGGATGCTGTGCACGTCGACGCCGGTTGCGGCCTGCTCGCTGTACCCACCCTTGAGCAGTGCCGGGATGCCACATGCAAACTCGATGTTCTCGAGACCACGCGCCACCTCGCCGAGGGCGTCGGCCACGGTCTTGCCGTGCTCGGACGACACGAGGGAGGCAAGTTCCTTGCGGTTCGCGTCGACGAGTTCCCGCATGCGGAACATCACCTCGGTCCGCTGCGACAGCGACGCGGCCCGCCACTTCGGCGCTGCCTCGCGCGCCACGGCGATGACGCGATCGACCTCGGCAACGTCTGCGAGGTCGACTCGGGCCTGCTCGGTCCCAGTTGCGGGGTCGAACACCGGACCGCTGCGCCCGGAGGTGCCCGGCACCACCTTGCCGTCCACCCAGTGGCTGATCCGTCGTGTAGTCATGATGTGTCCCGCTCCTCAGAACTCGACGACGTAGACGCGCTCGTCGGCCCCGCGCGCCGCAGCGTCGAGTTCGTCGACCGTCCACGACTCCTTGCGCTGGATCCACGTCTCCCTCGGGTGCGACCACAGCGCAAGCTTGCGCCCGTTGAAGGTGAACAACTGGCTGCGCAGGTGCGCTGCGCGGTCGCTGCAGAGGTACACCACGAACGGGGCGATGGTCTCCGGCGTGCCGAACCCCATCTCCGCAGCGGAGGGCGCCGGCTTCCCGGTCTCGGCAGCACGCTTCTTCGCCATGTCGAAGACCACCTGCGTCATGTCGGTCTCGGCAATCGGCCAGAGGGCATTCACGCGGATGCTGAAGCGGCTCAACTCGGTGTCCCACGCATAGAGCATCCCCATCACGCCCGCCTTCGAGGCGGCGTAGTTGGTCTGGCCCACCGAGCCGGTGAGCCCGGAGTTGGAGATGATCTGCAGCAGGTGACCGCCGGTCTGCTTCATGGCGCGCGCCGCATGACGGCTCACCGACCAGGTGCCGCGCAGGTTGACGGCGATGACCTCGTCGAACTCCTCGGGGGTCATGTTCATGAGCGTGCGGTCGCGCACGATGCCAGCATTGTTCACCACCGAGTCGACCCCACCGAACCGGTCGACGCACGCGGCGATCATCCGCTCCGCGACGCTGTCGTCGGCAACCGATCCCACGACGGGTTCGGCAGTGCCGCCGCTGCTGCGGATCTGCTCGACGAGTTCCTCGGCGAGTGCAGCGTTCGTGCCGTTGACGACGAGGCGTGCACCTGCTGCCGCCAATTCGAGCGCAAACCCGCGTCCGAGGCCGCGCGTGGCGCCCGTGACGACGATGCGCTTGCCCTCCACCAGATTTGCGAGTCCGTTGCCCATGTCATTCCCCCGGTTCGTCCTGGGCCAACTGTAGTGAAGGCCACCGGTGAGGGGTCAGGCGACCTGCGCCGCGGTGAGGATGATCGCAACGAGTGCCACGAGGAAGATCACGGCGTTGTAGGCGGTGTGTGCGGCCGTGCTCTCGAGCACCGCCTCCTGCGGGTCGCCGGTCGTCCGGAAGCATCGGAGGTACACCGACATGAAGTACGCGCCGCCGAGCGACAGGGCGAGGGCTACTGCGATCGGGATACCGATGACCGCGTGCACGATGCCGAACGCCAGGGTCTTCCAGACGCGGCGGAAGGTCGACCACTGCTCGGCACCCCGGCGGAACATGCGTTCCTCGGCGAGCGCGAACAGGGGCAGTGCCGGCATCACGAGCAGGAGGAACACCAGTGGGATGAGCCACTCCCAGACGGTTCCGGTGGTGCGGTCGGTGGTGCCCGTGACCGGATTGCCCCCACCCCCGATCGAGGTCCACCATCCCCACGACAGGCCCGGTACCTCCCAGAGCAGCGTGGCGAGCGACGCAACGGCACCGAGCACGATGGGGATCGGCCAGAAATGGCGCCACCGCAACCGTCGGAACACCCGTCGAACCGTCGTGCGACCCGGACCACGCAGCGACAGCCGTGCTGCCGAGACGAGACGGACCGCAACGACTGCGAGCACCACGTAGGTGAGCACCGTCTCCATCTGCAGTTCAGGCTACGCGTCGCTCGAATCATCGGGTGCTGCCCCGGGTCCACGACTGCGGATGCCGGAACCGGTGAAATGGGGAGGTGCAGCGGTGGCGAGGTGGGTTGGCTCGAGCAGGGCTGCGGCGTGTGCGCCTGCTCGTGGTCGGGAGCCTCGCTGCGTTGTCGGTCGTCGTCGTTGCAGGGACCGCACCCGAGGAGGCGTCGTCGGCGCGCCGCGTACGCATCCTCAGCCGGATCGACACGAAGGACCCGGTGGTGTTCATCACCATCGACGACGGCTTCCGCACCCCGGCGATCACCGACTGGGTGCTCGACCAACTGAAGTGGCCGATCACCAACTTCCTCGTGTCGGGTCCCGTCCGCTCGCACTACGGCTGGTTCGACCAACTCACCCCACACGTCACCTGGGGGACGCACACCCGGCGTCACCGCCACCTGAAGGGCCAGTCGCTGGAGGAGCAGAAGAAGGACATCTGTGGAGGTGCCGCCGACCTCGCCGAGGTGAGCGGAAGGCGTCCGGTGTGGTTCCGCCCCCCGGGCGGTGCCTACGACTCGACCACCGTCGACGCCGTTGCGGAGTGCGGCATGAACGCGATGCTGCTCTGGCGTGTGCGGGTGAACGGCGCACGGATCGACACCTGGGGCGGCCCGATCCGCCGGGGTGACATCATCCTGCTGCACTACCGAAACGACCTCGCCCTGAGCCTCGTTGCGCTGCGCACTCGCCTCGACGAACTCGGACTCCGGCCGGCACCGCTCGACGAGTACCTGCCCTACTCGTGATGCCACACGCTGGGCGGTTCGACGCCAGCGCCCCGGACGGGCGAAGATAGGGCTGCGACGGCGTGGGGCCGTCCGTGCAGCCGACCGGGGGTATGTAGCCATGGGATGGGACTTCGAGACCGAGCCTGAGTTCCAGAAGAAGCTCGACTGGATGGAGCAGTTCGTGCGGGACGAGATCTTCCCGCTCGAGACGCTCGCCGAGCACTGGCGCAGTGATGAGGGGCGCGCACAGTTCAAGCGCATCACCGACCCGCTCAAGGAGGAGGTGAAGCGTCAGGGACTCTGGGCGGCGCACCTTCCCCCCGACATGGGAGGACTGGGCTTCGGGCAGGTGAAGCTCGGGTTGATGCACGAGATCCTCGGCCAGACGCCGTACGGCCCGTCGATCTTCGGCAACAACGCACCCGACTCGGGTAACGCCGAACTGATCGCCGTCGGCGGTACCGAGCAGCAGAAGAAGCAGTGGATGGAACCGTTGCTCGCGGGTCAGTACCGCTCGTGCTTCTCGATGACGGAGCCGGGCGCCGGGGCCGACCCCACGCTGCTCACCACCAACGCCGTACTCGACGGCGATGAGTGGGTGATCAACGGGCACAAGTGGTTCTCGTCGAATGCCTCGGTGAGCGACTTCCTGCTCGTCATGGCGCGGACGGGCGATGCCGACACGAGTGCCTACAAGGCGTTCTCGATGTTCATCGTGCCCACGAAGACGCCCGGGGTGAACATCCTGCGCGACGTGCCCACCATGGGCGAGCCCGATCACCGCACCGGTGAGCCCGGCGGCCACGCCGAGATCATCTACGACAACGTGCGCGTGCCGTTCGACGCAATCGTGGGCGGCAAGGACGGAATCGGTCAGGGGTTCGCCCTTGCGCAGAAGCGTCTCGGGCCCGGCCGCATCCACCACGCGATGCGCTGGCTCGGTCAGAGCCGCCGTGCGTTCGACATCATGTGCGAGCGTGTGCTGTCCCGCTACTCGCACGGGTCGATCCTTGCCGAGAAGCAGATGATCCAGGACTACATCGCCGAGAGCTATGCGGAGCGACAGGCTGCTCGCCTCCTGACGCTGCAGGCCGCGTGGAAGATGGACCAGTTGCATGCTGCTGGCAAGCACTACAGCGACGCCCGTATCGAGATCGGTGTCATCAAGTTCTGGGGCGCAAAGGTGCTCTACAACGTGATCGACCGTGCCATTCAGGTGCACGGATCGCTCGGCTACACCACCGACCTGCCGCTCGAGTCGATGTA
>Ga0129333_10007900_pt1 | contig 10032 bp, 11 predicted proteins | sample CPB6_08_DNA_FD_94474 | JGI IMG/M metagenome (GOLD analysis project Ga0129333, IMG submission 94474) | Freshwater to marine salinity gradient microbial communities from Chesapeake Bay, USA - CPBay_Sum_0.6_0.8_DNA | ecosystem: Environmental > Aquatic > Marine > Coastal | place: USA: Chesapeake...
AATTAAACAGTAATTTTTTCATAGCGTTTCTAAAATAGCATCTATGTCAAAAATTTGATCAGGATTAGAATACGGGCATTCATAGATTGCGCCTGTAAAGTTATAATCGTGGAGATATGAATCAGCGGTACCTTGAGGAAACGATTCTCTAGGTTTTATATTTTTATGTATATTATATCCGAAAATCTCTGGTTGAGTAGCTACCCATACAACTGTTGATGGCAAGTTTAATGCAGCTGCTGCATGTTGTAAAGAAGAATCTATTAATAATCTTGCTGCAGAGTATTCTAATAATCCAAATAGCACCTTTTTCTGCAAAATCTGATCTACTCTAATGCAGTTTTCCAATTGAGGATGAAAGTCATAACATACATATACTACTTGATATTTTTCATTTAATTTATCAACAAGAACTTGAGCTACTCCAGGGTGTATATCTCTCATCCACGAATAAGGTGTCTCTTGATGTTCTTTACCTGGACCACCAAAAGGTTGAAATATTAAAATAGGCTTATTTGAAGTATTAGTTATTAATTTAGCTGCTATTTCTCTTTCTCTAAAATTTAAATATAATCTTGGATGTTCGTCTGTATAATCTACCCCCACTAAATCGCACCATGTCTTAATAAGGTGATTCTTTTTAGTAATATGTGATGTAGTTTTATATGGTTCATGAGCATAGATCTCTACATCTTTATCTAAAATATAATCTCTATAAAAGTATGGTACATTACCCTGTCTATACACTCTTTCTATAAATGGATTATTAAGAAAAACTTCCGGCCATGCACATACCACTATAATTTCACGATTAGGATTATGTTTTTTATAACATTCTATAACCGCAGTAGCAGCTATATGTTTACCTATACCACCGTCAATATGAAAAACTGCAATCTTAGACACTACTATGATTTAATAGTTTATCTGTAATTTTCAACCTTACGGTACAATATATAACTGATTATTTGCTGTACACCACCAAACAAATCCCGAACCTAAGCCAGTAGGATCAGTAGGTAAGTTTGTTAGTGCAAGTTTTGGTGCATATGCTGTATTTGATGAAATAGCGGTTATCCCAGTACCAGCTACAATTGATGTTCCAGAAGCTGCTACGCATATTGTATTGAGACAGCCACCGAGAATACTAGAATAATCACTACTAATTATATTATTACAGCCGCCAGCAATAGTAGAGTAGAGTCCGCATACTGTATTACTTACACCTCCACCTATTGTAGCTGCAGCGCTGAGCGCTCTATTACTGAAACCTCCTGCTATAGTAGCGTAGTATTGACCACTTGCAGTATTACTAATACCACCGCCTACTACACCACCGCATGTATTAACACCGTTATTAAATCCGCCTCCTATTGTAGCGTACGTAGTTGCGTTAAAGGTTGTATTACGAAGTCCGCCTCCAACAGTAGCGTTGACACCATCAGCTATATTACCTTCACCAAAAGCTGCAGCCGCTCTACCCGGAGCGTAAGATGATAGACCACCCGCCACAGAATAAGCTCCCTCACCCCTACTAGAAAGACCTCCAACAACAACAGAGTAGTCGCCGGTAGATCTATTACAGCAACCACCGCCTATAGTAGATCTATATCCGCTAGCTGTATTAAAACCGCCGCCTCCAATAAACGAATTACTACTAGCTACGTTACAACGACCACCGGCTACAGTGGAGTAACTACCTATAGCTCTGCTTGAAAATCCTCCGCCAATAGTGGAATAGTTACCAACAGCGTTGTTGCTTTCACCGCCGGCTATTGTTGCCTTAATACCGCTAGCTGTGCTTGAAAGACCACCGGCTATTGTTGAATATGTACCGCTAGCTGTATTATTCAGACCACCAGCAACTATGCTATAATATCCACTAGCTGTATTGCAATGACCACCAGCAACTGTTGTTCCACTATTACTAGCTTGATTACACTTTCCACCACCTACTGTAGCAGCATTATAACCGCTAGCTGTATTGCACTGACCACCAGCTATTGTCGAAGAATAGCAACCGCAAGCTGTATTTTCAGTACCACCACCTATGGTAGCATGATAGACATATGAACCTACGCTGTTGCCTTGACCACCGCCTATTACAGAAAATTCAGCACAATTTACATTGCTAACGCCGCCCCCTATTACAGAAAACCCACCACCGTTATTACCAAGCGCTGTAGTATTACAAGCGCCGCCTGCTACTACGCTTGCTATACCACAAGCAGTATTACAATAGCCACCGCCGATAGTTGCACCGACCGGATTTACTCCGCCGTTCTGATAATAACTAAATGTCTGTATACTATTACAACATCCGCCGCCTATTGTAGTGTGATCTCCAGAAGAAGTATTGCAATGGCCACCGCCGATGGTAGTGTTTTCAGAATTTGATACTATATTACCATAATAGTCGCTCCATGTACTGGTAGAGTTATTCCGACCTCCACCTATTGTTCCAAAACAACCGACAACTGTATTACCTTCACCGAGAGCTACACTTGATCTACCTGAAGCAACAGAAGATAACCCTGTAACAAATGAGCCTATACCACTAGCTCTGCTACTAAAACCACCAGCTATAGTAGAATAATCTCCAGTAGCAGTATTAAGACGTCCGCCAGCTACTGTAGAATAGGAACTACCTGCAAGGTTATTGCTGCCGCCACCAACAGTAGGGTTAGTACTTCCACAAGCAGTGTTACCAGAACCACCGCCTATTGTAGAGTTATATCCGCTAGTTGTATTACTCGCTCCGCCACCAATAACAGAGTAACTATTATGAATAGTATTATTTGTACCACCACCTATAACAGAATTGTAATTGCTAACAGTATTACTCGCTCCGCCGCCAATAACACTTCTTGAGTTACTAACATTATTGTTACAACCACCTACTATAGAGGAGTATTCACTACTTACCGTGTTATTGCAACCACCTCCGATATTTGATTTAATACCTGTAGCGATATTTGTACCTTCTTTTGGTCTTATAGACAACGTGTTAGAACATAACGTATAACCAGACTCCGGAATTCCTAAATATTGGCTAGCAGAAATGCTAGTTGTTACTGTTACTGATTGTAATCTAACGTTGTTTGACGAAAGATAATTAGTAACTGTAGGTAAAATTTCAGCAGACTCTTCCCAAGATGTACTTAAGCTGCATACGGTGGAGTATACAGTATTCCAATTACCGCTCGTAGATGCTACTGAGCTATAAACATTATTCCAATTACTAGTATTACCACCTAGATATTGCTTTGCTGAAACAGTTGTTGAAATAGTTGCTGAGCTTAATAAAACATTATTTGTAGAGAGGTAATTAGTAACAGTTGGTATAATTTCCGCAGATTCTTCCCAAGCAGTGCTTAGCGAATTGACAGTCGAGTAAGTAGTATCCCAATTAGCACTTGTACTAGCTACAGATGAATATACATTATTCCAATTATTTGTCTTTCCTCCTAAGTATTCTTTAGCAGAAATTGTAGTTAAAATAGTTGCCGAACTTAGTAAAGCGTTGTTTGTTGAAAGGTAATTTGTAACTGTTGGTAGGATTTCAGCAGACTCTTCCCAAGTTGTACTTAAAGCATTAACTGTATTATAAACACTATTCCAGTTACCGCTGTTAGCTCTAGTTGTAGTATAGACATTGTTCCAATTAGCGCTCGTGGTAACTACAGAACTATAAACGTTATTCCAATTAGCACTAGTAGCTAAGACTGAACTATAAGTAGTATCCCAATTAGCACTAGTGTTTGATACTGATGTATAAGTATTATCCCAGTCACTAACATTATCTGCTTTGGCGTATATTCCAGATAAGCTACTAACTCTAGCACGCTTGGTTACTTCCGTATTATCGACTACAATATAGTCTGTATTGAGAATAGTATTTGCAACATCAAGCTGCGATATTGTCTTATCTGCCATATACATATTTATGGCAATCCTGTACGTTTTAGAAAACTTCTACTGTTACTATAGTACGAATAGTATAATTAAGCACTTTCAACCACGCGTAATCCGTGATCTAAAATGTACTGCTCGCACTCTTCTAGAGTATCAGCAACTACCATTGTATGTGGGCTAGAAGTAGCTCCATAGCTTTGTTTTGGTGATTCTAAAACGCTATTGTTATTATCAAAAATAAACCACCATTGTTCACTAGTAGTGATAGCGTCTACTGGTTGTGAATATACATTAATCATAATACTTAAGGCCCAGGGTTAATTGTTACAGTCCATCCTCTACTTATTAGCGTCAATCTATTTGCATTGCTTAAACCACCAGTAGGTGGGGAATTAGTTGCTCCGCCGAGATCTACAGTTCCATTTATTCCATTACCAGCTACTAGAGAGGCTAGGATACCATCAACGGCAGTTTGTGTTAATATGTTTCCTTGAGCCCAGTATGTACTTAAGTTAAGAGTTGGCGTACCTCCAGCAAATCCTGATAAATTATTAGTATATACTTTGAAAGTTTTCAGACTGGATAAACCAGCTATACTAGGAATATCGCCTTGCAATTTATTTTGATAAACGTTAAAAACCTGTAATGCTGTCAACCCGTTAATAAGTGGGATTGTTCCGGAGAGACTATTACTATAAACTTGAAATGCTTCTAGAGCGCTTAAGTGATTAAGCGGTGGTATTACACCTGAAAGGCTATTTTGGTAGCAGTTTATAGTTCGTAAGCTTGATAGCCCGTCAAAGCTTGGAAGAGATCCTGATAAAGAATAATTTTGATAAGTTTGAAAGGATACTAGAGCTGATAATCCGCTTAGTACCGGTAAAGGCCCTGTAATATTATTTTCGTATATATTAAATTGCGTCATATTTTTGCAATTACTAACACTAGGAAAAGGACCTGTAAGTTGATTTCTATAAATCTGTAACTCACGTAAATTAACTAAATTATCTAGACTTGGCAATGTACCGGTAATTTGATTTTCGTAAATATTAAAATTACGCATTCCTGTTAGTTTATCTAAACTAGGAATAGTACCGCTAATTTTGTTATTACCAACGTTGAAAAATTGTAAGCTAGATAAAGCGTTAAAACTAAACGATGGTAGTGATCCTGTGAATTGGTTGTTATAAGCTCTAAAAGCTTGTAAACTTTTACAGTCTCCTAAGTAAGGTACCGAACCAGAAATTACATTATTAAAGCAGTTAAATTCCGTTAGCGATGTTAACTTTACAAAAGTAGTAGGAAGCGCTCCTATCTTATTAAAAGTAACATCAACCCTTCTTAGGCGATCGTTATTATCGTAACCAGTTAGAGCTACAATATCGTTATTAATACAAAAGAAAGAAGTTAGGTAAGTGAAGTTTGAAAGATATATTGACCCACTTAATTTAGGAGTAGAGCTTCCGCAACTAATACTAATTACAGAACTATTTCCATTTGCTGGGTATAATGATATAGATGTTGTTGCCATTATATTATATATGTATATTTACTTTAGAGTTACGGAATGCAAACTGTTATATCTTTCCAAAAATCATTCGAGGTGGGTGAAGCAGATACAGATGGGCAGTAGTATCGGTATGTGAAAGGAACACCTGAATTTAAAGTATTAAAACCATTATCGCCCCAAAATACTTCTGTGCTTCCAGCAGTTGTAGTTACCATAAAATTATACAATGTAGCTCCAAATTCCGGAGGATACACATCTACACTGACAGCCTGTATGCTACTAGCAGATTTGGTAACTGAATATTGATATTTAATTTCATTAGGATTGCCTGTATTAATAGCTGACCACTGCGATATATCTGGAAATAGAAGAGGAGTAGGGAATCTATTATCAGTGAAAAAGTCAACTCCTGCAGTTTGTGATGTTCTAATAGGTATAGTAATAGATTCCAGACCGGTCGATCTATCACCCCATGGTGTACTAGTCGTTTTTGTATCAAAATTATATACCTGGTTACCGGCAGACATATAAACTATATATGAACCATCACTTCTCCAAGTATTAATGCGAGGTCTATCGTTTTCGTTTACTTGAGGAGAATAAGCAGTAATAATAGTAGTGTAAGTATTCCAGCTTACATTAAATGTAATATTTTTTTTAGTCCCACTCCCGTAAAGACCGATTAATATTTCTTTGTTTAAAAGCATTAAAATCCTCCTACTGCGTAGATATCTGAATTAAATCTATATACATAAGCACCAGCAAATTGCTCAACAAGTTTATCGCCCAGCGCATTAATTTGCGCGTTATTAGATGATAGATGTAGGTAATTTGTACCTACATTCATAATACCAACATTAAATCCTTGCGCTATTGATCTAGGAAAAGAGGCAGTTAAAGGCCCTGCTGTTGTATCAAAGTGAAAGACTTTATTTGTATCGGTAATTGTAAATAATCTATCAATACTCGTTGTTACAACTGTGAGAGGTATAATTGATTGCGCTGCAATAACAGCTCTTCTAGAGCTTATATTTTCTGATATTGTAGCTGCACTTATTAGAACGTTGTTTGTTGAGAGGTAATTAGTAACCGTAGGTAGGATGTTTATAGCTCCGCTCCAAGTTGAACTTAATGAATTGACTGTATTGTAAGTACTATTCCAATTACCACTGTTAGCATTAGTTGTAGTATAAGAGTTACTCCAATTAGCGCTGTTAGCGTAAGTTGTTGTATACGTGCTTTGCCAAACACCAGAAAGAGGTCTTAACTCAGAATCCGCTAACAATGCACCGGAGAGGTAGTTTACAAATGAACTTAGAGTGCCTGCTCTTGTTGTTGCGCTTTGTACTAATGGAATTAATTCTCTACCTGTATACGGTAATGCATTAGCAGAAAGCTGTGAAATTCTTATTCCCATACACTTATTTATTGATTATCGCTGCTTTAGCTATATATTTAATAGATGATTATTTTTGACGAAAAGTCGCACACATATACTAATGCAAATACAGATGAAAAATATATCTCTGTAACTACTCTGCTTGGTAAATACAAAACACCTTTTGATAAAGATAAACACTCGTTGCGTGTAGCGGAAAGGGAAGGGGTATCACAAGAAATGGTCTTAGAAATGTGGGAGAAGGAAAATAAGCGCGCTACAGACAGGGGTACTAAAATTCACAAACTAATGGAAAATTATGTCAGTTTTGGTGAAAGATCAGAAGATTATGATTGGTTGTATAAGTCGTATGATAAAGTTATATCTTATTCTGTAGAAAAATATAAAAAGATATACAGTGAAAATTTACTTCATAACGATGAGTTTAAAATTGCCGGTACAGCAGACTTAATTTATGATCACGGGGATTATTTTACTATAGGTGATTTTAAAACTAATAAGAGATTCAACTATACAAGCGATTTTAATGAACACTTTAAAGATCCTATAGATCATTTACTTTATTGTGAGTTTAATAATTACGCGTTACAAATGTCTATGTACGCATATATGTATGAAAAAATCTCAGGTAAAAAATGTAAAAAAATAGTAGTATTTTATTTAAAAGAAGATAAATGGTTACCTATTCATTGTAATTATTTAAAGAGCGATATTAAAAATATTTTATCACATTATAAACAAAATATTTTATAATTTTTAGCTGCAAAAACCTAAATAAAATCAATGAAAAAAGAGACTCTCCTTAAAAAATTAGACACGCAGTTTGAAAAAATTCAAGACATTCTTGAAGAAATATCTACACTACTCGAGATCGATATGGATGATGATACTTTAGCAGAAATGTCTGTATGCTTCAGAGAGCAGATAGATAATTGCATTTCTGAAAACGAGGAATGTAACTATAATGATATTATAGAGTATATACGCGAGAATCTATAAATATAAGAATGAAGGCGTTTAAGTCATTCTTCAAAGAAGTAAATCCTGAGATAACCTACGATCCAGAAGAACTCAAAAAGGGTATAGAAGTAGAGTTGGAGCACACTAATTATAGAGCAATAGCTACTATAATTGCAAAGCATCATTTAGCAGAAGATCCTCAATATTATACTAAACTTAAAGCAGTAGAATCTGGTGCAACTAGTGAAGATGAGGAAAGACGTTTAGATAAAAGCTGCTGGAAAGGATATCATAAAGAAGGTACAAAGCTAAAAGGCGGTGTGCGTGTAAACAATTGCGTTAAAAACGAAGACGCAGAAGATATTCACAAACCTGTTAGACCTGGTATTCTTAAAAGACAAGTCTCAGGTAAAATGACCTGTTCTAAAGCTAAGGCGTTAAAGTCAAAGCAAAAGAATAAAGGCAATAATACAGCTAAAGCAGCACAACGATACCTTAATTATCACTGTTGATATAGTATGAGTGCATTTTATACTAAGGATAGTATGAATGGTGAATTTATATCTATCAACGAACTACATCCAAATGATATCTTTACTATAGGTGAAGAAAAATTTTTGATTATTAAAAATACATGCACTACTGCTGCTGCATATAAAGGCCAATATTACGATATAACGGGTTCAGGTATACTATCGTATTATAATAATGACGGTCAGCAATGCTGCGTAGTTTGCTTAAATGATCTCTCCATGGTACCGCCAGCTTCTTTAAAGAAATACAAGGTAGTTTTAGCTGGAAAATTTACAGGTTTCAAATATAATAAGATTGAAACCGAAGAAATCGATGAGTAACGTTTTAATTTTAGGAGCCGGCTATGTAGGAACAGAATTGTTCTCGTGGGTAAACAAAGATAAAAATAATTACTGGCTCTATGCTAGAAAAGATCTAGACTATTCTGATCAATCTGTGTTGAGTAAGTTTTTGCTGAATAATAATATTGACTATGTTGTCAATTGCTCAGGGTTTACCGGTAGACCTAATGTTGATGAAGGAGAGATTAAAAAGAAAGAATGCTGGGAACTCAATGTCTTGCTACCTCTTAAAATTAGTAAGATTTGCAAGGCTCTAAATATCAATTATATTCATATCTCTTCAGGTTGTATCTATTCTGGTTACGAGAAGGAATTTACTGAAGAAGATGCACCTAACTTTGGATTGTATGATCATTCATCTTTCTATTCAAAATCAAAACACGCATTTGAAACCCTGAACGATTACGGATGTACGATTCGTGTTAGGATGCCGTTTGGTGATGATCTTAATGCGAGAAGCTTTATCACAAAAATCTTGAAGTATGATAATTTGATTAACTTTAAAAACTCTAAAACATACCTTCCAAGTCTCTGCGAATTTATTGAGTATATTGTTGATCACAATATCAATGCTAGCTCGATAGGTGTTATTAATTTTGTAAATCCTGAAGCTAGAGATACACAGTTTTTGGTTGATCGAATGAAAGTGTTTAACAGCTACCAAAATAAAAATTGGAAGTTTGTAGATATTAAAGATATTAATATGGCAGCTCCTAGATCGAATTGCGTTCTTTCTATTGAAAAGTTGAGAGCTATGTTCCCTGATTTTTATATAGAAACAGAAGCTGAAGCTATTGAAATGGCTCTAGCCAATATATAATAATTTTATGAAAGGAATAGTTTTGGCAGGAGGTAGGGGTACGCGTCTGTATCCTCTAACACACACTATCAGTAAACAGCTTTTACCTGTTTACAACAAACCAATGATCTATTACCCTCTTCAGACATTGAAGGATATGGGTATTACAGAAATTCTTATCATTACTGCAGACCCTCAGCAGTGTAGATTATTTCAAGATCAACTAAAGGATGGTTCACAGTATGGTTTGAAGCTCGAGTACGCTATTCAAGAAAAGCCAGGAGGTCTACCTGAAGCATTTATTATTAGCGAACACTTTATTGGTGTTAATGAAGATGTTGCGCTCATCCTAGGTGATAATGTTTTTATCAGTAATAAAGAATTTAAAGCAGAAGCCAACACAATCTTTACATACAAGGTTAAGAATCCTTCTGCGTACGGTGTCGCAGAAGTAGACGAAAAAGGCAACTTAGTACGAATAGTTGAAAAGCCTAAAGAGTATGTAAGTGATACAGCTGTAGTGGGGCTGTATGTCTTTACACACGCGGCAGTCAGCTTGGCAAAAGGATTAGAG
>Ga0129333_10007901_pt1 | contig 10032 bp, 21 predicted proteins | sample CPB6_08_DNA_FD_94474 | JGI IMG/M metagenome (GOLD analysis project Ga0129333, IMG submission 94474) | Freshwater to marine salinity gradient microbial communities from Chesapeake Bay, USA - CPBay_Sum_0.6_0.8_DNA | ecosystem: Environmental > Aquatic > Marine > Coastal | place: USA: Chesapeake...
ACCCACCGCGAGGCCATGGACCTTTTCGAGAAGGGCTACCGGATCTACGGCGCACCCTACGACGGCATGGAAGACCCCATCCGGCTGAAGAAGATCGACGAGATCGAAAACTACGACCCGGAGAACCTGTGGGCGGTGCCTTCTAAGAAGATCGCCGCGGCAATCAGCGTGCGGAATATGCCGGCCGACATGATGCCATCCCCCGACTCCTCAATGCCCGGCGCCTACTCGTTCACCGGAGGCTACCGCGCACTTCCAGGTAAATCGAAAGGCAGCCTGCGGATTTACAGCCCTGCCGGCAGCCTTATCGGAATCGCGGCCAGCCTTGACGAGGCGCAGAAGATCATCCGACGTAAGGCCAAGCAATGAGCTACGATTCACAGACCAGCACGATCCTGATCAACAAGCTGCGTAAGGACGTCGACTCGTTGACGCTCAAGATCGCGGTGCTGCAGGACATCAAGGACAACAACGTCTCAGGCGGCACCGCGGTGGCGACGACTTGGACTGCCCGAACGCTGAACACCGTCACCAGCGATCCGAATGGCCTGATCATCGACCTTGCTTCCAACGAGTGGAAGGTGGCTGCCGGTGCATACCAGGTGAAGGTGCTGGCTCCGTTCCACCATACCCGCGGCACCCGGCTGCGGCTGTATGACGTGACCAACTCTGTGGTCATCGGGTACGGCCCGTCGCTCTACATCAACAACGGTGTGGACATGGAAGTGTCCTTGAACGTGCGCATCACGCCGCACAAGGACAACGTCTACAGGCTGGAGTACTACTGCGAGCGTGGCGGCCATGCTGACGGCTTGGGTCTGGCTGCCAACGTCGGGCAGTCCGAGATCTACACCACGCTGGAGCTTACAAGGCTCGACACCGGCCTGACCAAGCCCCTCGGTGCCGGAGGTCTTCAGGGTCCGCAAGGGCCTCCCGGACCGACTGGCCCTGCCGGTCCCGCTGGCCCTACTGGCGGCGGTGTGACAAGCGTCAATGTCTCTGGAGGCCTGACAGGCCTGACGACCTCTGGCGGACCTATCACCAGTAGCGGCACAATCACGCTGGGAGGGGTCGTAGCCGTGTCGGCAGGCGGAACTGGTGCTTCTGATGCGGCCACAGCCCTGACCAACCTTGGGGCCTATCCTGCGAGCAACCCAAACAACTACACGTCCAACGGCGGCACGGTGACGTCCTTCGGATTCACCAATGCCAACGGCGTGAGCGGTACTGTCACCAACCCGACAACCACTCCCAACCTGACCGTGTCATTGGGAGCTATCACGCCGACTTCGGTGGCAGCTTCAGGCACTGTGACCGGAAGCAACCTGTCGGGCAGCAATACCGGAGATCAGACCATCACGCTGACCGGGGATGTCACAGGGTCAGGCACTGGGTCATTCGCTGCGACCATTGCCAACAACGCTGTGACCTTCGCCAAGGTGCAGCAGATTGCCACAGACAAGATCCTAGGCCGCGATTCCTCAGGAACGGGTGTTGTTGAGGAATTGTCGGTAAGCGGCGGTGTGGAGTTCACAGGCTCCGGCGGCATCCAGACCAGTGCCTTCACCGGGGACGTCACCAAGGCTGCCGGTGGTACGGTGCAGACAATCGCCAGCAGCGCGGTGACCTACGCTAAGATTCAGGACATCTCGGCTGCCTCCCGACTGCTCGGCCGCGGTGCCGGTGCTGGTGCTGGAGTCACTCAGGAAATCAGCCTAGGCACCGGACTGTCGATGTCGGGCACCACGCTGTCGGCTTCTACTGCCGGCACTGTGACGTCGGTGGATGCTTCGGGCGGTACGACAGGCATGACCTTCTCGGGAGGCCCTGTGACGACCACAGGCACGCTGACGCTGGACGGTACGCTGGCTGTTGCCAACGGTGGCACCGGAGCCACGACGGCTGCCGGAGCGCTGACCAACCTCGGGGCCTACCCCAACAGCAATCCGGCTGGGTACACGAGCAACACAGGCACCGTGACCAACGTGTCGGCCTCGGGCGGCGCCAACATCTCGGTGGCTACCGGAAGCACCACCCCGGTGATCAGTCAGGTGCCGGCTACGACCACGCAGAACGGCTACATGACGTCCACGCAGGCCGCCAAGCTCGACGGCATTGCCGCGGGGGCTTCTGTGACGTCTGTGGGCGTGTCCGGTGGCACGACAGGCCTGACCACCAGCGGCGGCCCGATCACGTCGTCGGGGACGATCACGCTGGCTGGTACGCTCTCGGTCGCAAACGGTGGCACTAGCAGCACCTCGGCGCAGTCGGCAATCGACTTCCTTGCGGGTGCAACGACCAACGGCACATACCTGCGCGGCAACGGCACGAACAACGTGATGTCGGCCATTCAGGCCGTTGACCTGCCTCTGATTGCCTTGGGCTCGATGGTCTCCGGTACGCTGGCCGTTACCAACGGCGGAACAGGCCAGACCAATAGCTTCACCAATGGCGACCTGCTGATCGGCAACACCACGGGTGGAACGCTTAACAAGGCCAAGCTAGTCGGAACCGGAATCATCACCATCACCAATGGCCCTGGCACGATTACCATCGGTGCTACTAGCTCAGGCAGCGGCGACGTCACCGGGCCTTCCAGCAGCACCAATGGCACCTTCGCTATCTTCGACGGTACGACAGGCAAGGTGATCAAGGAAGCGAGTTGGGTGCAGGAAGCCGGCGATATCATCGGGCCAGTAGGCTACAGCTCAATGGCTGATGGATTCGTTTACATCCCGTCAGGCCCTACAAGTCCTAGCGCTACCCCGAGCAACGTGACGGCACCTCCGGCCAACGTGCCGATGTTCTTCCAGACCAACAACGCAGCGAACACCAACATCCTCTGGGTGCATAACGGATACAACTGGAAGTCGGTCAACCTGACATGACGGCAATCCACCAGTGCGCACCACCGATCTGGGTGGTGACGCCACTAGGCGAAGGCTTTGCGCTGTTCCTGATCGACTACGGCCCGAGCCTGAACAGCGTCTGGGTGGTGCATTTATTCGACTCGGGCAGTGTGGTCCATGTAGACTCCGCGGAGATCAAGGTCGGCGGGAACGAAATGTACGACATCAAGCATCCCAAGCGGCCTACATCCCGAAACATATGAAACACACCTTCCCGTGCGTCGAGTCGATGCGGCGCGTGAACCTCTCCAACGGCCGAGTGCTGCGTGTATGGCGCGACCGTACCAAGGAACTGCTGTCGGCTTCCTATGACGACGCCGACATCGTCTCGACGTGCATCGCAAATGCCACCAACGACACGCAGTTGATGGCCGCGGTCGCCAAGCTCAAAGGAGTGAACGCTGTGGAGCTGGTCGACGCCAATGGGCAGGGCACTGTGATCTACACGGCGTGGCCATGATCTACCGCAACCGCACAAACCCGGCAATTGAGGTCGAGGTGCTGCATCCCGAGGCCGAGCTGCGGCTGGCCGAAACCAAGCGCCAGGCAATCGTTTATCGGCGCATCTCGACAGGCACGATCCACATCCGCCCGAGGGCCGAGTTCTTCCTGAAGTTCGCCGCGCTCACGGAAAAGTGACCCTCGTTTCACCCCTGCAAACATTGGGGTTTCTGCAAAAAGAGGGAAAAATAGTAAAAATGTGTTGCGGGTGTTTGGGTGGTGTGGCAACTTGACGGCCGTCGGTCCAATCAAGTCGAAAGCAAAACACCATGAGCTACGCAACACTCCAAGAAGAAGAGCACTACGAGCACGAAGCCGGTGCCTGCAGCGAACTGCAGAACTGCCTGTTTGAAGCCAGGTTGTCGGTCGCTGATAAGGCAGCCCCTGATCGGGCCAACATCAACCGCGCATTGGCCCTTGGGCTGTTCGTTGTGGTTAAGGAGTTCCCGCAGTACTGCAAGGCAACTGATGCTTTCGCTGGTACTTTTACCGCTTTCGTTTGCGCTTATCCGAGCCGTGAGGCCGCAGAAGAGAAGGTCGCCAAGCTGTGCGGACCTTACGACGCCGATTACGACGTTTCTTTCGGAATCATCGCACCATAACACATCTTAGGGCACGGCGGTGCCCGTCAAACCGCCCATCCCGCCGGTGAGGAAGTCCGGCACCAGGGGCGCGACTGGTTCAACAACGCGCAACACTCTCCAAACCATGACCACCATCTCCAACCTCATCAGCGCTCTGATCATCGTCGAGTCATCCGGCAACGACATGGCAGTAGGCGACAACGGACGCGCCATCGGACCACTGCAGATCCACAAGGCTGTTGTGCTCGATGTGAACCGGATCACCGGCAGCCACTACCAATGGCAGCAGATGACCAACCGTGCGCAGGCGCGGGCCGTCTGCGAGGCCTACCTGAAGCACTACGGCCGCGGCGCCAGCACCGAGCAGCTCGCCCGACGTTGGAATGGCGGACCTTCTGGCGACAAGAAGCAGGCCACCGAGGCCTACTGGAACAAGGTTCGTAAGCATCTCAAATGAGTAAAACCAAGACGATCAACGTGAACCCAGACATCCACAAACTGCTGCGAGATTACTGCAAGTCTGCCGGCCTGAAGGTCGGCGCCGTCACCGAGCAGGCCATCAGAGCGTGGCTAAGGAGGAACGCTAAGTGAAACGCATCCTTGCTATCGACCCCGGCCTGTCCGGTGGGCTGGCGCACTACGCCAACAACCGGGTTACACTGGAGCCTATGCCGGCGACCGATGGTGATGTCCGGGAGGTGTTGATCAACTACCTGTCGCAGTCGGATGTGGTCTACATCGAGAAGGTTGGAGGCTACATCGGCGGCAAGGGGGCTCCGGGGAGCGCGATGTTCCAGTTCGGACGCAACGTAGGGTTCATCCACGGCCTGATCGCTTCGATGCTCACCAGGTGCATAGAGGTTCCTCCACAGCGCTGGCAGAAGACGATTGGTGCTGGCACCAGCAAGACCCATGGAACGCGCTGGAAGGCCCACCTGAAGGGCTTGGCGCAGCAGAGGCAGCCTAGCCTCAACATCACACTGAAGACCGCGGATGCGGTGCTCATCCTGGAGCACGCGATGCTGGCGGAGGGATTGAAATGAGCGTGAGAAGCTCAACCAGATCGTTGATCAACGCGATGCGTGTATTGGATTCACAAATCCAATCAGACGATGGAGTAGCCAACGCTGTCATTGCTGAGGCAGCGCAGCGTCTTGAGGAACAGCAGGAGCGCATCGCCCAACTAGAGCGAGAGAACGACGCCATGCGAGCGGATCTGCTGCTGTGGGAAGAGAAGGAGGTGAAGCCGTGAGCGATAAAGAATGGTGGATCCTGCCATGCATGATCTTGGTTGCGCTTGCTTGCATCATTTCAAACATATTCGGATTCGTTAGAGGCATTGATAAGCAACAACAAGAAGCAGTCATCACCGGCCATGCCGAATGGGTGGCCGACAAGAGCGGTAAACCACAATTCAAATGGAAGGAGTGCAAATGAGCGAACCAATCTACTTTTCAACCAACAGCCACCCGATATCCAACCCAACGACCCAGATCATGCGGGTCGATCTGGACGGTGGATTCACAGTCAATGAATCCATACCCGCCACTGATGCAGCCAAAGAAGTGCTTCGGATTATGAAGGAGCAATGGTTTGCCGACGCACAGGCCGCTAAGATCAGGGAGCTTCAATCCAAACTGAACGAATCGAACGAGCTGATCGAACACCTGCAATACAAGATCAAAAGGCTGGAGTATAGCGTGTCCTACTCGAATCAACGCTACGACGACTTCAGGGTAGATCTAAATAACCGGATGGAGGGTGAATGAGCGACAACATCCTAACAAAATCGACTTGTATTGGAATCGGAGTAACCGTTGGAAACCTCTCCGATCTGATGCGCGGAACACCACCGCCAACGTGGGAGCAGACCTGCTTGGATCTGGACAAGAAACTGGCCGACTCACGCCAGTACGTCACCGAACTCGAAAACCGTCTCCGCGCTCTGTGGGACAAGCTCGAAGGTGAGAGGAAGTTCTACGATCAGCGCATCCGAGAACTCGAAATAGCTGGCAACGCAATGTACGCATTCATCAATCCGCCATCTCCGAGCATGAGGACCATCCGAATGGACAACCTGTTGCAAGGATGGGACGACGCTAAGATTGGGAAAGAGGCCAAGCCGTGAACCATCTTGTTAACGCCAACAAAAAGGTCGTCAGCAAAACCCCGCGCACAGACCGTCAGCCGACAGTCACGGTTGCGTTCCAGCAGTTCGTAAAGGCTGGTTTCGCCCGTCAGCTAGAGCGGCAACTGGCTGGTGCGAACAAGCGGATCGTCGAGCTGGAGAAAGAGAACGAACGCATCCACAGATTGGAACGTGCTGGCGATATGCTGTGCGCTGCTGCCGCCTTCCTAGGCTGGCATGGCGAGATTGAACAATGGAACAAGGTGAAGGTGAGGAAGCCGTGAACAACCCCATCGACCCTGTCGCATACGTCTTCAAGCACAAGCGAACCGGCGAAGTCGTTGTCACATCTGGATGCAAAGCGGATTACTGGGACAAGAATCAATGGGATCACACCGCCAGCATCAATGCCTGTCTGGCAATCCAATACATCCTGTCAGTCAAACCAACGGAGCGGAACAGATATTTGAGATCACTCACGGAGAAGATATGAAACTGCGACCGATCAAATGGGTGCTGTCACCTACCGACGACCACATGCTTTCCATGGAATGCACCGACATCGAGATCGTCGATGAAGGCGGCGGTGAGTACGTCGAGGTCAGTCAATCTGCTGATGGCCATGGTAAAGTCAGCATCAACCCAGAGGAATGGCCGATGATGCGTAAAGCCATCGACGACGCCATCAAGCAATGCAGGGATCTGAAACCATGAACCGAGCAGACAAACTCAGACACGAAGGCACCGGCCACTACCGCTTCCGAAAGGGCGAGATCAGCGAGATCGTGGCGGCATCCAAGGCCAAGAAGATGGAATACACGTCCTACTGGACGCGCAAACGTGGAAAGGGAACCAAGTGAACGTCACCGACCGAGATGTGGCTAGGACGATGCAGGAGTACGGCGGCAGCTTCGTGCGTGCCTTGGGCGCCGCAGCACTGGCTGCAGACCCTGTGAACCTGAAGAAGCTGCGGGATGCCTTCCCGGACTACTGGGCGAACTACGCCCGTATGGCACAACAACTTTCCGAGGTCGAGAAAGCCTCGAAATAACACAACAACAACAACACAACGTAAGACGATAGCATGATTATCAGCGCAAGTGGCGGTAAGAAAGAGTTCGCACCGTGCCCGGAGTACACCGGCAAAGCAGTGTGCGTCGACGTGACTCCGCTCAAGGAGTACGAGACCGAGTACGGCACCAAGAAGAAGTTCAAGTTCGCCTTCGAGATCGACTTGATCGACGACACCCGTGACCCGGTGCAGCCCTGGGTGGTATTTACGAAGCCCATGGTGCCCTCGTTGCACGAGAAGGCAGCCCTGACCAAGTTCCTCAAGGACTGGTTCGGCCGGGCATTGACCCCGCAGGAGAACAAGGCCCTCGACATCGAGAGCCTCATCGGCAAGTCGGCCACATTGGTGATCGCTCACGAGCAGAGCGCCGACGGCACCAAGACTTACGCCAACATCAAGCTCATCATGCCGCTGAAGCAGGGAGAGCTGAAGCCCAGCGGCCAGTGGGTGCGATTGCAGGACAGGCCGCCGAAGGATGAGAACGGGGCACCAGCGCTCACCAAGGCGCAGCTCCTAGCCACCGCAGTGCACGTCGGCAAGTTCCGCGGCACGCCCGTGTCGGAGCTGACCGAGACCGCGGTCAACGGCCTGGCCGAGGTGTGGGTGCCCAAGGCTATGGCCAACAAGGACATCACGGCCGAGGACAAGCGCCTCGTTGCCGCTATCAACGCTCGGCTGGAAGAGATCAAGGCCAACAAGGAGATCACCGCCGATGACGACGTCCCATTCTGAAATCACCGTGAAGACCAAGCGCAAGCGCACGCCTTTGGCGCACCTAGTACCCTCTGTAGTGCTGATGCGTGCAGAGGGGCGCACACTGGAGGAGATCGGTGCCAAGCTGGCTCTGACCAAACAGCGGATCAGCCAGGTCATTAAGGCTGCCAAGAAGTTCGAAGACGTCTCGGCTCAGTGGGGATTCCCGTTCTCCAACCGGACCCATCGCGTGCTGGATGCCTTGGCAATCCAGAGCAAGGATGACGCGCTGGCCCTCTACCGCACCGGCCACCTGTACCCGGGTGCCGTGTGGTCATTCGGCCGCAAGTCGTACAACGAGATATGCGAGTGGCTCGGGGTCGAGCCGCTGAAGAAACGCCCGGTGAAGGGCTGCAACTGCCCACACTGCGGCAAGCCTATCTAACACTTTCCCGGCAGCCTGTTGCTGCTGGGGGACTCATGGTTCGTTCCGGGGGGTGCGCATCCGGGGACAAACGCACACCACATCAAATGAAACTCGATCTTTCCGCAGAACGTATCGCCGCGCTTTGTGCGCCGCCGCCAGGCTACGTCAAGCCAGCCCCACAGCCTCCGGCAAACCCCGACGCACTCAAGAAGCGCCGTGTCAAAACCAAGCGCCAGCCACACTGGAAGCCTGTCACCCGCAAGCCATACAGCCGCTATCAGATCAACAAAGAGACCATCGCTAAGATTCAAGAATGGCGAAAAACCAACCCGTGGCACAGTTACCGGGAGATCGCCGAGCACTTCAAAGTTTCCGTATCAACAGCCTACTACAGCCTCAACCGACCCAAAACCAATGCCAGCTAACCCCACCATCATATTCGACATCGAGACCGGAGCCTTGCCGTTTGGCGAGCTTGCTATCCCGCCATTCAACCCGGCCGACGTGAAGCTCGGTAATACCAAGGACCCCGACAAGATCGCCGAGCGTATCCGGCAGGCCGAGGAGAACCACGTCACCGACTACATCAAGAACGCTGCGCTCGACGCTTTGAGCGGACAGGTACTGTGCATAGGCTACCGCCTGGAGCGCGACGAGCCTGCCATCCTGTCGTCAGACGCTGACGGCGAGGCCGCCATGCTCCGGCAATGGTGGGAGCTGCTGAACACCTGGGAGCGTCAGCCGCGCCTCATTGGGTTCAATGTGAAGAGCTTCGACCTGCCGTTCCTCATCAAGCGCTCGTGGAAGCATCGGATCACGCCACCCTATTGGATACGCAACGGCCGGTACTGGAACGACCTGATCGTCGACCTGCGCGAGGTGTGGCAGCTTGGAGACAACCGTGCCCATGGAAGCCTCGGAGCCATCAGCAGGCACCTAGGCCTCGGTGAGAAGACAGGCAATGGCGCCGACTTCGCCAACCTGTGGAAGACCAACCGGCAAGCAGCCATAGACTACTGCCTGCAGGACGTGAAGCTCACGCAGCAGGTGGCGGATGTTTTGATGCCTAGCTATTGAAACTATGAACGATAACACCTCAATCCAAGATCCGTTGCTGCATCAAGCAATAATGGAACTGGAAGAGCGCAGAAAACTGATCCAAATGGTTGTTGGCAGCAATGCGCTTGCAAAGGCGTGCGTCGATTGCTCTTTCGATTACGCTGTAAGACTAAGAACAGGTGACGTAATAAAGTTTGCTGGAGCAGAAATCATAAACAGTGAATGGATACATCTGGATGTTGCTGAATGGTTGGATCAACCGAAATCAAATGGATTGGCCTATCCTGCAAGGCGAGGAATAGACGTCCGCATCGCAGATATCGTCTGGGTCATGGATGCGCCTGAAGGCAGCTAGGAACATCGCAATGACTCCAACACCCGACAACCTGTCCGAGGAGGCTGCCTACCGCTACCATGAGCGCCTAGGCATCCTCTGCGGCACAGACGAGCCTACACATGAGCAGCACATAAGAGCGCTCCAGGAGGCTCAGGAGTACGACAGGCTGGACAAGGCCAAGCCTGTGCGATAGGGAGGCCACGTCAGCGCGAGCCGTAGGAAGTGAGCGCCGACATTACAGCCAGAAGCCATGTCCAACCAACTTTTCCCCACCCTTTCCGTGCCACGTCCCGTTGCTTCTGCGGGAGTTCCTACCACGGTC
>Ga0129333_10007902_pt1 | contig 10031 bp, 9 predicted proteins | sample CPB6_08_DNA_FD_94474 | JGI IMG/M metagenome (GOLD analysis project Ga0129333, IMG submission 94474) | Freshwater to marine salinity gradient microbial communities from Chesapeake Bay, USA - CPBay_Sum_0.6_0.8_DNA | ecosystem: Environmental > Aquatic > Marine > Coastal | place: USA: Chesapeake Bay...
ACCTGCGCGATGATCGAGGCGATTCAGGCGCGCGCCGGTCGCGTGACCGGGCTTTACACCAGCCCGCATCTCGTGCGCCTCGGCGAGCGTGTGAGGCGAAACGGGGTGGAGATGACGGAGTCGGAACTGGTCGCCGCCGCCGCGGCGATTCGCCCGGTGGCGGAGGCCATCGCCCGCGAGACACCCGAGCTCGCGCCCACTTTCTTCGAGTTGATCACCGCGCTGGCCTTGCGCGAATGCCTCGAGGTCCGCCCAGTCGACGTGCTCATCCTCGAGACGGGTCTCGGTGGACGGCTCGATGCCACGACCGTCTGCTCGCCCCTCGTCACCGTCATCACCAGCATCGGGCTCGACCACCAGGAATACCTCGGCGACACCCTCGAGGCGATCGCCGCGGAGAAGGCCGGCATCCTCAAGCCCGGCGTGCCGTGCGTCCTTGGCGTCCTGCCCGCCGCGGCCGAGGCGGTGATTCGCGCCCGCGCCAAGGCACTCGGCGTGACCGTCCATGCCGTGCGCGAGCGCTTCGGCGACGACCTGCCGACGACCAACCTCGAGGGCGCCCACCAGCGCATCAATGCCGCCTGCGCGCTGCTCGCCTGCGAGCTCGCCGCACCGCAGCTTCCCTTTGATCCAAGTGCGGCACGCGCCGCCCTGCGCGAGGTGCGCTGGGAGGCTCGTTGGCAACGCATCCCGCTCGCCGATGGACGCACCCTCGTGGTCGATGCCTCGCACAACGAGGAGGGCGCCCGGGCCCTCGAGCCGCTCCTCGCCAAGCTGGTCCGCCCGACGGTCATCGTCGGCGCCACCGGGGCTTCGCGCGCCGGTCCACTCCTTGCGGTCGTCGCCCGCCATGCCGCCGAGATCTATCTCGTCGAGGCGAACAACGAGCGCGCGCTCAAGGCCGATGCGCTTGCCGCGCTCCTGCCGCCGGGTTTTTCCGGTAAGGTGCATCGCTCGTGCGTGGCCGACCTTTTCCCGGGTCGGGATACCTGCGTCGCCGCCGGCGAGTGCGTGGTCGTGGTCGGCTCACTCTACCTCGCCGGCGAGGTACTGGGACGACTCCGCGGTGAGACGCCCTCGGTCAACTGGCAGGATCGCCTGCCGTCCGCCCGATGACCCTGCCCGAGGATAGCTTGCCTGGCGCGAGCGCGCCGCTCATCCAGCCCGATGCGCTTCCCGGATGGTTGCTCGAGGAGGACCTGGATTACCTGGTCTTCGACAAACCCGGCTGGGTCGTTTGCCACCCCTCAAAGAACGGACCGTGGTCCTCGTTGGTCGGCGCCGTGCGCGAGTGGCGCGGCATGGAGACCATGCATCTCGTCAGCCGGCTCGACCGTGAGACCAGCGGGGTCATCCTGCTCGCCAAGCATCCCGGCGCAGCCTCCGTCGCGCAGACCGCGATGGAGCGCCGTTGGGTGCACAAGACCTACCTTGCCCTGCTCGAGGGCGAGCTGGCCGAGCCGACCGTGGTCGACCAGCCGCTCGGACCGGACGAGGCGAGTCCGGCCGCCGTGCGCACGACGGTCCGCGCCGACGGTTCGCCGTCCTCGACCCTGCTCGAGCCGCTCCTGCGCCGCAACGGCTTCACGCTGGCGCGCGTCCAGCCGCACACCGGACGCAAGCACCAGATTCGCGCCCATGCGCTCTGGCTCGGACACCCCGTCGTGGGCGACAAGCTCTACGGGCGCGACGAGTCGCTTTACCTGGAATTCGCCCGCGAGGGATGGACGCCGCGGCTCGCCTCGGCCCTCGCGATGTCACGCCAGGCGCTCCACGCCGCGCGCCTGGAGTTCCGCGCGCCGACCTTGACGCGCGCCTTCGCCGCGCCGCTCGCCGCGGATATGCGTCGTTTCGCGGTCGAGCGCATGGGTTTGTCCGCGGACGAGTTGGACGCCGCGCTGCGCGCCGAGGGGCTCTCCTGAGTCCCTTCAGCCGTGGGCCAAGGCCGCTGCGTCGACGCACCGTGCGCCGCCGACACGCAGCGCCTCGGCGCAGGCGCTGAGGGTCGCGCCCGTGGTCAGGACATCGTCGACCACCACGAGCCTTGCCCGTGGCACGCGCGCACCGGGCCGCACCCGGAAGGCGTCATCCATGTTCTCGACCCGCTCCGTCCGCCCCAGCCGCACCTGCTGTCCCGTGTCACGCCGCCGCACGAGGAGATCCAGCCAAGCGCATCCCGCGACACGTCCGGCCAGCGCCCGGGCGAGCTCCAGGGCTTGGTTGTAGCCGCGCTCCCTCAATCGGTCCGGATGCAAGGGCACGGGCACAAGCACGGATCCCGCGAGGTGTCGTCGGAAGAGTGGATCCCCAAGGGCGGCATCGACGAGGTCCGAGATGAGCCAGGGTTCGCCCCGGTACTTGATGCGGTGCACGAGCTCGCGCATCTCACCCCGTGCCCGGAAGGGGCAAACCGCGCGTCCGAAGGCGGGATTCATCCCTGCGCAGTGCGGGCAGCGACGCGGGGCAACCAGCACGCCGAAGAAGGGGTGGCCGCACGTCGCGCAACGGGGATCCGCGATGCGCTCAAGCCGGAGCGCACCCTCGGCGGAAAGATGCCCGGCGCCGTCATCGAGCGGCGTGCCGGTCACGGCGCAGTCGCGGGGAAAGACCAGGTCGACCAACCCCCGGACGAGGTCATCCTCGAGGCTCACCCGACCTCCGACCTGAGCCACTTCCGTTTCAGCGCGTCACCCCAGGCGAAGCCACCCCGGCCTGCCTGCCCGATGACCCGGTGGCAGGGGATGATCCGGCAGAGCGGGTTGCGGCCGAGCGCCTGCCCGACTGCCTGGGCGGAGCGGCAGCGGATGGACTTTGCCAGGTTGCCATAGGTCGTGGTGCTTCCGGCAGGGATGCGATGGCAGGCCTTCCAGACCTTGAGTTGGAAAGGCGTGCCGAGGGCGACGGCACGCCGCGCAGGGGAGGGATGGCCGGTCAGGCGGACTAGGCCGAGGCGGCTGGCGCTGGCGAGGGCGGTTGCTCGGCTCGGGGCCAGGACAAGCAGGGTGCCATCCGCGGTGATGGCCGCCCATCCCGCGGGGGTGGGGCCGATATGCACGGGGAGCGGCGCGCGGTCGCGGTGTTCGCGAAAAACGAGTCGCAGCCGGCCAAAATGCATTTGCTCGGCGGCGGGCGCAACCCAAGCATCACCCATTCCTCCATGGCGTTTGACTTCGACAGTTGTCCCGACCGCGCGGTGAGCGACAGCACCAAGTGGAACAAGTACGCAGGACGCGACATCATCCCCGCCTGGATCGCGGACATGGATTTCCGCTCGCCGCCCGAGGTCGTCGCCGCGCTGACCGCCCGCGCCCAGCACGGTGTCTACGGTTACCCCGCGCAGCGCGACCGCGCCTACGCCGCCGTGACCAAGCACCTGCGCGCGCGCCATGGCTGGGAGGTCGGCCCCGAGTCCGTCACCTTCCTCACCTCGCTCGTCCCGGGCATCCACGGCGCCATCCGCCTCGGCTGCGCCCACGGTCAGTCGGTGGTGAGCACCTTCCCGGTCTACCCGCCCTTCCTGAACGCGCCGGCGCTCTCCGAGCGTGGCCTGCTCAAGGTCCCGATGGCCTTCGAGGGGGACAAATGGACCTTCGACTGGCCCGCGCTCGAGAAGGCCTGCGCACAGCCCGAGGCCAAGGTGCTCCTGCTCTGCAGTCCCTACAACCCGCTCGCCCGCGTCTTCACGCGCGACGAGCTGCTGCGCGTCGCCGAGCTCGCCAGACGCCACGACCTGCTGGTCTGCTCCGATGAGATCCACTGCGACCTCATCCTCGATCCGACGGCGCGGCACACCGTCTTCGCGACGCTCTCCGAGGACGCTGCCCGGCGCACCATCACGCTGATGGCCGCGAGCAAGACCTTCAATGTCGCGGGCCTCGCCTGCGGCTTCGCCATCATCACCGATTCCAATCTGCGCACCCGCTTCCGCCGACTGCTCCAGGGCCTCTCGCTCGACCAGAATGTCTTCGGGCTCGCCGCGACCGAGGCCGCCTTCGAGCACGGCGAGCCCTGGCGGCTTGCCTGCGTCGATTACCTCCGCGGTAACCTCGATCTCATCGAGCAGGAACTCCGCGACATGCCGGGCCTTGTGCTCCGCCAGCGCCCCCAGTCCAGCTTCCTTGCCTGGTTCGACGCCACGGCGCTCGGCTACGAGGATCCCTATGCCGCCTTCGAGCAGGGCGGTGTCGGCCTCGGCAACGGCGCCGATTTCTCGGGACCGGGGCATGTCCGGCTCAACTTCGGCTGCCCCAGGGATCGCCTCCGCGAGATCCTCCGCCGGATGAAGGCGGTCGTCGCGAAGGCCCCGGGGAAGAAGGCCTGACTTCGGCCCGATCCCGCGGCTGCGCTCGCAGCAGCCCGTGGATGAGCATGCGCGTCGATGTCAGACGCTCCTCGAGCTGCGCGACATCGCGGTCGCCGAGCAACTTCATCTCCCGCGCCACGATGAGGTGCGACTCCAGCCGGGCGCAGGCGCCCAGCGCGTCCCTCTGCGCCGACTTCTTCTCAGGCATGTCCGCGGGCAGGGCGTGCGCCCGTGCCAGCTCGCCCGCGATCGAGAGCGAGGTGGTGGTGATGGCCTCGTCCAGCGCGCCGCCCGCGCGCCCGCCCGATGGCCGGGCCAGCAGCCGTAGCGTTTGCGCCGCCAGCTCGCGCGCATGACAGTGGGCTTGGAAGTGCTCGAGACGGTGGGAGTTCTTTTCTTGGGGGTCCATGCGCGGAGCGTCTGTCGCTCGGTGATGGCCGACCAGCCCGCCGATGGGGGGTTGATGCCCTGGGTGCTGGGCCAGGTTCCCGCCTGTCGACTTTACCCTAATGTCGTCGCCTCAGCCCTCCGCCTGCTGGCGCAGGAGGTGGGTGGTGACGATGCAGGCGAGCGCGGCGTTCTCGGCCCGGAGGACCGTGGGTCCGAGCGAGACAGGAAGGAAGCCGGCGTGGCGGGCCGAGGCAAGCTCCTCGGGCGTGAAATCGCCCTCGGGGCCGACGAGCCAGGTGACCTGACGGATATCCGTGAGGCGGCGGTGTGCAGCGGGCGTGGCGTCGATCTCGAGCGAGGCCGTGAGGCGGAGCTCGCCGGGCTCCGGCGGGGGCAGCGCGTCGATCCAGTTGCGGAAGTTGGCGGGGGTGGCGACGCGGGCGAGCCACGGGTTGCCGCACTGCTTGCAGGCCTCGATGCATTGGTCGCGCCAGCGCTCGGCCTTGGCGGCGGCGCGGTCGGCGTCGAGACGAACCTCGCAGCGCGCGGTCATCAGGGGGCGAATCTCGGCGGCTCCGGCCTCGGCCGCGGAGCGCACGAGGTCGTCCATTGTTCCGCCCTTGGGCATGGCTTGGACGAGCGTGATGCGCGGGGTGGGCTCGGGCGCGCGCGTGACCTTGAGGAGCTCGACGACCGAGGCGTCGCCATCGGCGCTCGCGAGGCGCCCCTCGGCGATGAGCCCGGTGCCGTCGAGCAGCACGACGGTGTCGCCGCGGCGCGCACGCAGGCTGCGCACGAGGTGACCGCTCTCCTCGGCCGAGAGGGTGACCGTGGTTGCGCCGGGGCGCAGGGGTTGCTCGAGCCAGGCGCGGAGCATCTCAGTGGGTGGCCGCGGCGGCGCGGTCGTAGGACGGGTCCCAGTCCTTCCAGACGGCCTCGTAGCCGTTGGCGGCGAGCATGGCGGCGACCTCGGCGGGCGAGCGGGTGTCCTCGATCGAGAATTGCTCGAGCGAGGCTGCCGAGCCCTCGGCGTACCCGCCGGGGTTGGTGCGCGAGCCCGCGGACATCGCAGTCGGGCCGAGACGGAAGGCGTGGTCGCGGAAGGCCGCGCCCTCGCGGGTGCTCAGGGCGAGCTCGACCTCGCCGTTCAGGAGGCGGAAGGCGCAGATGGCCTGCACGAGCTCGCGGTCGCTCATCTCGACCTTGGGTTGCAGGTCGCCGGCGTGTGGGCGGAGCCGGGGGAAGGAGACGCTGAAGCGGCTGCGCCAGTGGCGTCGTTCCAGCCAGCCGAGGTGGAGCGCGGTGAAGAAGCACTCCGTGCGCCAGTCCTCCAGCCCGATGAGCGCGCCGAGGCCGATCTTGTGCACGCCAGCCTCGCCGACGCGGTCGGGTGCGTCGAGGCGCCAGCGGAAATCCGACTTACGTCCCTTGGGGTGGTGCGTGAGGTAGGTCTCCGCGTGATAGGTCTCCTGGTAGACGAGCACGGCGTTGAGCCCGTGCTGGCGCAGGCGCGCGTACTCGGAGATCTCGAGCGGCTGCACCTCCATGGACAGCGAGGCGAAGTGCGGCCGGAGCAGGTCGAGGGCTTGGACGAAGTAATCGACCCCGACCTTGTTCGACTCGCCGGTCAGCAGCAGCACGTGGTCGATGCCGAGCTGGCGCAGCGCGCCGGCCTCGCGGAGAATCTCCGGCGGGGTCAGCGTGCGGCGGGGGACGCGATTGCCGGCGCTATAGCCGCAATAGGTGCAGACGTTCTGGCATTCGTTGGAGAGGTAGGCGGGCGCGAAGATCTGCATCGTGCGACCGAAGCGGCGCACGGTGCGGGCGTGGCTGAGGCGCGCCATGGCCTCAAGGTGCGGTGCGGCCGCCGGTGAGATCAAGGCCTCGAAATCGGCGAGGTCGGCGGCGCCGGACTCCGCACGCGCGAGGGCGCGGAGGACGTCAGCCTCGGTGCGCGCCGCAATCCGGGCGCGGGTGGCGTCCCAGGGATGGATGGCATGGACCTCGGCGAAGGACACGCGCTGAACCTAGGCACAGCGGGGCTGAGCGCAAGCGCTCGCGCATGTCGATACAGCCCTTCATTTTCTCGCGCGCGAAACGCGCGGGCGCTCAAAGCAGCGCCTGGTACTGCGCGGCGGTGAGCAGTCCCTGCGCGGCGGCGGGATTGTCCAGCTTGATGCGAATCATCCAGGCCCCGGTGTAGGGCTCGCGATTGACGAGGTCGGGTGAGTTGTTGAGATCGGCGTTGACTGCGACGATGGTGCCGGCGACAGGGCAGTAGAGATCGGAGGCGGCCTTGACCGACTCGACGGTGCCGAAAGTGGCGTGCTCGGCGAAGGTGGCGCCGATCTTGGGGAGGTCGACGAAGGTGACGTCGCCCAGCGCGGCCTGCGCGTGGTCGGTGATGCCGACGGTGGCGGTGCCGTCGGATTCAAGCCGGAGCCATTCGTGGTCCTTGGTGTAGCGGAGGTCGGAAGGGAGGTTGCTCATGGGAATATGTTGGGAGGGAAGGGTGGGATGGGGCGGGATTCAACCTCTCACTTCACGAAGGGCTCGGCCGAGACCTCGAGGGGGATGCGGTTCCCGCGGATGTCGATGGTCAGGCCGCCCTTGGCCAGGGCGCCTGCGGCGACGAGCGCCGTGCCGATCGGCTTGTTCAGCATCGGGGAGAGCGTGCCCGAGAGGACCTCGCCGACCTTGGTCTCACCCGAGAGCACGGGCGTACCTTGGCGCGCGATGCGGCGGTCGTTTAGGGAGAAGAGCACGACCGAGGACGGTAGGTTGCCGTCGGCTTGGCGCTTGAGCGCCTCGCGACCGATGAAGTCAGGCTTGGTGAACTTCACCGTCCAGCCGAGGCCGGCCTGGATGGGTGAGATGCACTCGGAGATTTCATGTCCGTAGAGCGGATAGCCGGCTTCTAAGCGGAGCGAGTCGCGGCAGCCGAGGCCGGAGAGGAGCAGCCCATGGGGCTTGCCGGCGGCGAGGATGGCCTCGGCCACCTGGTTCGCGGCGGCGGCGGGCAGGTAGATCTCGAAGCCGGGTGACCCGGTGTAGCCGGTGCGGGAGACGATGCAGCCGGCGGCGCCGGCGACGGATGTGGTGACGAAGCCGAAGCGCTTGATGCCGGCGAGCGGGGCGGGCGTCAGCGTGGCGAGGATGGTCTCGGCGAGCGGCCCCTGGAGCGCGAGTTGGGCCCACTGCGCGCACTCGTCGGCGATGGTCACGCGGGCCGTGCCGACCTGGGCGCGCAGCCAGGCGATGTCCTTGGCGGCGTTGGAGGCGTTGAGGCAGATCAGGAACTCCTCGGCGCCGAGCCGGTAGACGATGAGGTCGTCGACGCAACCGCCATCGGGCTGGCAGAGAATGGTGTAGCGCGCGAGGCCGACCGGGATGGTCGCCATGGTGTTTGTCATCACGCGGTCGAGGAAAGTCGCCGCATCGGGGCCGGTGACACGGCACTCGCCCATGTGGCTGACGTCGAAGAGCCCGGCGGCGCGGCGCACCGCAAGGTGCTCCTCGATGATTCCGGTGTACTGCACGGGCATCTCCCAGCCGGCGAAGGGCACCATGCGGCCTCCGTGGGCGACATGGAATGCGTGGAGAGGCGTGCGGCTCAGGGTCTCGGACATGGCTTCAACCTGCCGAGCGCCGTCCTCTCTTCCAACAAAAAAGCCCGGCCACAGGGCCGGGCTTCTCGGGACTTCGGGCGACCTCAGCGGTTGCGCAGCTCCTTGTCGAGTTCGGCCAGGGCCTCGGCGTAGCCGTCCTTGCTGAGCTCTCCGGTGCGGAGGCGTCGCTCAAGCAATCCCTTGCGCGCGGTGTATTCGGCGTAGGTGCGGGCGCGGTTCTCGCGGTCCTTGGCCTCGACGGCGAGCCTGGCCTCGGCGAGCTTCTGCTCCAGGGACACGACCTTCTCGTTGGCCCCGGCGAGCGACTTGTCGGCCTCGGCGGCGGCCGCCTGCGCCTCGGCGTTGCGGGCGGCGGCGAGCTGGACATTGAGCTCGGCGTTCTCCTTGCGGGCGGCGGCGAGCAGGGCGACGCTGTTGGCGTCCTCCGCCTTGCCCTCGGCAATCTGCTTGGCGAGCTCCTCGACACGCGCGGCGATCACGCGGGATGAAATCTCAATTCGGGCGGCCAGCTCCTCGCTCGTGTTGCGATTGGCCTCGGCGGATTTGGTGAGCGCCTCGATGCGGGCCGTGTCGAGCCCCTTCGCGGCCTTGGCCTTGGCCTCGGCGGCGGCGTTGAGGGCGGCGGTGGCCTCGGCGACGGCGGTCTGCGCGCGCGCAAGCTTCTGCTCGGCGACCTCGGCGTTCGCCTTGGCGGCGGCGACCTCCTCGACGGCGGCCTTGGGCTCGGGTTGTCCCTGCGCCTTCAGCGACTCGAGGAATGCGATGCGCTCGGCGACGACCTTCTGCGCGGCATCGGCCTGCTCCTCGGCGGCCTTGGCGTCCGCGAGGGCGGACTTGAGCGCCGATTCGGAACTCTCGAGTTTGGTGGTGGCCTGGACGGCACCGCTCTCGGCCTGTGCCTTGGCGTCAGCCACGACCTTGGCGAGGCGCTCTTGCGCAGTGGTGACGTTCTTGCGCGCGGCGACGGCGAGCGCGCTCAGCCGCTCGGCCGCCTGCCTGGCGTCGAGCAGGTCGCCCTCGAGGGTGCCGTAGATTGCGGGGTCGACGCCGAAGGGTGCGTCGGCGAGGACCTTGGCGCGGTTGAACGCGGCCATGTCTTCCTCGGCGATGTCGTTGGGCGCGCCGTTGTCGGGTGCCAGCTCGAACTTGACGTCCTCGCCGAAGCCAAAGTCTCCATTGCGCAGACCCGGACGCAGCACGGTCTGCTTCACCTCGTAGCCGGATTTGCCCACGATGACCTCGTGGTTGCGCGTGCGGTCGAGGACAACGCGGATGGGCGTGCGCCCGACGCGGACGCCGTCGATCTCGACCATCGCGCGGTCGGGCGTGGAGGTGAAGGTCACCTCTTCCTCGAACTCGCTGGGGGAGGACGAGCAGCCGATAAGCAGCGCGGAGCAGGCGACGAGGAGGTTTTGGTTCAGGCGCATGGTAGGGGAGAGGGGTCCTAAACCTTAACAGCGGAGGGGGTGGGGGCTTCAACTCCAATCCCATGGGTTAAGGGGTTGACCGAGCCTGCGGCCTCAAAATGCTGGACAGCCCTGAGGGTCGCCAGCATAGCTCAGTTGGTAGAGCAGCCGCCTTGTAAGCGGCAGGTCGTCAGTTCAAACCTGACGGGGGGCTCCAGTTTCAACTCTTACCTATCTAAGGCCTATCAAAGTAGAGTTTTGTTATGGCCAACCATGATTTTGATGTTGTCGTAATTGGCTCTG
>Ga0129333_10007903_pt1 | contig 10029 bp, 14 predicted proteins | sample CPB6_08_DNA_FD_94474 | JGI IMG/M metagenome (GOLD analysis project Ga0129333, IMG submission 94474) | Freshwater to marine salinity gradient microbial communities from Chesapeake Bay, USA - CPBay_Sum_0.6_0.8_DNA | ecosystem: Environmental > Aquatic > Marine > Coastal | place: USA: Chesapeake...
AAAGTGGGATGCGATAAACAACCCAGTAGAGGAAGCATTGATATGAACGCAGATGGCATTCAAATCGGCGGGGATCATTATAAGGAGATGGGGGTACAACCTTGGCACGTCATGGAGTCCGTGCTCACCCGAGAAGAATTTATAGGGTTCCTGAAGGGCAGCATCATCAAGTACGGCATGCGTATCGGCAAGAAAGACTCAGATGACGCGGGCAAATGCAGGCACTACATACAGAAACTCAAGGAGGTTGAAGAGAAAGAGCTTTCAGACAACAAATATCATGACTTTATCGGGTTGACGCAAAAAGAAATGGATGAGTGTATCGACGGGAATATGACTATTACTGACCATCGATTGCGAGACGCAGTTTACGCGGTCGTTGTTGACGTAGAAATGACATTAGTGGAAAAAAATACTTCAAAGGCTTCAAAGGATTTCAAATGAGCGACAACAGGATCAGAATCCACAGTGCTGAAGTCAGAGAAAAGGCACTGGAACTTTACGGTGAAGGTTTTACCCCCAGACAAATTGCGGCAAGATTGTGTTTGCCGTATGAAGCGGTTCGCTATTGGTGCGACAAGAGCGACGAAATGATTGCTGTAAAAAATAGAGCAAAAACAAAAAGCGGATCGGGCGTAATTGCGCCACCCGCATACAGAAAAGGATATCTTTGGTGAGTAGTGATATAAAAAAAGGCAAGCACCCCAACAGCATTGCTAACCTTAAAGCTGGGAGCAAATCTACCAGCAAAAATACTCGACATGGGTACGCCAAACTGGCGCAAATCACGGCTAGGATGATGCTGCAAAAATTTACGATGCGTCAGCTTATGCTCTACACAGGCATATCCAAAACAAGTGCCTACAACTGGATACACGCCATGCACGACGCTGGATGCATTCACATCGTTGATTACGCAAGAGGCAGGAAGCATTCTCTCGGGGCAGCAGTTTACGCCTGGGGTTCCGGTGACGATGTGGAACGCCCAACCCCTGCGTCATCGACAGAGCGATCTAGGTCAAGCAAGCAACGTAAAACTACACTATTTGGTTCGTGGCGAGGGATTTGACTTCAGATATTCTTCGCGACCACCCGCGACCAAATGTTGACCACGTTGAGAGCGATTGCAAGAATGTCAGTCGAAGATCGGTGTAAACACTGATGAGTTCTTCTCCTGACATTTCTTGCACGGCTTTCAGGGTCATAGGGCCAATCACCCCGTCAGGTGTTGTGTTGACGGCTTGCTGCAAAAATTTAACCGCACGCCCTGGTCCTGAATTGATCGCGCAATCGAACACGCAATAATCTACACCGGTAGGAAGATCATCCCCTCGGATTTTGTCCCAGTATTTTGCCTTGTACAGCGGCGCTACTTTTTCTGGCGTAAGTGCCCGCATTGCCTTTTCATCGATCTCATGCCCGCACCACTCTTCCCAGACTCGCTTGGTGCAGCCCAAATTGGTCATTCCGCCAGGATCTGCCGGATGATTCACAAATCCTCCTTCGTGCATCAGAACGGCACGTAATGCCTGCTCGAAATTATCTTTCACTTTCCACGCCTCATATCGATGATCTTTTCAAGCGTCCTGCCGCCGAAATAAAAACTCATTATCAGCATACCCCATTGGCCAAGCAGTTCAACGTATGCTTGATTGGTGTCCATGTGAAAGGCGGACATCAAAGCGAACGTGAAGTAGCCGGCAAGGATTGCAACAAGAGTCATTGGCCGAATGTTTTTTGACAGCCATGAGTCGCTGCCCATGTCTGCATTATGTCGAGCAGTAATATTTTCCTGCTCTGTCTCGTAGAGCTTCGTCTCGTTCGCCATCTTGGCAAGTTCACCCGATTGGTGAAGCTGCTCTAGTTCCTGTTTTGCCTTGGCTTTTGCTTCAGGGTCAGGGATAAGTTTGTCTACAAGTTTGCTGCCGAGTTCAAGGAGGGGGAGGATAGGTAGCATGTCAGAACGCTTTCATATCGCGCAGCATGATTGCCAGCTTCACAACTGACCAAACTATGAGGGGCAAGCCAACAAGAAAAACTAGTGCCAGTGCAATGCCTGTCTCGATTGCCTGCTTTAGTTTCTGTTTTCTAGCCAAATCTTGAAGCGCTTTTCGTTGAGCCGCAGCCTTTTCGGCTTTATTCGCTTCAGCGACACGAGCCATGATGTTATTCCACACATCGATATGACCGGTCGTCATGAACAGCATTTTCAATTCATCTTCAAACTGCTTCTGACCTAGCAATTCCATTTCAAGTTTAATTGCCTGTCCGAGATTTGATCCGCCTTTTTCCTTAACTTTTTCTACTGCCTGCAATGCCTTTTGCTTTGCGCCAAAATAATTTCCTAGCATTGGGCCGAGCGACGCCACGTCATTAACAGCCGATCTCGCCTGCTTGATGACATCGACTGTTTTGCGAACGGTTGCGATTGCTACGAGTGCTGTGCTAAGTGGGTCCATTACTTGTCTGCTTTTGCATTTAACCGATCATAGATGCCACCAAGCATTTTCTTTATTTCCCTAATATCCTCGCGGTAATCATCTTTCAGCACATAATTTGCCGGCAAGGATCTGACATCTTCATCAAGACGTTCTAATGCTCGATGCAATGAGTTCAACACCCAACCACCAAGCGCACCCACCAAAGCAACGGCAATATTGAAGAGAGGTTGCAAATCCATCAGAACGTCCCATTTGTTCCGTTTCGAGCAGATAACCGCTCAATGATTAGCCACTCTGAACCATTAGACATGACTGAGATTGCTGCGTATTGAACAGACAAGACATAAGATATTTGCCCGTCAATCGTCTGACTGCTCGTCGTTGCAATGGTGACTGAATTTGCGCCCGCATTGGTTCGCTTGACGATGTAATTTTTTCCAGCAAGCCCAACAGCAGATGGTAGCGTCACAGAAAATGGTGCTGACGTTGCATCAGCAAAAATAACGCTATCGTTTGCAGTCAACGTGTACGCTGACGTTTTTGTCAGCGCACTGAAGGTAAACGAATCAAAAGAATAATTCTTCCAATATTGGCCGGAAGAATCGTAAGCAAGAATTTGTTTTTCTGTCGGCGCAGTGACCGTTACATTGTCGAGTTCAGACAAAGCTTTCGCCGTTCCGAATCTTACAATAAATGATCCAGATCCGCCCGACCCTGCTTTGATGACGGTGCCGACAAACAATTTTAGACCAGGGGATGCTGGTAAAAATTTTGTCAGCCCGCCAGTGACAGGGTTGTAATACAGGTCGTCGTTGTCTGCCCAAGTTTCGCCATATGCGGACCCATTGGTTGTGATGTTGTGAACGACACCGTATGTAGTGATTCGCCCGAAACCATTAAGAGGGATATTTTCCGTAGCGCAACCTAAGATCGAATCGGCATCAGTAATGCCTGCGACGGTCGGGGCAAATGTAATGACTCCAGATCCTCCGACTGTTCCGGTTTTGTAAACAAGTTGCAGCGGAGAATCATTGATTGCAGACGATGCTTTGCCATAGCGATACAATTCTTCGCCAATTTGCTGAGTGATGTTCCCACCACCCATGCCAGCATTCCAACTGCCGTTAGCATTGTCGTACCACAGAAGACCAGCTTGAACTACTGTACCTGCACCGTCAGCAAATTGCTCTGACAAGATTCCAGTCATTCTGCCAGTATCGTCAATTGATACGGCGGAGTTCTGAATCACGTCGCCAGACGTGCCATCAAATCGAGCGATAGCATTGTCAGTCGCAGTGGCAGGCCCATCGACAGGCGTGTAGCCAAGAGCGTTCAGAACGTCAGTGGCATTGAGCGTGACCGCTCCAACTCTGGTATTAAATGAAGATACGCCCGCGGCAATTGCAGGAAGTTGCACTAATTCATTCGTGCCATCGGTATATAAAAAGTCCAGATAATACTCATCTGGCGGCACGTAAAAAATTGAAATGCTTTGAATGCCTACACCAGCAATGCCGCGGTCAATGGTGACAGCAACAGATTGTGTCGGCGTAACCTCCACCAACACTTCGTTCCCTGATCCTCGCGTGACAGTGAGATCCATTAGTTGACCACTCCATCAGATCGGACAAGGAATAGCAGGAAAATGATTGAATCCTGCGCAGGTGTCGAGCCAGCAGCAGGGAAACTGATTTTGATCCGGCCAGAAAATGCAACGCAATCATTGATTGCAATGTCCAGTTCTGGATCTGCCGCTAGGATGCCCCAGGTGGATTCATCGATGACGAGCGTGAACGATCCGTTAGAATCGTTGCGATTCGCGATGGTCAGGCTGACTGGAGACGGTTCCGGCACATAGTCTGCGATGTTAAACGTCAGACCATAGCGAGTATCTTGCAGATCGCTTATTTGCCGCCGGATGATCTGCGCCCCGATTGTCGCCCCAGTCAAATCGACAGGGGAGCCTTCAGACGCAAAACTTAAATTCCAGAAGGTTTTTTGGTTATAAACCAATTCACCTGAGATGATCGGATTGTCAAATCCGCTGACTTGCGTCAGGACGTTTTTACTGAATTTAGCCATGATCTACCTTTTCTAGGAATAATGCCTTGCCTACGAGCAAGGCGCGATCATGTTTTATTTTTTAAGATATTCTTATCCAAAGATGTTGATACCAATAAGAATAATAATTTCCTTCTCCATCGTCAGTAGTTTGCCAGGTGATCCCGGTAGACAACTTTCTCCATGTGCCAGTCAGCGATGTGCCGCCAGCATTATATGCTGGATTTGCAGTTCCTAGCTTTCGCACAACATAAGAGGCATCACCATATGGATACGTTTGACCTGTAGTTGTGATTCCGCTTATGTCAGCGATAGTCCAATTGTATCGCAGATTAGATCCTGACTCTGTCGTGCCTACGCCTCCCAAGTCGCTATTTGTCGTGCGAATTGCGCACATCACGCAACCAAGCGCATCGACAGCAGGGATAAATGTGACTGACGCAGGCGCAGCCGAAACCCACGATGTTCCATTTGATGTAAGGATATTTCCATTCGTACCAGGAGCAATCAAATTGACAGCACTTGTTGTATTGCCGGCCAGCAAACTATTTGCGGTGAGCGTGCTTCTTCCAGTGCCACCATTTGCCACATTAGCTGCGCTGGTTACACCATTAGTGATATCTAGTTTGCCGGACGAATTAACATAGTTTGCAAGCTGAGAAAGATTAAAAGCGACGGTCATGCGGCACCTGTTCTGGCAAATGTTTGTTGGACAAGAATATTAGATGATGTCGTTGGGCTATTGGCAAGCGTGTACGCGCCTGTTGCTGTCGTGTAATCTGTCCCCTGTTTCAGCAAAATTCCATTTTCAAATAAATTAAAAGCATTTGCATTGTATCCAAATGGATACGTTGTTTGACCAATCACCGTATTTGCAACCACGTTAGTCGGTGTCCCATTGGGAACGCCCAAGTTGTTTGCGGTCCACTTAATCATGGTCAGTGTACCCGTCACAGTTGACGGGAAATTTGTTATTTCTGCGCCGACTATGTCGTAGTCTTGTTCATTCATAATTGTCCCGTTAACAAACAGCAATTCATATCCGCTTGGGATGGCAGGAGACGGCGTGTACGTTGTTGCATTTGTGAGCGACGCTGTCGTGCGTGTGAATGATGCGTAATAGCCGCTAGTAGCGTTATAGCTTCTGAATGAAACGATTGTGATCGTGTCATTAACGGTCGCGCCCACTGTTAATGTTACTGATGAGGATGCATCCACATATTCTGATTCGTCCAGCAAGCACCCGTTTTGAAATACAAGGCATTGGTCAACGATGTACCCAGTACCTCGAGACACGCTAAAAACTGTTTGCCCAGATGTCGCCGTGAATGATGTGATGGAAATGTAAAAATCATCTGGCACCTCAAACCCGACTACTCGACCATAGATGTCAATTGTTAAATTTGCAACGGAAGATGTTTTTGTCAAAACGCCAGTGCCAAAATCCAGAAACTGTTTCAGCGATGCGATAACCTGTCCATTGGTATTGTTTGTGACCTGAATCTCGCCCGAGCCGACTGTCGTGGTTCCAGTAGACAATACCTGCCCAGTTGAAAAATCAAGGTCGATAATATTAGTACCGTCTTCTAGTGCCCCCCAGAGAGTCGGATCAAAAAGTGTGGTTTGACTTGGCACGAATCGACCAGTGCCTGACGAGTGCTCTGCAAACCCTGTGTCAAAGCTAAATTTTCTGGAATTTCTGTTGGCAAACAACAAATAAACGCTTGTGCCAAATGCTGGTTCCGCAAAATACCAAGTGTAATCTGCTGGATTTGTGCTTAGATTCAAATCGGTTTGATTGCGCAAACCGTAATATGAGCGCGACCTGGGATTAAAACTAAAATTGGTTGAGCCATTCACATCATCAGCATAAGCGACCGCGAGATATCTTTCGACGTACTGGAATGTCGCTGGGCGCCACCTGAACAACGAACTCGCAGAACTGAATTGCGACGTGCCTAACGCATTCACCATCCTGGCAAAAAAGTACCAGTTGCCATAAGGAATGGTGCTTAACAGGACTGTGGGCAATGCTGTGTTTGGTGCATATGGATTGCCATTCGATTGAATCGCTGTTGTGCCGGCAAACAATCGTTGATCAGAGGTGGGGGTAGAAAATGCCGAATACCAAATTTCAGCATACTGGATTACACCCGCAGAACTCGATGTGCTGCTAATAACAAAGCTGGGAACGTCTGCTGTAGGGTATTGGGCAGACACTACGGGCGCAGGCACTGATCCAAACACGTTTGGGGCCGCGATACCAGTGTTAGGTGCAGGCGTAAATTCGGTGACGCTCACGTCATCGTAAATCGATGCGTTGAATTCCGATAACGTCAGTTTCGCAGTGACCGACGCATCATCTGCGAATTCCTCAATGACTTTGATGATTCGGAATTCTTTTGCAGTCCATCCATAGTTCGTGCTGGTGATCGTGACCACATCTCCAGCCTCAAGCTGGATGCCGCGGTAATCGATGTTGACCTGGACTTGCAAGTCTTCTCTATTTGCCTTCAGCATGCGATTGGCAATGTATTGCGCACGCACACTATCATTGACCAGGGGCAGACTGACAGACTGCTTGTTGACCGGCTCGTTTGCAAATAAAAGAGAAGGCGCAATCTCTGCCAGATCGAACGTCGCAGAATTGAAAGCATCCTGTGATGATTGATCAGGGAATTTGCACTCGATGATGTTATAGCTGCTCGCCAGATCCATTGGCGTAATCGATATGGCAGACACCATGTTGCTATCGGTCAATGCCATCGCAACGCTATACGAAGGACTTTGTGTAATGACGCCCCACTTGCCTTCGATTTCGTTGTACTTGATTAAGCAATCACAGCAACTTGCCATGCTCTGCATGTTGTCCATGATCGACTGACTGGTATCCAGCACACCATCGAATCGGAATCTTGCTTGAGTTGCCGTGCCCCCGCCGTAAGGAGTGTAGGAAAACGATCCATCACAATACGCATCAAGCGTATTCAGAGACGCTGTGTCAATTTGAGCAACAGGAATCGCGGCGCCGTATACGGAATTCGTAAGATAGTCGTAGAAACATTCTCCAGGCTTGTATCGACTATTCGTGATCTGGAATCTTGTCTGCTCCAGTGCAGTGACGTTGAGATCCTGGTTGTAGACCAGTTTGATGATTGCGAAGGCGCAATTGGTCATCAATTTTTGTCCGTCCCACTTATACGTGAGATTGGGATCATTCATTACTGAGATTGCGCCCTGCGTCGAATTCGCTGGATTGTTGCTGCCATTCCTGTACAAATAGATTTCGATGTAACCGTTTATTTGTTGTTGTTCGCCAGTCGTCTCGTCAATCAAATAGTCAACGCTATATTGGTTTGTACCGTTGAAAACTACTTTTTTCCCGCCGTAGTAGATATCTCCAAACGAGATCGTATCTGTGCCGCTCCCGGTAACTTCCGACAACGCCAAACAATAGTACAAAACCTGATTGTTTGCCGTGATGCTCAGATCTGTGACGATCCCACCAACCCAGGCCGATCCATAAACCACTGGCAGCTTGTTATCAGTTGCAGGAGCGATTTGAGTTCGATTGCCTGGATTGGGAGATGCTCCAGCAGCACCGTAATCTGTTTGTGTTGCGAACGCTTTGGTCAGAACAGCGGACGCAACCATGTTGATTGCGAATGCAATAACCATTCCTGTTGCTGTTGCGGCAAATGCTGCTCCAGCAACAGCAGTAACAATAATGCCGCCTACCGCAAACGCAGGAGCAGCAAACCCAAATAACAACAAAAATGCAGCAAGATATTTCATTACTGAATCCAGTTTTCATCCATTTTTTGGAATCCCAGTTTTGAATAATTCACGTCTGTGTATGGCAATTTCGACAACGTGAAGAATTCAATTCTGCCGATTTCTTTTTGTTTTTTTGCATATTGAATGTATTGCTGTATCAGATGATACCCGACTCTACCGTATCGATGCCCAGGCTTTACATACCATGCCAATTCATGCAAACCATAAATTTTTTCGCTCCAAATAGATGGGAACACGATACCCATAATAAAACCAACATTTTCTTCAATAAATATGATTCCTTGTCCAGCCAAAATATTATCAATAAGATTGTGCCAATGATCTGATTCTTTTACTTTTTGAAGGTGAGCGATCCCGCTCTCCTCTTGAAACATAATCATCATTTCTTTTATCTGATCTTTATCATATTTTGTCGCTTGTCTTATCATGTGGTTTTCCCAAAGTAATATTGAATTGTTGAGATGAATGAAACGCGATTCATTCCTGTATCAACACTGTTAAAGAATTGCCAGGAATTATTGTTTGTGTATCGGCCAGCAACACGATTCTTGAGGATAAGCTGAATTGATGCTGCGTTTACCGTGATAACGCCGACAAATTCTCTTACCTCTTCCAGCCATTCCTCACTGATACTGAATGAATTGATGTATCCATTGAAGAATTGATATAGCCCACCTGTCCCGCCAGAAGTGATTAGCGTGCCGTCTGTGTTAAAAAATCCATGCCACGCTTCGATTTGTGCGCCTTTGACGTTTTGTCCCAAGACAAACCCAAGCATTGCCGTATCGATGCCGACAAGTGTGAATGTCGTTTCATTAGCCGTGCTTTTGATGTCTCGTTGAGCATTCCCGACTTTCATCAATACGCCAACCGCAGAAAAAGGATTGGCGTCCACTGCCGGTATTGTCATTGCGTTTGGCGTCGTGGCAAAGCGATAAGTAGCATCAGCAGTTGTCACTCTGACAAAGTCAGCGTACCTAATGCTATTTTCCATAATGGTTGAATACCAATTGATTATGTCACTGTTATTGTTTATCCATTCGGTAATGTCATTATTATTATTTAGCCAGCCAATTAACTCTCCTTGTCCATAAAAATTTATTGGGTTCATATATTGTGTTCATTTGTTTTTGGCCCAGGCGACCAGCCTCCGGCCCAAGTGAATTGCGGATCAATTGGCGTAACAATAAATTGCACCATATCATCAGCTAAATCTGATTGATCGCACCACGGGTTAAACCTGACATTCACCCCATAGCCTGGATAAGGAACAGGCTGCGGCGGATTATCTGGATCTACATCCGGCGGCAAAGGCTCGTAAATGGTTCCAATCACTTCAAAGTCTATGCCGGGGTAGGCGATCGTCTTAGACTTCACCACAGGCTCCGGCGGATTCTCTGGGTCAGCATCTGGCGGCATAGGCTCGTATTCATACTGCACCCAACCATGAGCGTCAGCTTCTGCCCACCATTCTGATTCGTCAGCGAAGGTCAAACGATAGTCGTAAGTCATGTTTTTAGCCCGTCAGTGCTTGGAGTTGAGCGTTGGTGAGACGAAGGGGGTAATAGGCGAGGCGGCGCAATCTAATGTTGCTTACAGTTCCAGTGGAAGATGCGCCAATACGCAAAGTGTTTACAACTGGCATAGTAACCACTGTGTCATCAGTCCCTGCTACACCATTTACAGCAGCAACAGTACTATTGAAAGCAAGGGCAACGATCTGTTTATA
>Ga0129333_10007904_pt1 | contig 10029 bp, 5 predicted proteins | sample CPB6_08_DNA_FD_94474 | JGI IMG/M metagenome (GOLD analysis project Ga0129333, IMG submission 94474) | Freshwater to marine salinity gradient microbial communities from Chesapeake Bay, USA - CPBay_Sum_0.6_0.8_DNA | ecosystem: Environmental > Aquatic > Marine > Coastal | place: USA: Chesapeake Bay...
AATAGACCATCATATAGAGTTGGTTTTGATATTGTAGAAGAAATTGTTAATTCAGATCAAGATTCTGCTCTGAATGATAATGCAAAGGGATTTACAAACTATGCTGCTCCTGGTGCAGATAGATTAAAAATCACCCTCAACCTGACTAAAAAACAAATTACTGATACTGAAGATACAACTTTTGTTGAGTTAGTAAAAATTGTTGATGGTGTAATTAAAAAATTACAGAATAAGTCTGAGTATAATTTAATTAAGGATTATTTTGCAAAGAGAACTTTTGAAGAATCTGGCAACTATGCTGTCGATAAGTTCATTGTAGATGTTGTTGATACCTTAAACAACGAAACTGGTAATGGTGGTCTTTTTAGAGAAGATGAAGTAACTGACCAAGGAAACATCCCCAATGATGATTTAATGGGGATTAGAGTTTCTGCAGGAACAGCATACGTTAAGGGATATGATATTGATTTAGTAGGTTCTACTATAATTGATGTACCAAAACCAAGAACTACCAAAAAAATTAATGGTGCTCTAATCCCATTTGCAATGGGTAGCCTTTTAAAGGTCAATAATGTTTATGGAACTCCATATATTAATATTGGAGATCCAGCTTCTGGCGGTGCTACTAATACAAACATCATTGAACTGTACAACGGAAGAAGAGATGGTGGTGGAACTGGAGGAACCGTTGCCAGTGCTGGTGGATTAGGAACCAAAGTTGGAGAAGCAAGAGTATATTGGTTCGGTGTTTCTGATGCACCATATGCAAATAATGCCACTGAGTGGGATTTATATCTGTATGATGTTCAGACATACACTAAACTTAATCTTACATCAGCATTCAATAGTACAGAAGTTCCTCTTACATCTTTTGTTAGAGGTCTTTCCAGTGGTGCAACAGGATACGTTAGTGTAGTTAGTTCCAATACTTATAGCCTCTCACAAACATCAGGAACTTTCCTTGTGGGTGAACAGGTAATAATCAATGAAAATGAGCAGTATAGAACAGCAATTACTGGAATCACTGTTTATGATACAAAAGATATTAAATCAGTATTCCAAGATTCTGATGGATTGAATAGTAATCTGCACACGAATTTCCTTGCAGATACTGTTTTATATGAGCAGGAATTGGACAAGTTTGGTCTTAAGGATCAACTTACTGTAAGTGGTGGCAATTTAGGACAAGTTTCTGGAAGACTTTTTGATGCAACTACAGGATTCAAAGTAGGAAGCATCATCAAATATCAAACAGGAAATTCAGATGCTACTTATAACGTTGTAACTGCTATTCGTGCAGATGGAACTGCAATAAGCCTTAGTGCAGCACCATCAACAATAACCGGTGTAAACCAAAGTGCCGTTACTAATGGTTCTTACACATTTTCATTAATGTGTCCAAAAATCTTTAATTTTGGTTCGAATGGTTTATATACACCAATGCCTGTTGCAAAAATTGCTTCAGTTGATTTGGCAAATTCAGAATTAACCATAACAAAGCAAATTACTGGTAAATCTGTTTCCAGTAATGAACTTACTATCACTGTTGCCGATGCTGTAGATACTTCAGCTGGAATCACTAGTGTATTCTTCGAAGCATTTGATGCTGAAAGATATACCATTACAGAAAATAGTGGAGTTCCCGTTGCACTGAACAGCGGTATGTTCACTCTTGGACCTAATGGAAACTCAGTTACGTTTACAGGTCTTCCTAACAATAATCCAGTTACTGTTAGTGTAACACTCAAAAAGCAAGGTGTTACTAATAAGACAAAGAATCTAGTAAAATCTTCACAAATATCTATTGTAAGAACTAGTGGAATTTCTACAGTAACAGGTCTTTCAACCAGCAAGTATTATGGAACTAGAGTTGAAGATAATGAAATTTCTCTGAATGTTCCAGATGTTGTTAGTGTTCGTGCAGTTTATGAATCAACTAATACTTCTGCACCAACTTTAGATAAGTTGACATTTGCAACTGGATTGGCATTAGACTCTAATGCTATCGTTGGAGAAAAAATTGTAGGCGAAGAGAGTAGAGCAGTTGCACAAGTTGTTAATAGAACATCTAACACAATTGAATATGTTAAATTAAATACGAATAATTTTATTGTTGGAGAATCTGTAAAGTTTAGAGATTCTGGCATTAATGCATCTATTCAAACAGTAACTCCAGGAAGTTATATTGATAAGACTGCAAACTATAGATTGGATAAGGGACATCGTCATCAATTCTGTGACTATTCCAGAATTGTAAGAAGACCAGCAAGTCCAACACCTTCCCGCCAACTTTTGGTTATTTTTGATTATTTTGAAGTTGGAGCAGGTAATAGTGGAGACGTATTTACTGTAAATTCCTATTCTAAAGATAGGTATACTGATGATATTCCAAATCTTCCAAATGGTCTTCGTCTTTCCGATGTTATAGATTTCAGACCAAGGGTTGATAGATTTGATCCCTCAACTAATGCATCTCCTTTTGCATTTAGTAGCAGATCATATGATTATACTTACAAGTATGTTGTATCGCCAGATGAAACTTCTTTCGTTGGGTATAGTTACTATCTCCCAAGAATTGATTTAGTTTCAATCAATCGTCTTGGGCAAGTAGAAGTGGTTAAAGGCGAACCTGCCGATATACCTCAGGCACCTGTGCTTGCTGATGATGCAATGGAAATTGCACAGATTAGTTATCCAGGATATCTCTTCAATGCAGTAAGAGATCCAAAAATTCTGTTGAGAGATAACAGAAGATTCACGATGCGTGATATTGGAAAACTTGAAAGTAGAATTGAAAACCTTGAGGAAGTAACGAGTCTTTCACTGCTCGAACTTAATGTAAAAACATTCGAAGTTACAGACGCAAATAACGTTAATAGATTTAAAAGTGGTTTTATTGTAAGTGACTTTAGAGATAAATCTCTTGCTGATCCAAGATTGACAACGGTTGATATCAGTAAAGAAGGTGCTATGGCAATTGCACCTGTTGATTTTTGGTCGATGAATGCACAGTTAGCATTGGATCCAGCAATCGATGCTTCTAGAGCAGATTTAACTCAAAACTTAAAACTCCTAGATCCAAACATCCAAAAAACTGGTGACTTGCTAACACTTGCTTATGAAGAAGTTTCTTGGATTGACCAACCACATGCAACAAATGTTGAAAATGTTAACCCATTCAATGTTATTGTATTCGTTGGTGGAGTTGTACTTGATCCAGCCGCAGATAACTGGGTTAGAACAATCTATATTGATGACCATAGAACAGAATCTACTGGAGCAGAATGGAAGCAAGAAGCTAGTACAACACAAGATGTAGATAATAAGACTGAATATGTATCATATAGAAAGGGTGGTGGTAGAGGAGAAACCTTTACAAGAGCATTTACCACAACAACTATTACCACAACAACTAAATTTACACCAAAACTTCAAGGTCCATCTAGAGAATTTAATTACGTTGAAGATGTTAAAATTTCTGGTGAAGCCGATCCTTGGATGCGTTCAAGAAACGTGTACTTTGCCGCAAATGGTCTAAGACCATTTACAAAGCATTATCATTATCTTGACAGTCAGCAAGTTGACTTGGTTCCAAAACTTTGTGAAATAGACATGGTTTCTGGAACTTTCACAGATTTTGAAGATGCTGATGTTTTTGATTCTAGAGGCAATAAAATTGCATTCTTGAGAATTAGATATCCAAGTCACAAATTTGGAGATTTAACAAGACCTGATATTGGAGCTGGTCTTGGTTCACCATCAGTTCTTGTTGAAGAGTATTCAGTTGACCCATATGATAGAACAAGACCAGCACCAGGAAAAACATATTCACCAACATCTAAACTGATTAACTTTGGTGTTAGATCTTTGGCAAATCTTGAGCAATATTATGGTTATGTTGAAAAAGGTGCAAAAGTCGTTGGAAAAACTTCTGGTGCAGTATGCACTATCACCAGAGCAGAATTAATTTCAGACAACTGGGGAGATATTATTGCAACATTCTTCTTTAGAAATCCAAACTCGAATCCACCTCCAGCAGTTAGAGTTAAGAGTGGCACAAAGACTGTTAAAGTTACAGCAGTTCCACCAAATACTGTCGTTCTTCCTGGTTCTACAGTATTTGCTAGTGAAGCACTGGGAACATATAGTGGTTCTGGAACAATTCTTACCCAAGAGACGAGTAGAGTCGCTGTTAGAAACCCACCCAGACCTGCAGCAAGGGCGACAGAAGTTAATGTTGAGGTTAGAGCACCACACAGAGACCCCCTCGCACAATCGTTCACAGTTGATGGACAGGGTGTATTCTTAACATCATTCGATCTATACTTTGCAACTAAAGATCCTGCTGCTAAAGTTTTTGTTGAACTTAGAACGATGGAATTGGGAACACCAACATCTTTCCTTGTTCAAGATTATACTCAGGTTGCACTAAATCCAAATGATATTAACATTGCCGAAACAACATTCAATGTTAAGAGTATGGCAGGATTTGATGATGCTGCAAGTGGATTTACACCAGGACAATTTGGATATGAAAAAGACTATCCTTATGCAAAGTCTTTAGGTTTCTCTGATTCTGATATCAGATATTTCTTAGAAAATGTCTATACTGGAATTATTGGTCCAAAAATGCAAGATGTTCTGAAAGATCCAAATTGGGGTGCATATGAAAAACCATCCATACCAGAACCAGTTCCAACAAGAGTTCGTTTCTCATCTCCAGTATATCTGGAAGCAGGAAAAGAGTATGCAATCGTAATTCTTTCTCCAGCATCTGATGGATATGAAATGTGGACTGCAACAATGGGCAAAAAGACTGTTAAAACAACTAACTTGCCAGATGTTCAAAATGTTGTCGTTACTAAACAGTATATTGGTGGAAGTTTGTTCAAATCGCAAAACGGTACTATTTGGACCGCTAGCCAGTACCAAGACTTAACATTTAAACTCTATAAGGCAAAGTTCGTCAAATCTGGTGCAGTTACATTCTATAATAATGATGTATTGCCAAAAGGTGATAATGCAACAATTCTTCAGGATAATCCGATTGAGGGTCTTCCTAGAAAGTTGAGACTTGCTTTCTCTGGTTCATTGAATGCTAATGTGAAGCCAGGAACTAAAATTGCTGAAAACTCTTCTGGTTCTAGTGTAAGTGGTTTTGTAGAAAACATTGGTGGTCCTATTACAACAGGAACTGCACAAGTTTCTATCGCAAGTAGTGGTACTGGGTATAAAGCAAGCACCACAACAACAAGTGTTCCTTTATATTCCATAACAGGAAATGGTACAGGAGCACAAGCAACTATTACAACTGATGCATTTGGAAACATTCTAACAGTAAACGTTACATCCGGTGGTGTTGGATATGTTGTTGGTGAAACTCTTGGAATTACCACAAGTAGCATAGGAAGTGGATCTGCAGCAAAAACTGGAACAGGTGCTAAGATAAGTATCAAACAAATCAGCAGTCAAAATACATTGTATTTGACTAATGTTCAAGGTGAAAACTTCACTGATACCACTTCTTTATTCTATTATCCAGACCCAAGTGTTGAAAGTAGAACTTCTGCTGGAATTACGGTTAATGGTGCTTCAAGTTTGATTGATAATAGATACACTGGAAATATTTTCAGAGTCAAACAACAAAACCATGCACATCACGGTGGAAATAATAAGATTCAAATCGTTGATGTTGAACCAGATACTGCAAAGACAACGATAACTGCCAACTTTGGAGAAAATGATACTATTGTTTCTGTTGCAAATACTGCAATCTTTGGAACCTTTGAGGGAATCAGTACAAGTCGTGGATATGCATTATTGAATAATGAGATTATTTCTTACAGCGCGATTGCTGCAGGTAGTGGAGGTGCTGGAACACTTTCAATTGATGCAAGATCACTTAATAACAGTGTGAAATCTGCCCACACTGTTGGAGAGTTTATCCAACCTTATGAAGTAAATGGCGTTTCTCTTATGAGAATCAATACTTCCCATAACATCCCATCAAATTACTATCAGACTGAAAGTTCCAATCTTGATGCATATTATCTCGAATTTGATAGAAGCACTGCTTCACCAACTGTTAGAGATTCTGGAGCATCGATGCTCAACTTTGCTGCACAGAAAGGATTTGGTGGTAAGACGGTTGGCATTTCACAAAACTACCAGTTTAGTAGCTTGGAACCAATATTTAATATTATTACCCCAGGAAAAGGAACTGTTGCTACATCCTTATTGAGAACTATTTCTGGAACAAGTGCTGGTGGAAATGAGGTTTCATTCATTGATCAGGGATACGAACCAGTAACCTTGAATAAGGTTATACATTTCAAAACACCTAGAATGGTTGCATCCAGAGTAAATGAACTTGAGAGACTTTCAACTCTCCCAAATAATAAATCTTTGACCTTGAGAGTTGATTTTGCAACGGAGAATGAAGATCTTTCTCCAGTAATGGATATGCAAAACGCTACCTTTGTACTTGGTAGAAACAAATCTAATGTCCCCATTGATGATTATGTTGAAGATGCAAGATCGAACAATATCGAAGGAGATCCTCACGGTGCTGTATTTGTTACAAAGATGATTTCTTTGGCACAACCAGCAACAAGTTTGAAGGTTCTCATCGGTGCTAATAGACAGGAAGATGCTGATTTCAGAGTCTTCTATCAACTCTTCAAAGCAGATTCTAGCGGTGTAGACCAGAAGTTTGTTCCATTCCCAGGATGGGATAACTTAATTGATGATGATGGTGATGGATTTGGAGATAGAGTTAGAGATCCAAACAAAAACAGTGGTAGAGCAGATGCTTTTGTTGCTGCAAATGATACGACTGGTTTCTCAGAATATCAGTTCACCGCAAATAATCTTGAGCAATTCACGGCATTTGCCATTAAAGTCGTTATGTCATCTAAAAATGAATCTACACCTGTTAAACTGAAAGATTTTAGAGCAATTGCACTTGCATAATATGGACCAAAATGATTTAATCCCAGTAGAGGGTCATAATAACCTCTTTAGAGATCGTAATACCGGTGCAATCCTTAATATGGATACCACCGGGTATAATCAGTATCAAAGAATGAAACAAAAGAGACAGAATGAAAGAGCTGAAATTGATATGATAAAAAATGATATTGAAGAAATAAAAACTTTATTGAAGGAGCTTGCTAATGGATCCAAATCAGATAAATCTTGATTCCGTTGATAAAATGTTTGAATATGAAAAACACGCCAGACTTATTGATGAATTAGATTTTGAAGACTTAAAAAGATTTGCAAAGTCTTATTTTAAATTATACTTGAAACAACAAGAAGTTGTCGCTGCTCTTGCGCTATTAGGCACCCGATAAGAATTATAAATAATTCTTAGATCCTGAACTGTACATAAATGGCTGAAATAAAAGTCAGAGTAGGTCAACAACCGGCGGTAAAAGTAATATCTTCACTTGCGGGTGCTCAGGGACTGTCTCTGGCAGAACTTAGTGATGTTAGTGCTACTAACCTACAAAATGGTATGGTACTCGTATATAACAGTAGCATTAGAAAGTGGGAAGCAACCTTAACATTAACACCAGGTGCAACACAGAATTTAGACATCAACGGGGGAAATTTCTAAATGGCAAGTATTATCAGGATCAAAAGATCCTCAGGTACTAATAAACCAGCAAGCCTGCAATGGGGTGAATTTGGATATGTAACAGGTATTGGTAGTTATGGTGGCATAAACCAATATAAGGATAGAATCTTCCTCGGTGATGATGGAACTAACGCCAACCCTGTTGGTGGTTATTATTACACCTCTATGATGGAGCACCAACCTGGTGCGGTAGATGGTGTTCAAAATACCAGAAACCAGGATAATGGTGTTGTAGCGGTTCTTGCTCCAGCAACAAACTCTGGTCTTGGGGGAGCATCCTCTCTCAAAGTAGACCAGTGGAACGTAGATAATATAAGAATTGACTTAAACACAATATCTTCTACAGATACTGATGGAAATATTATTCTTGATCCAAATGGTATCGGTAGTGTAAGATTACCAGATGATACATATTTGAACTTTGGTAATGACCAAAACGTAGCAATGCGCTACGATGAAACAACGGATGATAGATTTGAAATTGAAGGTGCCGATTGGTACTTTGAAAATGGCGTCGCAATTAAGATTGGCGACGTAACACAATCAGATGATAAAGATACTGGCGCTCTTGTAGTTGAAGGTGGTGTTGGTATTGAGAAAAATCTGAATGTTGGTGGAAATATTAGTGTTACTGGAAATTCAACTTTCGATTTAGTTAGAATTCAAGATAATATTATTTCAACTACACCTGGCAGTAGTGACACTCTCTATATCGATCCATATCCAGATGGATTGAGTAATGAAGGTACAGTTATCATCAAGGGCAACCTGCAGGTCGATGGTACAACAACTCAAGTAAACTCAACTGTTGCCACTGTCAACGATCCAATCTTACATCTTGGCGATGTAACAAGTGTAAGAACCGTAATGCAACCAGTTGCGGTTGGTGTTAACACAATTACTTTTGATTCTGTAGTTGGTATTAACACTGGTGATATTCTCAGTGGAAATGCTGCATTATCTGCTACTGGAGTTTCTACTGTTACAGCAGTTAATATTGCATCTAAGATTGTTACTGTTGATAGTAATACTCTTTCTGGTATTTCGACAACCAGTCAGATAACAGTTACTCACGCATACGATAGTAATACTGATAGAGGTATTTCGTTTACCTATAATACATCATCAGGAACTGCAAATAACAAAGATGGATTCTTTGGTTTTGATGATAGTTCAATTGCTGACAGCACGGTTACCGTAGACACTCACGGTACTCACGCGAATGATAGCAGAAGATGGACTTATATTCCAGATGCTACTATCTCAAATAGTGTTGTAAGTGGAACTAAGGGATTCCTTGATGTTAAGGGTATCTATTACCAGTCTGGAGATTTCAACACTGGTGGTGTTGTATATTTTGATAGTACTGGTTTACAGAGATCAACAAACGCTGTTGCTTCTCCAACTATAACCTCAAAGCAGGTATTAACTGCAGTTACAAAAATTACAATTGATTTACCATCTTCGATTACTGTTAGTGTTGGTGACATAATCAGACAAGACGTCAGTAATGCTTATGGTGTTGTTGAAACTGGTGGAACACTTTCTTCTGTGGATTTGATTGGTGTTGAAGGAACTTTTGTCAACACTCAAAATATTAGATTAGAAGGACAAAATGGATTCATTACTAACTTGTCAATAATCCCAAGTACAGTTACAACCATATATACTAATAAACCAACCTGGACATCAACATTAGACGGAGGAAACTTCTGATAGATGGAAAATCAAAGTGAAGTGGATGTAAATGTTTTAATTAAAATTTATCATTCCAAATTAGCAACATTGACAAATCAAAATGTGCTCCTTGAAGCAAAGTTAGCAACACTAACATCAGACTATAAGGAGCACATTGAATCCTTACTTACAGAAAATGCAGATTTGAAAGAACAACTAGAAGCAACCTCGAAATAAAATGATATGGCAAAACCATCAACTAGACAAGGACTAATTGACTATTGTTTACGTCAACTTGGTGCTCCCGTATTAGAAATTAACGTGGATGATGACCAAATTGACGATCTAGTTGATGATGCTATTCAATATTTCAATGAGCGTCACTATGACGGCGTTGAAAAGATGTATTTGAAGTACAAGATTAGTCAGGCAGATATTGATAGGGGAAAAGGAGCAGTTTCTACTGGATCTGATGACGTAATTGGAACTTCTGGGGTTGGAATTGTAACAACTACAGCAACTTCTACTGGTATTGCTGCAACAACTTTCAATTTCTACGAAAATTCAAATTTTATCCAAGTTCCAGATTCGGTAATTGGTGTAGAAAGAATATTTAAGTTTGACACTAGTTCCATTTCTGGTGGGATGTTTAGTATTAAATATCAGTTATTCTTAAATGATCTATATTACTTTAACTCTGTAGAACTTCT
>Ga0129333_10007905_pt1 | contig 10029 bp, 4 predicted proteins | sample CPB6_08_DNA_FD_94474 | JGI IMG/M metagenome (GOLD analysis project Ga0129333, IMG submission 94474) | Freshwater to marine salinity gradient microbial communities from Chesapeake Bay, USA - CPBay_Sum_0.6_0.8_DNA | ecosystem: Environmental > Aquatic > Marine > Coastal | place: USA: Chesapeake Bay...
CGTGAGTTTGTGGTGATGAATGAGCCGCCTGGTTCGGGGAAGTCGACGTTGTTTACGCATGATATTCCGTGTTGGTTGATTGTTCGGGATCGGACGATCAGGGTGCAGATTGGTTCGCGTACTGAGCGGCAGGCGCGGATGTATGTGTCTCGGATTAAGCGGTCGTTGGAGCGGGATGCGCCGTTGCGGGCGGATGCGGAGTCGTTGGAGCGGGGGATTGCTTTTGATGCTGGTGCGTGTTTGCAGGATGATTTTGGTGGGTTTAAGCCTGAGGGTAGGTCGGATTTGTGGCGGGCTGAGGCGCTGGTGGTGCGGCAGCTTGATGGGGTGTCGTTGGATGATAAGGAGCCGACTGTTTCGGCGTGGGGGCAGGATTCGGGTTTTCTTGGTGGCCGGTTTGATTTGGTGATTTGGGATGATCTTGTTGATCGGAAGAATACGAAGTCTGCTGATTCGAAGGAGGGGTTGCGGGAGTGGTGGGATGCTGAGGCTGAGACCCGGTTGGAGCCGGGTGGGACGTTGATCCTGCAGGGCCAGCGGATTGCTCATGATGACCTGTACCGGTATTGCTTGGATAAGCGGACGTTGGATGAGCAGCCGAAGTATCAGCATGTGGTGTATCGGGCTCATGATGAGGATCAGTGCACTGGTGACCATGAGGGGTTGGAGGCGTGGCCGAAGTCGTGTTTGTTGGATCCGTACCGGTTGCCTTGGAAGCATTTGGAGACGTTGAAGCACAACAATCCTCGTTCGTTTCAGGTGATGTATCAGCAGGAGGATGGGGATGTTGTTGGGGGCTTGGTGGATCCGATGTGGATCACTGGGGGGGTGGATTCTGACGGGTATCCGGCGCCTGGTTGTTTGGATCGGGGGAGGGTGTTTTTGGATCCGCCGGAGAACTTGTTGCAGGGGAATGGTTGGTCGTTTGTGACGGTGGATCCGTCGCCGACGGAGTGGTGGGGGGTGATTTGGTGGTTGTATGACCCGGAGTCGGGCAACAGGTATGTGATTGATTTGCACCGCCGGAGGATGAATCCGGAGCAGTTCCTGTCGCTGGATTTGTCGACGTTTGACTGGAGTGGCCTGATCCACGAAATGCATTGGAATGGGGTGGAGTTGGGCATTCCGATTAGTCACGTGGTGGTGGAGGTGAATGCGGCGCAGAGGTGGTTGTTGTCGCAGCCGCATGTGCAGAAGTGGTCGGCGATGACTGGGGTGGCGTTTGTTCCGCATACGACGAGCATCAATAAGCAGGATCCGAAGTACGGGTTGGAAAGCATCGGTGATCTGTTCCGGCAGGGCATGATCCGGTTGCCGTGGGGGGATATGCAGTCGAGGGTGAACTGTCAGTATTTGGTGGATGAGGCGACCCGGTATCCGGATCATGACACTACCGACTTGCTGATGGCGACGTGGTTCCACAAACTGGCTGTTGAGAACCATTACAATCCGCGCAAAGATGGGTTGTATCGGATGAGTCGCCCGCAGTGGCTCGGCTACGCGAGGAGAGGTATCGCGTGACTGTCGCAGAGATTTTGTCGCTGTACAAGCAGCGGATGCAGTTGTATGGGCCGCTTCATTCGAAGATGCGGAGCATTCAGCAGATTTACAACGGGTCATTTCAGGTACCTCTTCCTGACATGGAGGAAAACGCTCTACCGTCAGCGCCTAACTTGTTGCAGTCTGGTGTGGATCAGATGGCTGGTCGGGTGACGAGTGTCGTGCCGACGGTCAACTTTGCGAGCAGCAAACCAGGTGTCCGGGTGTATGACCGGCGTGCGCTGACTGCTTCCCGCACGGTGACGGGGTGGTGGCAGTTGGACCGGGTGCCGATGAAGATGAAGCAGCGTGGACGGCATTTGATCGCGTATGGGATGAGCCCGGTGGTGATCCGGTGGAACAAGGAGGAGAACACTCCAACGTGGCAGGTGCGTCACCCGTTGGAGGCTTATCCGTCTCCTGATGTGATGCCTGGGAAGATCACTCCAACTGACTGCATTTTTTCGTACCGTCGGACGGCTGGATGGCTTCGGTCGAAGGGGTACGGGACTCAGTTGTACGCGTTGACTGGCGACATGATCCCGAACGATGCGAGCGTCCTGCTCATTGAATACATTGACGCAGACCAAACAGTACTCGTTGCTGCGGGTTATCGGCAACCTGAGGCGTACAACTTGAACTTGGATTTTGACACGGTCGGTCAGATGCGTGGCGTCGTGTTGGAAGCGTTTGAGAACCCAACTGATGAGTGCCCAGTTGTGGTGCCGATGCGTATCACACTGGACTCGATGACGGGCCAGTTCGACAACATGATCGGCATGTACTACCAGCAGTCGAAGCTGATGGCCTTAGAGGTTATCGCTGTGGAGAAGGGCATTTTCCCTGACACGTATTTGGTTAGCCGTCCGGGTGAGATCGGTCGTTTCATTGACGGTCCCCACGATGGGCGCACAGGACTGGTCAACATTGTTGCTGGTGGAGACATCCGAGAGGTCCAGTCACAGCCGGGGTATCTCACTAATCCCACCATTGACCGACTTGAGCGTAATCAGCGTGTTACTGCTGGAATCCCCGCAGAGTTCGGTGGGGAAGGGTCGACTGGTATTCGCACGGGGCGTCGAGGCGACGCTGTTCTTTCCGCTGTTATCGACTTTCCGGTAGCCGAAGCGCAGGAAACGTTCTCATACTCGCTGGAGGAGGAGAACGAGATTGCAATAGAACTTGCGAAGAAGTGGGACGGTTCCAACAAAAGGACCATTTTCGTTGGAACTGGGAACGCTGCCCGCCCAGTCACGTATGTGGCGAATGAGACGTTTGAGCAGACTGAGCACATTGTTTCGTATCCGGCTTCTGGGACGGATGTGAACAGCCTGATCATTGGTATCGGGCAGCGAGTCGGGCTAGGAATCATGTCGAAGCAGACAGCAGCGACACTGGATCCGTACATTGACAATCCTGAGGCTGAGCATGACGCCATCATCGCTGAGGGTTTGGAGCAGGCGCTGATGTCTGGGTTGCAGCAGCAGGCCGCTTCAGGTCAGATTCCACCGTTGACGGTTGCGAAGGTTATGGAACTTGTCAGGAACGACAAGATGGAACTCGCTGAAGCCCTCAATAAAGTAACTGAGGATGCGTTGAAGGAGCAGCAGGCTCAGCAAGAGCAAGCGCAGCAGCAGATGACTCCTGACATGGCTTCTGCCGGGGCCACGGTGCAGGCGATGGCTGGGGCGCAAGCCCCGCAGTCCCCAATCCCAGGTATTGGACCTGGCATGCAGTCCCTTGGTGATCTTCTCGGTTCGCTGCGCAGGCCAGCGATGACGATCAGCCCCATGAGGGGCGTTTCACGAGGGGCGGTGTAGTCGATGCCAAGGGGTGGGAAACGTCAGGGAACGCCGGGTAAGGCGTATTCGAACCGGACTGACATGGGCATGAACTACAACATGGAGTCTGGTTCGCCTGCTGCGGGTGGGATGGAAGCTCCTCGGGATGCTGAGCCGATGCGACTCCCGGTGTACCCGGATCAGATCCCTAATCTGTCGATGCCGACGCAGCGACCGAATGAGCCGGTGACGGATGGGTTGAATATTGGGGCTGGGCGTGGGCCGGATGCGTTGACTGGGTATGACCCGAGGGTTGGTGAAACGCGCCGGTTGAAGATGTGGCTGCCGATGCTTGAGCCTCTTGCAAACGATCCGGATACTCCTGATTCGGTGAGGTCACTTGTGCAGTACATCAGGAGCGTGTGATGTCAAATATTCGATTTATCAGGGATTTGGCGGCGTTCACTGAAGCGCTTGGGGTGCAGAACGCTCCGATGGTTGTGGAGTTCGCGAAGATGCCGTGGCCGTCGGACCAGGACCGGGATCAGTTCATTCAACAGTTGACTGGGATCAGCATGAAGGTGGAACGGTCGTATGGCGGCTAGCACTCCTCAGAAGAAGAAACGGTCGAGGCCGTCTCTTGCTGAGATTGACACTCGTAACCGGGCTGGGTTGGGGTGGACGGTTGAGGATTTTGGGGTGTCAACGACGCAGGTTCCTGGGGCGGTGTTTCCTCCGGGGACGCGGGGAACGACGTATCAGTCACCGACGACTCCACCGAAACTGACTTCGCAGGTTCCAACGTCTACGCCAGCGAGGAACGTTCTTACTCCTGCGGAGATTGAGCGTGCTCGCACGTACATCAACAACCCTGAGCAGCTTGGGGTGGTGGCTGGTGCGGCGAATGCGACTGCAACGTTTCTTGGCAGGTTGTTTGATGTTGAGGACACGCAGGACAATCCAGCGGAGTGGTTGTTTGATAACACGCTGAAAGCGTTGCAGTGGGGCACAGATCAGGTGAACCATGCGACGGCTGCGCTTATTTCCGCTGCTCCGGGTGGGATGCGGACGATTTCGTGGGATGAAGCCAACACGATTTCCGCTGGTCAAGCGTTGGTGTCGGATGTTGGTATGCGTGCGGGGCAGGCGCGGCGTGGGGAGATCAGCCGACCTGAGGAAATGCTCGGCAACATCATGTTCGCTGGCCCAATAGGCGCTATCGCTGGAGCCGCAGCGCAACTTGCCCCAGGATCCCCAATCCAGCAGCCTGGATTCGACCCTTTGTCTCAGGCTGGGAAGGCAGCGTTTGAGCAGGGGCCAGAAAAGTTTTTCTCCGGGGTGGCGGATTTTGGGATGGCGTTCGCTGACCCGCTGATCGTGGGCGGGAAACTTGGCATGCTGTCGAGGATTAAGTATGTCGACCGTTTGGTGATGTCTGAGGCTGATCAGCAGCGTCTCGCAGCGGACATCGCTACGGCTTACACCGCTCCTGAGGGTAGGGCTGCGCCTATTGCTGAAACGTTGAAGGCGTGGACGAGGGTGGATCCGAAGACGGGGGATAAGACGATCACTTATGAGGAGATTTACAACCATCCTGCTATCGCTCGTGCAACGAACCGTGAGCAACTAGCGAAAGCCTTGTTCAACGCTAAGGATGTCAGCGTCAACGACATTCTTGATCCTGACAACGTCGCGAAGATTAAGACGATTAAGGGATATGACCTGGCTGGGCTGATCATGCGCTGGGGGTATGGCGATAATGCCGCTGCGCGGGAACTTGCGTCGCTGCGAGCTGACATGGCGGATGCTTTGGGGAAGGCGGATCGTGCGCGGATCGGGTTGATGTACGCGTTGAATCCGGATGTTGCGGATAAGGCTGTCAGTGTTGCTGAGAAAGGGATGATGAAGGCCCAGAGGTATCTGGATGATCTTGAGCAGCGGGGGTTGAAGAACACTGAGGATTGGAAAATAGCGGTCAAGGCTCGGGACATTGCCGAAGACACGATGATGGATTTGCAGCGGGGCAACTTTGACATCCTTCAGCAGGCCACTCCTGACGCTGAGGCTCTTGCCGCTCGGGTGTGGAAAGACCTTGTTGCGAACAATGATGCGATTAAGGCTGCTATTGGCAGGGATCCGGCAGCGGTTGAGGGTGTTGGGCACGCGTTGCAGTCGTCGACGAAGGGGTTCGCGACGAATAACCGGGTTGGTAGGGCGATTGAGGCTCGGCGTAGGGGGGTGGCGGCTGCTCAGGCGCAGGTAGCGGGTACGCGGGGCGCTCGGATGGGCACTGGGGAGATGATCACGACGAAGACTGGTGCTCAGATTGAGCGGATGCGGCGTCTTGCCCCTTGGCAGTCTGATACGTATGGCAATGGGTTCACTCGGAATGTGAATGTGTGGAGGCGGGCGAGTGCTGAGGCACCGTCAGCGTTCATCATCACGAAAGGCATCGGGGCTCAGGAGTCGCTGCGTGAGGTTCGTGCTGTTCTGAATGACATCAAGTTGTACAGCGGCAGTTCTCGTCGGGTCATCCTGGGTGAGGGTGGGGATCCGGTGATGGTTGGTGGGGCTCAGCGTAAGCAGCAACTGTTGGACATGTATGCGGAGGCGCTGGCGTCTACGACGGCTGAGTCTTCGGATCAGGCTGCTCGGGCTTTGCAGCGTATTGAGGAGATGGTGTTCAACGACATTTCAGCTTTTTACGGCATCTCAAAGCAGAACGCGCAACTATTGCAGCGGCAGGCTTTCCGCAGTCGGCAGAAGTTGATGGATGGGTTGACGGACGAGAAGCGGGCGTTTTGGATCGACGAAGAGGGCGATTTCCACAAGGTTGTTGATCCGTGGCTGGACTCGCAAGTGCAGAACTCCAGCGGGACGTTCATGTTGAACTACCGTGAGTTTGAGCGTCTCGCTGACAACGTGAACAAGTCCTCAATGGGCAGGTTGATGAGTGAGAGCAAAGCGATGGCTGGTCGGCATGTTGGTGCTGTCCTGAATGTGTTCAACGACATTTGGCGTCCCCTGGTTTTGATGCGGCTTGGTTACACGATCAGGAACAACATTGAGGGCCAGTTCCGGGCGTGGGCGTTCACGGGAAGCCTGGATCCGTTCCTCGCTGCTACGACGAATGCCGGGTATAGCGCAAAGACGCTGTTCGGGAAAATGGCTGGGTATCAGAAGATGGATCGTGCTGCTGCTGCGGCGCGGGTAGCGAAAGCGAAAGCGTCGGGTAGGCCACTCCCGAAGAAGTATGAGAAGTGGTTGAAGGCTCAGGTGAACGGGGTCATGCGTCAAAACGCTGACGCGCAGGCTTACATTGACGGCCAGTTGGTGCAGTTGGCTCGTTTCAGCCCTGAGATCCGCTCGTGGGGGTTGGACTGGTATTCGCGGACGTTGACGAAACTGTCTGCTGATTCTCTGGCAGCACGCCGCGCAGGATCCGTTGACGAGGCGGATGTTATTGATGCGACGATTTCGCAGATGATGAAAAACATGGATTCGTTGAATGCGACGCGAACATTTGAACCGACGTACACGCGGGACGCGCTGTTCGCTTTTGACGACCTGAAAGTCAACGACATGATGCTGGACTCCGGGTATCGGAAACTGGAGTCGCTTGATGACGAGGCGACAGCATTGATGCTGTTCTACAAGCAGGGAGCTGCGAGGGCACGGGCCTACTCTGGGACGATCCAGGGTCCGGATTCTCGAACGCTGTATCAGGCGTTCAATCCGGATAATCCGTTCACCCCGGTGTCGCTGAGTTTGCTGTCTGGTGATTCAACGTTCCAAAGCCTTCTTTCGGGTCGTGCGGCAGCGCGGGATGCGACGTTTAAGGCGCAGCGGACAACGAACTATGAGCAGGTCAATCCGGGTGATCGGGAGTATTGGGACGGTTTGACAGTGATGTTGAACCAGGTCCGCTCGTCGGGTATCGGGTCGAGGATCCTGCGGGGGCAGTCTGATGATCAGATCGTGGAGTTCCTGCTGAAGGAGCAGGACGGTATTGAGACGCTCCGCTATTTGACTGGTCGGACGGGTAGGCAGGGCGCTGGGACACCTGATGAGGCCCGGTTCCTTGTGGAGCAGGCTCGGGGCCGGTACGAGAAGTTGGTGCCGACGGTTGAGATGCGTTCCTATGTTGAGGGTTTGCCGTCTGGTGTTGATATTGATGTGAAGACGTTGCGGGAGTCGTTTAAGGGGAAGCAGGAAGACCTGTATCCGGTGGTGGGGAAGCAGGTTGAGGAGTTTGGCATTAAGGGTCCGTACCAGTTGTGGCGGCAGGGTACGGCTTTTGGGATGAAGTGGCTTGGCACGATTCCTGAGGACACGTTTGTCAGGTCTCCGTTTTACGGTGCCCGCTATCAGAAGACGCTTGAGGACATGGTTCGGTTGCGGGGGCAGCAGCCTGGGGACGTGTCGATGCGCGAGTTGACGTTTATGCAGCAGCAGGCGCATCGTCGAGCGTTGAAGGATACGAAGGATTGGTTGTACACGATTGATCGTCCAACGTTGTTGGGCAGGATTGGGGAGAACGCGGTGCCGTTCATTTCGGCGGCGCAGAACTCTTTGACGACTGTTGGGCGGTTGATTTACAACGATCCAGCGGTGGCGGTGATTCTTGCTGATTTGTGGCAGGCACCGTCGAAGGCTGGGTTTGAGGACGCTGAGGGCAACATTGTTATTCCGATTCCGCATTCGTTCATCCCTGACAGCATTGAGCAGGCTGTTGGTTTGGATGTGATGAAGAACTGGAAGATCAAGAAGAACCAGTTGAATGTGATTGTTCCTGAGTCCGGGTTTGGGTTTATTCCTCGACCGGGGCCGGTGGTAGCGGTTCCTATTTCTGAGTTTATGAAGCGTGGCTGGTTCGGTCAGACGGTGGAGTCCCCTAGTTTGTTGAGAACGATCCTTGGGAGCAAGGAAAAGGCTGACGAGTTTTGGACGGTGTACAAGAACTACGTGTTTGGTGAGGGTCAGGGCGTTGCCCCAGAAACGTTTTCTTGGACAATGTTTGCTCCACCGACAGGCCAGAAGTTGATTCAGGTGATGCAAGGCAATAACAGTCCGCAGTTCGCCTACTGGTACAACACGATCATGCGTTCAGAGTGGGCGAAGTGGTCTGCTGGAATGCGGGAAGACGCGCCTAACCCTGACGAGATCATGAACCAGACTCGCGGGTTCCAGATGTTGCGACTAGCAGCGAACCTGTTCTCAGTCACCCCACCAACCTACGAGTCTTTTATTGATCCGCTGGTGCAAACGGTCAGGTATTACGACCGGACCCAACCTGAGGACAGCAACAGGATCATCAATGAGAAGTTCGGCCCTGTCTTGCAGATGATCGGCGATTTCAAGAACTCTCGAAATAACGCCGGGATGCTTCCTTACGCTGATTCGGTTGAACTAGCGAAGAAGTACTCCAACATTATTGGGGAGACAGCTCCAACGTTGGAGAAGATCGGTGACTTGTCAGTGATTTCGATGGTTACTGCTGGGAACGCGAATCAGTATTACGACGATTCTGCGTATGGCTGGCAGTACGCGAATGTGATTCCTGGGACGAATAGGTCGTATCGGGAGATGCAGTCTCCGGCGCAGTCGTGGGTGCAGTCGAGTGTGAATGCTGGGTGGGCGACGTATTTGCGGGCTGAGGATGGGTTCCAGGCGAGGTTGCGGCAGTCTGGTGCTACGTCGTATCGGCAGAACAAGGCTTTGGGTGAGGAGCGGCAGCAGTATCTGGCTGATTTGGGGAACAATCCGCTGTTTGCTGACTGGTATCGGGATTATCGGGATTTCGGGTCGAGTAGGAATCAGTCTGCGATCTACATGATGGAGACGCTGGTGAACAATCAGCAGTTTATGGAGGATCAGGCTGATAATCAGATCTGGCAGGTAGCGCCGTTGTATTTGCAGGCGAGGAATACGACGTTGCAGTGGTTGCAGGAGCAGGGTGGGAGTATCGATGCGGAGAAGAATGCGAACATTCGTGCGTATTGGGATGGGGTGAGGTCGGATCTTGCCGGGTATAGCACGCAGTGGGCGGCGTTTTCGAATCGTTGGTTGAACGGGGATGATGATCCTGAGAATCCTGGTGTGACGTTTACGGCTTCGGAGGTGACAAGGTGAGTGAGCAGCCTGGTTTGGTTCCTGGTACGCGTGGTTCGACTCGGCTTCCTACGAAGCCAGCGCAGGGTGGTGCGACGCGGAGTCCGGTTCCTGAGATTGATCCGAGTCGGCGGATGGATTCGAGTATTGCCCCGAATCAGGGTGGGGTGATGGGGTTTAGTTCTGGGCCTCAGGCTGTTGGCGCGAGTGGGGATCTCGTGTATTGGGGTTATAACCCGAAGACGAAGCAGCAGGAGTTCCGCGATAAGTCTCAGGTTAGGAACGCGTGGCCGCTTCTTCCGGATGCTACGAGGAAGCGTCTTACTGATCGGATGGATGCTGCGTTCGGTAAGGGGAAGTGGAAGAACAGCCAGTTGCAGTATTACTGGGAGCAGGCGATTAGCGGCGCTAACTTCGCGTTGTATGCGCAGAACCAGTATTTGGGTGTGCCGGATGTTTTTGATGTCATGGTTGGGGAGGCGCAGAAGCAGCAAGCCGCTGCTGGTGGTGGGGGTGGTGGGCCGTCGACGTTTCGGCAGGTCCGTTTGACGGATCCTCAGGGTGCTCGGACGTTGATCGATAGCGCGTTGGAGCAGTA
>Ga0129333_10007906_pt1 | contig 10028 bp, 7 predicted proteins | sample CPB6_08_DNA_FD_94474 | JGI IMG/M metagenome (GOLD analysis project Ga0129333, IMG submission 94474) | Freshwater to marine salinity gradient microbial communities from Chesapeake Bay, USA - CPBay_Sum_0.6_0.8_DNA | ecosystem: Environmental > Aquatic > Marine > Coastal | place: USA: Chesapeake Bay...
GGCTAGTGTAGCAGTACCAGCAGGTATTGTAACGGTGCCGCTTGCGGCAGCTGATGTAACAACGTTAGTTGTACCACTCGTACTACCTGCAAGTGTGAAGCCTCCACTTCCAATAGAGGGAGTAGTTAAGGACGGAGATGTGGACAGAACAACATTACCGGTTCCAGTAGAAGTTGTTACTCCAGTTCCACCGTTAGCTACGGGTAAAATATTCGTTGTAGCATTTATTATATAAATCCAAGCACTTCCGGTGTAAAAATAAAGTCCTGCTGTTGCATCTGTTTGATATACCATCAACCCGGCAGTTGGACTTCCGATAGCCGACCTTTGTGCACTTGTCATTCTAGGAGGTAAAAAACCTTTTGTTGTGCTACTTACGTCCAACTGTGCAGAGGCAGCAGGGCTATTTGTTCCTATCCCCACCTGTGAAAAAACAAAAGTGGGCAAGCTTAAAAGAAATATGATTAGTACTCTTTTTGTCATAATGGATTTTTCGCTAATATAGAAAAGATTTAAGATATAGATAGTGTTTTAACTAAAGCAAATCCATATAATCGAAAAATCCTATTCTAGCCTCTAAAACCAGGTTGATATCATAAATAATTTCGTTCGAACTTAGTCCAGCAAAGGGCACAACTAAAAAGTCCTGCACAGCGTGCGGGACTTTTTAGTTGAAGGCGGACAAGGCTGACCATCAAAAAAGCTGCTAGAAATCATCATAAGCCAGATCTAGCATTTTCAACACCTGAAATAAATAAGATCGCTAAAGAATTTTTTATCGCACGATCATCGTTGGCAATTCCTGAATAACTAGACTATTCCCTGATGTATACAGATTTTGAGTGCCACCGGAGCTTTGAAAAGTACCAATGTTTAGTTGATCCCCTATTGCTAATGAAACGATCGCAGAGATACTACCGGTTGACCTTAGCGCAGAGTTAACAGACTCGGAAAAAGTCCAGGCCCTTGCTACAACGACAGCGTTGCCGCCGCTTACTTTATTAATAAAAACATTATACTCTGCATTGACAGCAGAGGGGGCATGTTGGCTGAAGGTTACACTAGTGGTAACTAAGTAATAACCGGCCTTAGTAGCAGTGAACACTCCGGTGCTGGCATTCCACTCGCCGGCGTTGAGCGAAAGGCTGTTACTCCACCCTGTAATGGCTGTAGATGAATTAGTAGCAATGGACTGAGCGCTGCTATTGACAGCGAATATATAGGTCGGTGTTGAAGCGGAAGCATGCGTCACCTCTTTTGTTGTGTTGTTGTAATACAAAAAAGAATTGGCTGCAGCGGCCGACCTTATCGGATTAATATATAATCCGGCATTGGCTGGATTCAGCGGAGAAGATAAGCCTGTTGCATTGATCGCTATGCTATTGGCCACCTGGCTAGTTTGACCTGCGCCTGCTCCAATGGCAACAGCATTCGTGCCTTGATTGTACTGTCCGGCAGCATAGCCAATTGCTACGGTTTGAGCGGCCTGGTTCGACTGCGCGGCATTACCCCCTATAGCAATGGCATTATCACCTTGTGCGCCATCTCCAGCCACGTAGCCAATACTTATGGCAGAGACACCTTGTGTTGTTCGTGCTGCGCCCGCGCCAATTGCAATGGCATTGGTAGACTGGTTGCTTTTACCCGCTTCGGAGCCAATGGCAATGGCATTGGCAGACTGGTTGCTTTTACCCGCTTCTAAGCCAATGGCAATGGCATTATAACCCTGGTTAGTCAATCCTGCATCACTGGCAATGGCAACCGTAGCTCCAGATAAACCTAGTATTGACTTAAGTCCCGCCAAGGTGGTTTGACCTGTGCCTCCATTAGCAATGGCGACCGTTCCGGTAACGTTAGATGCATTATCGGAGGGGCCGATCAGACGAACCCATGTGGATCCAGCGCTCCAGAAATAAAAACCCGGAGTAACAGCCGTCGCACCACTGCTGGCGGTAGCTGTGTTATATACTAACAAGCCAGGCTCAGGCGAAGAAACAGGTGTAGAGACATTGGTAGCGGTCAACGCCACACGGGGAGGCAAAATTCCTTTGGAAGAACTGTTCACTTCTAATTGTGCAGAACTATGCGGATTGGCTGTTCCTATTCCAACTTGCGCTTGCACCAGCGAGACAGAAAGAAGCAATGAAAAGGCAAATCCTGCAATTCGTACGACGCGCATAGACATAATAATCTTACAATAATGAGTGATGGTTATTTAATGATCACAGCGATATGCTCGGTTCCTGCCTTGAGGTAGTAGACCCCTCCGGACAGACCTGAAACATTCAGTGTTTGTAGTCCTGCATTAAGACGCTGACTCAGTACCTGGCGACCCGCGGCGTCGAATAGTACTACTTGCATACTTTCCTTTAGCAGCACATTGAGTTTGCCATTAGTAACCGGATTGGGGAACGCTTTGAGCTTAACATCATCACTGCCCATAACAACCGATACAACCTTGCTATAACTGAACAGACCATCTTGATCTCGCTGGATCAAACGGTAGTAATTGTATCCGGGCACCGGAGTATGATGAGTGAAGGTGTAGTCTCGCCTGGTAGTAGCATTACCCGCGGCTTTAACGGTCCCCAGCGTCTTCCATTCAAAGCCCCCGGCACTATGCTGGACCACAAAGTCCTCTGTATTTTGCTCCGTAGCGGTACTCCAGTTCAACAAGGCCGTACTGCCTTTTTTGATAGCGGTAAAGCTAAGCCAGGTAACAGGGAGGGGTCCGGTAGAGACAGAAAGCGTCAACTCATTGAGCCCTGCAGCGCTGAAAGAATTACTATTAAAAATATTTTCAGTGGTCGATACGGTGCCGGTCTGCACTTGCCAAACATTTCCATCGTGGTAGTGTAAGCGAAGGTTAGATTCATCTGTAGCAGTGATAGAACCGGCAACACTATTGTAATCGAATTTTATTGCTCCGGTAAAAGAAAGGGTTCCAGCAGAGAACCGATATACTTTGGGAATGTGGCTCTGGCTAGCATGTATCGGATTAACAGTTGTGGAAGAGATCGTCAATGATGTATTACTCAAGGTCAGGTCGGCCGTTGGCAGTAGGGTCAGTCCATCGATAGAGACTGTCTCTCCCGACTTGATAAAAAAGGTCTCAGCGGCAGTCACCGAAAATTGGGCCTTCGTAACCACGGCAGCGAGAAGCAATGCAGTGGTAATGGCATAGCTTATCATACAGAAAATTGGGTGATTACTTAAATTATTTTAATAAAGAAATAGCAGTGATCTCTTGTAGCTGCTGTTGCAACGCTTCGATCATCTGTTGCTGCTGCTGAATGGCCTTGATCAATACCGGAGTCAACTTGGCGTAGTTCACCCGCTGAATAATCGGCTGACCATTCTCGTCTACCTGATCCTTTTGTCCGCTCACCAGGTAAGGCATCACCTGTTGGATCTCGTGAGCCATAAAGCCATACTCTCTCTCACCCGTAGATTTCCAGGCAAAATCATAGGCCGAAATGGCATTGACAACTGACAATGCATCAAAATCTCTTTTGTCTTGTTTTAAACGGTAGTCAGATGCCGTACCGCTGACCAATCTGAAAAATTCCTCAGAATTCATAAGATAGTACAATAGCTCTTCTTCTTGCTGGCGAATCAGATCGGGCTTAAGTTCTGTCAGCTCAGGTGCAGACCATGGTTGTTTAGCAGGAAGAGAACCCTCCGGTTGCTGGTTGATAAGCATGAGTTTGGTGTATAGGTATAAATACTTCGTAAATTTACGAATAAATAAGGCAAATCTCCTAATTCTTTTTAACACTTTTGCCCACTCCCTACCCCCAAAAAAAATGTTGATTTATATCAGAAAACGGTCCTCCCAGCCTTGGACCGATACCAGACACTGGCTGCGCTTACCAAAAAGACGAGAGCGCTTTTTAGCAATGACTCTGTAAAAAAAATCTCTGACAGGCCGGGGAACTACAATCAATCCATAAAGCAAAAACCAACCACCGGGTAAGTTTTTGACTATCTCCAGAACGGCCGAAGAGGCTACAAATACCTTTCCTTTTTTTACCAGCAGCACCGTTTCAAACCGGGGCTTACCCACCCCCAGTTCTTGTACGATGCGTTGACCAGCTACAGATTGCAAGGCAGCATAGTGAAACAAGCGCAACCTGTCTCTTCTCAGAACAAATTGAACGGCCCGGCAACATAAATTACAGTCTCCATCGAAAAGAATGATAAAATCGACTGGCTGTTTCATAACGAAGTCTGTATTAGACACTGCAAGTTAATACCTCGCTGAATATCGCATTAGCAAGAGCTCCTCAGATTTTTTACCCTGATCAGATACCGTATGATAACCATCATTGTCCTGCTGACGAGGCCCTTGTAGTTTGCCGAAAAAAAGTGAAAAATAACGTCCTGATCGCCCTTATCGGTTGCATTTCACTCCCAGCATGGGGGCAAAAAACGGAGCAAAGCGGCATAGAAGTAAGACCCGCCACTATTGAATTTTCGGTAGCGCCCGGTACCAGTGCCACAAGGAAAGTATATGTTACCAATACACTTTCGAGTAAAACCCAGTTTACAGCCTACCTAAGTGACTGGAGACGTGACACCATCGGCAGCCATGTTTTCACAGAACCCGGACAGGATCCGCGAACCTGTGCCTCTTTTGTTACAATCGATAAAACTTTCTTTGAACTTGAACCGGGACAACGACAAGAAATTAATGTCACCCTGCAAGAACCAGTAGACAGTCAACAAATCGTGAAAATGAAATGGTGTATGTTCTTTATTGAAACAATCAAAGAGAAACAATTGGGGACAATGACCGGATTCAAAACCACTATTTCAAATCGCTACAGAGTGGGCGTTCATATTTATCAAACACCGCCAGGCGTTACGGAAAAAGAGGTTCGATTGCTAAAAATGATGGTATTGGAAGATACCGTCAAGCGCTACCGCCTAATTTGCCAGAATACCGGCAGTACACAATTACAATGCACAAGCTATATTGAACTATTTTCAATGCAAGATGGCAGTAAAATCAAATTACCCAGCCAGGAATTTCCACTATTCCCGGAACAGGTCCGATATGTCGATTTTATGTTGCCAGAGCGTTTAGCCAAAGGAAAATATGTCCTCACCGGAATTATAGATGCTGGCGAAGAGGTAGCACTGGAGGCTGGTGAGTTAACGATAGAGATCGATTGATCGTCACTGTTTTAATAAGCGTACTGGCCTTTTTTTCTCGCGCAGCAAAAAATTCACCTCCTCTTCTTGGCGTTGGCTAAGATCGACCCTGAAAAAAAGAGTCACCGGCTTTATCGTTCCATGGTATGCCTCGGGATTCAGGGTAACCGTATATTGACCGGCAGGAAGATTTATAAAGTAACTCCCCTTTTCATTAGTAAGGGTAGCATATTCCTTTCCGGTGCTGTCGATGGCTTTTACCAACACGTGCTCGGGGGATACCGTTTGTGTAGAGTGGTCATCAAGTTCAATGCGTACGACTCCTGACACAACACAACTTTTTGAAAAAGGAATCATTATCTTTTTATCAGCCTGCAGCGTAAATGACAGTTCAGCGTCAGGGGGTGGCAGCAACCCTCGATAGACGGCCGGATTGGTCAGGGTCACCTGATAATACCCAGTATCAATATTACGCCAATGAAAAGAGCCGTCTGCACCCGTCATAAAGTCTTCTTTATTCACCCTTGCTTTTATACCAGGTAATAGCCTATCGGTGCTGTCATAGTACTTGTTGCTGTTAACATCCTCATAGCTGACTACACTTAACCGATGATATCGCTTCTTTAGAAACAAGGGAACGCGCAATGCCTTTTTCACAGAAACATTAAAAAAAGGTATGTTGACTCCTAAAATTGAGGGCGCAGCAGAACGAGAAAAGGGAAAAGTGCCGGAAAAAGCCAATTCCCAACCCATTGCGGGCTGACGCCAAGAGGCATTTAACGCAGCGGAAGAAGTGATTCCGCGGTCAAATCTGGTTTTAGAAGCACTATAGCGCAGATTGACTCCCACTTGCTTCCCTATTTTAAAACTAATAAAAGGACTTACCAATAGTGTTCTATTGATGCGTAATAGGACTTTTATGGTGCTATCCTTTAAAAGTGGTTGTTGTAAAAAAAAGGCGCGAATTCCACTGCCTTTTCGCTGGTAACTGATTGTAGTATTGCTTATAAAAACCGAAGAACTGATCTGTTGATTATCGGCATAACCAAACAACGATTTGAAAGAGAAACGGCTACCGGTTTTGGTCATAAGAGAAAAGAAGACTTCACCAAACTGATAGCGAGGAAGCTGAGAAACAGCTAAACCGGTTTGTGCAAGCAAGCCGGTACTAAAAGAAAAATCAAGTTGATCTTTACGATATCCCATCCGAATTCCGCCCTTTTCTATATTAAAACGAAAAGCATCGGTATAATAGATCGTATCTGTCAAAATACTGTTCACCGTACGATTGTAGGTATAGAAGAGATCTACATAGGAATCTTTTCGAATCCAGCGGAACTGATGCTGGTGATTGGTCAGGCCCTTATCTATTCCCGGAAAAAAACGGGGAAATTGTTGCCAATTACTTGTCCATTCAACATGCTTACCGTTTCGAACAAAACGGTAGCCCCCGCCTAGTGCCGGCTTGCCATCCGTAGAAACCAGCAGACGTAAAAATTGCTCCCATCCTACTGCCGCCATTAGTGTTAATCTTGTTTTTTGCTTGAACACCCATTCATTTTCATGAAAAAAAAGATACTCCTGTAAGCCCTTGGGGGTATCAAAATTGGCTGCTATCCGGTACAGCCGATTCCGCGAGGCTTTTTGCTTCTGATACCAGACACTAAAAGAATTATTAGTAAATACACCTGGCAATGTGTGGAAAATAATTTGCGTTCCAAGTTCAGCAGAGGGTGAAAACGTAAAGACAGCTTTTGCCCCTCTTCCGTACGAGAAAAAATGTTGCGTAGCACTCAGCTGACCTAAGGATAAATGCAACTTCTTTCTATTTAGCTGCATAGAAAAGTAATTTCTCTCTAGTGTATTAGCGAATCCATAGAGCTTGGATCGAAATGAAAAGTCCAGATTTCCCCCTGGAAAACTCCACGAAGCCCTTGCTGCTCCATAATACGTAAGTTGCTTATCAGCCAGCATGATACCGACTTCGAGGTTAGCCGGAAAATCAACAAAAGGAGTGGCATGTACCTTGCTATCTTTTTGTAAGGAGGATACTGTAAAAGGAATACTGTAGAAAATATCAGTCTCATCAGCTACGCTGACCAGTACCTTTTGCGTACCCTTCCAACCTGCCCGAGAAATATAAAAAGGAAAGCTACAAAGAGAATCCACCCCGGGTCTTAAGCTAACTTTATACTTCAGCGCTTCGGTCAATGTGGGAGACTTAACAGTGATATGATAATTTTCACTAGTGGTTCCTCTGTTCCGGATCAGCACCGGCAACAAAACTTTCTTATCGTCTTTGACTATGTTGATACTCGGCTGAGGAGATGATACAGAGAATTGCCTGACAGCATTGGCGCGGATATAAAAAAAACTATCGACCGAAAAAGCATTCGAATCGACACCCTCAAGTTTCACTTGCAGGCCAACTCTCGTAAATTCAGCTGATGCACTCGACTGCCGGATCAACGTGATCGGAAAATAAGAAAGGCTATCGCCATTAGCTGGATTAGTTCTTACCGGAGCCCCGACCAATTTCCACCCCGCCGGGGGATGTATCGCAAGAGATACAGTGCGACCTGTACTACGGACACCAATTAAGTTATACAAAAAGTAAGAATCCGCTGAAGCTGTTAACGAGTCAGCAAATAAAAGAGAGGAACGAGATTGACTATAAAGAAAAATAGTCTGTAGAAAAGATATAGCAAAAAGCAAACCGCTTCGCCAAATTCGGGTCATGCCAAAAAGTATAATTTTAAAAAAGAGGTTGCCCCCTAGTACAGAGAGCAACCTCCACGTTCATTCTACCCATTAAAGTTGCGTAGCTGTCAGTATAACACTCAACAGATAATCACCGCCGGTATAACTCCATCCAGGCGCGGCTCTCATTCTAAGAGAGAAAGGCTTAGCGGGTCCAGACGTACCTCCTGTGATCAGCGGAGCAGCCGTTGTGCTCAGCGGATTCCAAAGAGAGGGAGTCGCATTAACCCCACCGGTACCATTAGTGGCCAGGTTGTACTGCAACACACCGCAAGGCATCACATTGTTGCCCGTACCGGACCCAACGTAGGCGAAGTTTGCAGTAGCAGAGCGAATGGCCACATTAAAATTTCTGTTAGAAAAAACAAGAAACGGGCTGGTTTCGTTTCCAAAGATGTCTTCCAATACTCTTCCCGTTGGGCTAAGGTAATCACCGGCATCATTAAAGTCGGCTTCCAAGAAGTCTACTTGAGGAACCATGAAAATAACATTTTGGAGATCAAGCTTTGCGAGAATTACAGAGGCATCTGAGGCGGGCTGGGCGCTGGCTACTGCGAAGCTGAAGGCCGCCATAAAGGCAAATAAGAATCTTTTCATAAAGATTTGTTTTTAAAAAATGAATAATTGTTTAGTTCGGAACCGGTACCTGCAACGTTGTAAATGCAATATGAGATTCGACGTGCCCAATAAAAATGACACAGATCAACCCCAGGCGTCTAGTGCATAGAAATAAAAAAAGGCTGATCAGCATCGTTCTGATGCCAATCAGCCCTCTCCTAATTTACCCAGCCTATCGACTAATCACCACCTTACCAGAAGCGATCACCCTATTAGAGGTATTGACCAATCGTACAATGTAAAGACCGGCTTGTGCAGACCGAAGATCCACATCAAGCAGCGGATAGCCTGCTGCTGCGGGAAGTGATTTTGAGTAAACAATCGCTCCCTTGACATCAAAGACTTGTAAAATATAAGACGTAGCCACTGCACTGTAATACGATACTTTAAATAAGCCTGCGTTAGGGCTCGGAAAGATGAATAATCTTGTAGTGACCGAATCACCTATCACCAACGCCTCTGAGGTATTGGCACAAGGGAGACGCGGTGGATTATTCTGTACTCTCAACTTATAATTACCCGAGGGATGCTTCCACCCAATGGAATCAATTGTGGCAGTTGTTTCGCCTGTCAGCAAATTATTATTCAGATACCAACTGTAGCTATACGAGCCCGAAGGCGTTATGGTAGCATTGATCGCTGTTTGAAGACCCGGCATCACTTTAGTGAAGGGGCTGGCCTGTAATGTAATCACAGGATTCGGTTCAATAACAACAGCGACTGGTGCCGATATAGTAGAACATCCGAATGTATTGGTTACCGTAACAGTATAGTTGCCCCCTGTTCCTACCAGTACAGACTGAGAAGAAGCACCGTTGCTCCAACTCCAGGAACTACCCGCAGAGGCAGCCAGCAATACTTTATCGCCATCACAAACACGGGTGGCAGTCAAGGGAGTAATTGTCGCTGTGGGCAGCGGATGAACAGTAACAGTAAGTGCGGCAGAAGTACTAACACAAGACCCGGTTGTTACTGTCACCGTTACGGTAGCACTAGATGATACACTAATGGAAGATCCTGTTTGTCCATTGCTCCACAGATAAGAATTACCACTATTAGCCGTAAGAGTTACAGCGCCCCCTTGACAGAAGCTGACTGGCCCACTTGCCGTGATAGCGGCGGCAGGAACAGCAGTGAGTGTCAGTGTAACACCGGTACGACTAGTTCCTTCGCAGCCGGTCGCATTGTCTCTGGCTGCAGCAAAATAGGTGACGGTGCCGATCGTATTTCGGGTGGGAGAACTAACTATTGTACCTCCTGTGGCAGCGGAATACCAAACTACAGATTGTCCTGCAGGCACCGAGGCGGTAGCAGTAAGCGTTGGAATAACAGCTCCAGGACAGACTAGTTGCTGCTGGTTTCCGCCGCTGGTGGGAGCCACCAAAGCGGAACTTCCGACAACCACAGCCAACTGAACGACGATAGTCTGGCAGTTGGCGTTAGTAGCATATACCGACACATTGCCAGACTGACTACCAGCAGGAAAACTAACC
>Ga0129333_10007907_pt1 | contig 10028 bp, 12 predicted proteins | sample CPB6_08_DNA_FD_94474 | JGI IMG/M metagenome (GOLD analysis project Ga0129333, IMG submission 94474) | Freshwater to marine salinity gradient microbial communities from Chesapeake Bay, USA - CPBay_Sum_0.6_0.8_DNA | ecosystem: Environmental > Aquatic > Marine > Coastal | place: USA: Chesapeake...
ACGCCAGTTATACCTGTTCTTTTACCTGGATTTCCTGAGGTCATTTGTGCTATCACCTCAGGTTTTAATTTTCCAGTTTCATCGAAATATTTACTGTACTTTTCACTATCTACATCAGGGATATCATCACGTGTTAGTTCACTCAAACGTTTAGTGACAGAAGTTTTATTTTTCGCAACATCTCTAGTAAGTTGATTAAATCCCTTATCAACCGTTTCGGTATGTTTTTTACTTATGTCAACTATACGTTGTTTAACCGCCGGCGGTGCTTTGGCTGCAATTTTATCTAATGCCTTTTTTAGACCGTCATTTGCTAATATAACCTTACCATCCTTTTTCAAGGAAACACCGATAATTCTTCCATCTTGGGTACGAATATATACATCGGAACGGTCATCGGCCTCTTTCTTGGGAGGTAATCCTAATGCACGTCTACCTACTGCATTATCCCATCCCATTTCACTAATTTTTGTACCGAATCTTGTTTCTACTGTGTGAAATACCGCTAGTGCTTGATTACGTGCTGCAACTGCCCATTCCGAATTAAGTGCAGAGTCTGGAACCCCTCTGAGTTCTGACATAAGTTTGGTTAATTCACCGTCTGCCATTCTTAAAAACTCATCGGTGGACATATCAGGATTTTGTTGTCGTAATGTCCTTAGACGTTCAATACCAAGAGTAGCCGCTGCTTCTCCGGCGGTAGAGTCAATAGACCCTGCTCCCTTCTCACCCTTTTCTTCCGATGGAATACCTTGAACTGCCTTTAGTAAACCACTGGTATCAAGAGAGGTTTCACCAAACGATGAAATAACACCATCCGTGGTAGTAGATACGGGTTCTATCTTCTCCTTCTTTTTTCTTGGAGTAGTACCAGTAGAAGATGTGGAGGGTGTGCTTGGAGTTTTAGTTGGGGTAGTAGATTGTTTTTTAGGTTTCTGCTTATCGGTGGAAATATCATCACCTGCCGTACCACTCGTACCAGCTAACCAAGCATCGGCGGCATTTTTTGAACCAAACCCATCTTGTCTGGTTCCATCGCTTCGTTTAGCCGACCAAGTTTTGTTTTTAGCCTGCCAACTAGTGTTTGGTTCGCGGGTTACACGTTCCGTTACTATATAAGATAAAAACTCTTTTAATAGTTTATTCATACACTATCCAATAAAGGTACTAATATAAATAGTTTATTTATTCCTTATCTGGACGTTTCTGGTGTTTTACACTGGACTTTTTCTTTTGGTTTCGAATCTCTTCTTCACCCTTCTTGCGACGATTAATTCGTTCAAATCCGGTATAACTCTCGTCTACATCGAAATCATCTTCGAATTCAAAATCATCGTCATCAATTCGTCCATTAAAACTCCACTTCGGCATTGCTAGTACTCCTTGTTATAAAGTTATTTTGCCCACTTACCACGATTAACCAACTGGCAGATGACCCCGTAAACCGATAGGTCTTGGAAGGTATCTTCCACCGCCTCACCTACATTGTCCTGTTTACCCAATACGATTAACTGCTTCAATCGTTGAATCTTATCGTTCATACGGAACCAGAGTCCAGTTAATGACAGTTTGATATCTTCTGGGGTCGCCAATGATGTACCCACAGAAATATTACCAGGACCATAATTAGATTGCTTCAAACAGAACGTTTCGTATTGTTCCATCATAATCTTCTTATATTCAGCAGCCATTTGTGGATATTCACGTTCAATCTGTTCCACTACTGCTGGATTTTTAAACTCATAACCATTTATCATATTAAATCTCCAGAAATTATTAAAAACCTTCTTTGGTTAGATATTCGTCTACTTTATCAAGAAAAACTTTTGGTTTACCTTTACCTTGCGTGTGACCAATAAAATGAGAAATTTTTGATTCTAAACAAAATCCCCATCCATCTAATTCATCTGTGGTATGTATTTCCCCACGTGTAGGATGTACTCCAAAGTTGGGTACTACAAAATATTCTTTTGGATTTAGAATATGTGGCGTCTTTCTAGATAACACTACGTTCATAAGACCAAAAAAAGATTGTTGTTGAGTATCTAATGTAAATCTTTCTTGCCCCCAAAGTTCTGTACCATCTTCTTTATAAATACTTCTAATATCGAACAATCCCAACATATCTTTAAATCTATCTACACTTAAAAACTGGTCATAGATACTCAAGTCTATCCCTTGAAACCCTGCATTAAACCCTAACAAATCTGGGTTACGTGTAGTATAGTGTTGAATAAATTCTTGTCCATATAAATCTACTAACTTATTTATCAAAACTTTGTCACACGCCTGATTCATTGGTTCTGCAATAAGAACAGGTATTTGTTGTAAAATCAAATCTAATACAAAAGAAAAATCATCATTGATTAATATGTCATTGTCATAAATAAGGTAATAGTCATATAATTTTACTCGACGTAAGTAGTGCGCCATAAAAATAAAATATATAGCAAAGAAATCATCAAACCTGTCTACGTCAACTTCACCATAATAATTTTTTACATAATCTTTGAAAAATTGTCTAGTATAAGAATGTAAATTTGGAATTTTTGTATCTATTAAATTACCCCAATATGGGTCATCATTTTTATCTGCCACCGATGTATCTGTGTCCCATAGTATGTGAAATTCAACGTTTATATTTGAATTTATTTTATGTATTTTATTTTGTATTTGATGTAAAGCAAAAAACGATTGTTTATTTTTACATCTCATCATATTTGAAACAATTACTGTAGACATATTATGCTTTGTACGCTTTAATGTAAATCCATTGTGGATGCCCTAAATCAGAAAATGATGGATGAATTTCACAAGAAATATTAACAAATCCAATCTTGGTAAGGTCATCTATTACATCATTTACATTTTGAACCCTAACATCATGCTCTGAGTTTGTTCCGTTCGCAGTATATGCATTTTCATAATATGAACTTCTGGGTCTACCATTCACATCAGATAAATCCTCACCATATCCTAGTTGAAATGAAAACAATCCACCAGAACGCATGACCCGTAAAAGGTCCATGATTATATTTTTTCGTATATCATATACTGGTATATGCTGTAATGCGATGGTAGACATTACAAAATCGTATTCATTAGAAGATATTTCTGATACATCTACTCCATTATTTAGATACCAATTACTTTTTTGATTACTGTATGCCTGTTTACAAAAATCAATATTCGCAGAGGATATATCTACACCATCGACTCTATTCCAGTCACATAGACTTAAAATATTACTTACATTCCGTCCCTTTCCACAAGCAAAGTCTAGTGCATTTTTGTTGTTCCACTTAGTTGAATCTTTTAAATCTCCTAACAATACATCCCAATATTTGGGATTGTCATTATGTTCCATGTGATTAGTGGTCCCAAGTGAATACTGGACTTTTTGCATATTAGTATATGCGTTATCAACATCAATCATTAATTACTCCTGTGGTTTTCTAAGTAGAATACTAAATCTTCTGGCGTACCAAGACCCCACATTCCAGATACATTAAATGTTTTAATACGTCTACCATCTTGGATGGCTTGATTAAATACAGGACATACATAAAACTCGTTGTTTACACGAACATTTCTTTCAATCATACGTTCTGCAAATGTAACATAGTCAGACCCACGTTTCCAGTAATAAACACCAACAGTAGCTATGTCAGAAATAGGATTCTTCTCTGCTACTTCTGTTACGAATCCATGCTCATCAATCTTAGCGAACGACCATTTTGGATGTGTAGCTTTAAATGTAACTATACCACCATCCAAGTTTTGTTCGTTCATTTTATACATAAATTCATTACTGTCCCATTCAATAAACTGGTCAGAGTTAGCCATCAGAAGTGGTTCGTCATTGTTTATATATTCTTTTGCTAACAACGTAGTACAGGCCGCACCCTCTGTAATACCATCTACTTCAACAACTTTACAGTTGGGGGTAATAAGATTTAATAAAGTATCAAGGTTGTATTTAGTACGATGTTCTTTTTGAACCACATAAATAAAGGTTGCATCTATATTGAGATTTTCTACAACAACCTGAATCATCGGTTTTCCTTGCACATCAATTAGTGGTTTTGGAAATGTATATCCAGCTTGCTGAAATCTACTTCCGGCCCCCGCCATTGGTATTAACACATTCATTTTACCACCCTGCCATTTAGGTTTTGTAAATTCTTTACTCTCTTTTAATTTAGAATAAAGTTTTTCGTCTGTCAAGTCCTGTGGGTTATTCACACGTAATACATTTGCTCTACTTCGGGCTGCAGCTAATAAGCCAGGAGGGCTATCTTCGACAATCAATGTTTCTTCTGGTAAAACACCCATCATACTCATTGCTCTCCAATACATTTCAGGATGTGGTTTACTATTTTTGACATCTTCATTAGAGATAATTAAATCCATATATTCAATCAATCCTAATTTAGCCAACATGGTCAATACCGAACGACGAATTGAATTAGAACAACATGCTATTTTGTAATCTTCACTTTTTAATTTTTTAAAGAGTTCTTGTAATCTGTAATCTGGTAATAAATTTGACAATGCCTGCAATGTATATTTTTGTTTTAAATCCCAAATATACTGATGTATGTTGGGTGGTAGTTGTTTTAATTCAGTTAGTAATTGCAACTTTTCATTTGTCTTTCGACCATCATATGTGGACAAATGTTCTTCCCAACTAATGACCATATCATGGTTATTAGTTGCTTCAAGTATAGCAGAGTTTAATGTCTCGTAGTGAATTTGTTTAGCTTCTACGAGAACGCCATCTAAATCAAAAATTACCAGTTTAATCATACAGTTCCGCGGATATTTGGGTCTATAGAATATTCTGAAAATAGAACATCTAACTCTAGTTTATACTCAGTATAATTCCATTTACCTTTGTTTATAGCAGTAGCTATATAAGGAAATACATTACTATCATAGTGAAACATACCCCGTTTTCGTTCTGTTCCTACATACGACATGAAGTCACCGAAGTGTCGTGAAACTGCGGTTTCAAAATTCCATATGTTCTGTTTTCCTACACCATCTAAAATATCATTAAATGTTTGCTTGGTTAAAATAGTTGGTTGAATTGAAAACCTAGCAAGTTCATTCGATACTAATGTCGGGTGAATGTATGATGGTATAGATTTATCTCCAGCAAATAACAATTTAACACTTCTAATTTTATTAGAATCTATTAACTTTGTATACGTTTCTAATAAGTCCATATTCGGAGCTCCCAACATTATCATATCTTCATGTAAGAATAAAATAATATCTTCCGGGACTTGGTTCAGAATTGATTTCCAGCGTTCTGTGTAGGTTACTGTATCATCATACAATAATCGTGAATATTCTACTGGAATATTTTCGTCATCTCTATTCACCGCTACATATATCTTAAAATCACTCAGATATTTTTTGGTCTGACCAAAACTCATTGACCAAATATCTTTCATATCTGTATGTGTATATAAAATTATAGGTAAGTTTATTCCCATACTGTATCCAATGTTATACGGTTTTCCCATAGTCCTGTTTTAATCATCCACCATTTATAAAACGCTATGGAGTTTGATAAATCCCCTTCATTATTTTCTATTGATTTTGCAAACATATGAAAATCACTACCAATACGCATTTCAGAGTATATCTCAGAATATAACGTGGTAAAATGACGCATGACATTAGAATCCCCATAAAACCACATATCAGCCGGACCCATATGGAAGTGATTCCAGTTTGCCATATAAAGTTTATTAGACTGGATGTTCTCTTGAAAATTTATACACTGTACAGGATATGGATTACTCATCCCAGGCCCAGAAGTATTTCTATTAATGCGTCCTAAATCAAATCTAGCTTTTACTACGACATCATATTGTAGTTCGTTTTGTGTATACGCTAAGTTAACTACTTCCGCCACACTATACAGATGTGACAAGACAGATTGTGGTGACCGTGGACAATTTTGTAATTTATTTAGTCCTCTTTCTACAATTACATCAGTAAAATCTCTCTGAGACTCAAACTTTGCTAGTTTAGGTTTATAAAGAGTTCTAATTACTTTCTCATTTACTGTATCCCAACTGTGAATGTATACATCTGTTTCATTTTTGTCGAGTATGTGCTGTTTTATGTGATTGTATCCATCCAAACCTAACGAGGTAGAATCAACAGAAGAATTAAAATATCCATGTAAACATAAAGCAACTTTCATGGTTCAATGGTTTTATGATTTTTAAAGACAGTGAATTCAGTTAAATCTCTGTACCCATTCAATTCTCCCAAATCTTCTTTGTGTTTTGGGTAGTTTTGAAACATAGCTAACCCATGAGCAGCTTGTTGTGGGGTCATATACATATTCCATCCACAAAATTCAATATCATCTTCTTTATAATATTTTTCACTTCTGCCCTCATATCTAGCCCTCTTGAACCATTCAACCGCATCCTTATCGTCTGTTAAAATCATACCACCTTTCCAAATAGGGAGTTGTTTCTTTATATGAAACGAGAGAGACATATAGGTACCTGGCATATACATGCCAGAAGTCAATCGTTTGGCAGCATCATAAATGGGATATGGTTTTAATTGATAAACCCCGTTCCAGTGATTAACATCCGGTCGTCTATCAAATATTACTTCTCCTCCTGCATGAATAATGGATTGGGGAACTGAGAGATAAGTTTTGCAAGGTATTGTTACTTCTTGAACTTTCAAGTACTTACAAATTAAAAATAGAGCATTTGTACAACTATCTATAGAAATAGCATACGGAGCACCCGTATATTCTGCTATTTCCTCTTCAAACATTTTTACAATTTTATAAGGATTATGTAACATATGTAACCTCATCAATATAGTGTTAGTAACGAATTGTTAACTTCTGGATTTATCGTGGTAATCGGTGTATCTATTACCGAAAGATGTTTTATAGATACTTGAACATTGTCTAGTTCGTATTCCCCCACGCCCGCGTCGGAAAGAATACTGTATAAATGTTGTAAGTTATTTAAGAATGCATTGGATGATATTATTTTAGCAAAGTCTATAGTAACCAATACAGAATATTCTTTCGGTACACCTACTTTTATTTTACTTTTTATATCGTCTAATCTATAAATAGTTTTGTATGATTCCCATACTTCGTTTGTACATCCATATAGCTTGTTAGATACATCGTAATCTTTCTTATAAACGTCCATGAGAACCGATACATCACTTTCATTTTCCAACCAGACGCGTTCAAAGAAAGGTTCTATATTATAGATTTGAGAAACACTATAGTTTTTGACAAGAACATCTATGTCATACTTATATAATTTACTTTCCCCGTGATTGAAGTTTCCCCACTTTCTTAAAAACCTTCGTAACTCAATCATATCCGCTACATTTTGTAACTGTACTCGTTCCTGAGCCTCTCTATTAGTCTTATCGAACCAGTTACTTCCTCGGGAACTAACACAGGTAAAGTGATAAACGTTTGCAGAAAATGTTTGTGTTAATTCTATTCCCGCATGTAAGCAACGTTGAACTAAATCACTATCCTCTCTTGACCGTCTAAATATTGTATCGTACCCACCTAGATTTAACCAATCTTGTTTGTAGTATGTTATTGGAGCAAAGAAGTATGATATAAGTGTGCTATCTCTCACAGATAAAGAGAATGTATTCCAATCATCAAATTTAAAATCAGATGGTCGTACCCCAAAATCTTTAGTGATGGTTACTGGTGACTCTCCGTGAAGTGGTGGTTCAACGCGAGTAGAACTTAAAATACGTCCAGGTTTTATATGCTTTAATATTTCGGTATCATAATGTGGACCAATTACCATATCACTCTGTAAGTAGCTAATGATGTCGTGTTTGGCATATTTGGTCAATATTGTCTTATTTACCGCGTATCCAACAGGAATGGGTGCATTGTTTTTTATAATTGTTAAGTCTTTAAAGTCACCTTTCACTTGTAACAGATATTCAAGTATTCCTTCATTGTCTTGGTCTACGAAAACTAATATCTCGTGCTCATCATAGTCTAGATTAACTTGAAGAGAACGTAATAGTAATTTTAAATATTCTAACGTATTTTTACCGACGTTAGTTGTAAATGTTATTTTTTGCATAATAGTTGATTATACACGTTGGTAATTCCCATATCTATTCCACACAATTCAAATGGTAACTTGACGTAACTCCCTATATAGTTTTCGCCTTTTCGTGTAGTGTCTGTTATTTCTATATCTACTCTATAATCCGACAAATTATTTATTTTTTCCGCGATTGAAGATAGGTAAAGATGATGTTGATAACAACAATCATATTCTGTAGGAGTGTCTTTGTTTTCAATATAATATTTCATCAATGAAACAAAGTCCTCCATATAATAAAAGTCCATCAATTTATCTTGAAAGATGACCATCTTTTCTCTATTGATATATCTTTTTATGTTGGCCTTTATAAATCTGGTTTCCCACTCGTTTTCATTAAAAATGCTAAAGATTCTAATATTAGAAAAGTTATTTTTATTTAGTAAGGATTGACGAATAATATGTTTACTCAGACCATACAAAGTATGCTGCATATATAATTCCGCACCAGAACCTATGTTAATAAATCTATCATAGTGGTCACGGTTGTCAAGAATATTATAGTACATTTTTAAATTATTATCTAATACATCGTGGTCATCAGGAACTAACCTACTTCCACCACGAATCGCAGTATGAATTACTACGTCAAAATACTTACCATTAAACCAGTTATGTGTGGAGTACGAATTAGATAAGTCAAATGTATTTCTGTTTACGCACGTAACTGAGTAAACATCTTTGAAAGCAGTATATAATTCTTTAGCTATATATCCATTACCGCCAGTAATTAGTATATTTTTCATCTTTTTAAATTGATATACGTAGGTCCACTACCCTGTATCGACACACCAAACGCAGTTTGTAATTCTTCTAAGTTGTTTGGTTTGAATGAAGAAACATTTTTAAATACTTTCAAAACATCCATATCTTCTTCTGCCCAATGAGAAAATCCTAGATATCCATAATCCTTATCACGACCACCACCTATGATATGTACGGGTATTTTTTCGTGGTCAAGATAGTTACGAATCATTTCAAACGGACGATATATTGCGAATGGGGTAATCGAATATACAAATGGTATCATATTTTCCATAGCCATACCTATTGCGGCTCCCATCATAACCATTTCAGAAGAACCGACATTATAAAATCTATTAGGAAATGTATCTCTAATTCTATCCCATAATCCATATCCTAAATCACCTGTTATAAGATATACTTTAGGATTTACGCACATCTCGGAAAATAATAATTCTTCAAATTCTTTTCTCATACTAACTCCGAAACTCCTTGTTCATAATCTACGTCCTTCATTACGTGGTAATGTGCATTGAGTCCTTTCAAAAAAGAAAATTGTTCTACTGATGTATAGTGTAGATGAATGTCTGGTAAGAAAGTTTTTAATCGATTAGATAAATACTCTATGTCTACTGTTCTGTATGCAGCATATCCATTTATATTTACGTGAACCTCTATATTTTTTATATTATGTTCAACTATAGTTTTTAATGCTTCCCAGACACTTCCCTCGGCACATTCCCCATCACTTAAAAGAACATAAACCTTTCTATCGGGATTCGCTAGTGCTCGTCCTAATGCAACAGTGATACCCAATCCCAAACTACCAGTAGAACAATGTATAAAGTTTTCTTCATCTCTGTGCGGATGCCCACCATGCTTTAAAAATAAAGCCTCCGCATTCAGTCCTTTATACTTTTCTAAAACAACATATAGAGACATCGCCGCATGACCAGAAGATAGAATGAATATATCATTTGTTTTCATTTGTGAATATATGTTGTCTATGATATCTACAGAGGAAAAATAACTACCTAAGTGACCTAACTTATGTTTATAAGCTATATCTAGTATTCTTTTTTTCAAATTCATATTATTACCACACAAATTTATTTTTGTAATATTCTATAA
>Ga0129333_10007908_pt1 | contig 10024 bp, 7 predicted proteins | sample CPB6_08_DNA_FD_94474 | JGI IMG/M metagenome (GOLD analysis project Ga0129333, IMG submission 94474) | Freshwater to marine salinity gradient microbial communities from Chesapeake Bay, USA - CPBay_Sum_0.6_0.8_DNA | ecosystem: Environmental > Aquatic > Marine > Coastal | place: USA: Chesapeake Bay...
GCTTTTAACTCAGCTTCGTAGCGGCTCCAATCCTTGATTGGATTTTTAGCAACTCCCGATTCCATGGCCGCACGGGCTACGGCAGGTGCCACAGAATAAATGAGCCTCGGGTCTAACGGTTTCGGAATTATTTGTTCTCTTCCAAAAGAAATGTTTTTTTCGCCATAGGCCTGAATTACTTCTTCAGGAATGGTTTCTTTTGCGAGGGATGCAATGGCCTTTACTGCCGCCAATTTCATCGCTTCATTAATCGTTGTGGCTCGAACATCCAAGGCTCCTCGGAAAATGAAAGGGAAACCCAGAACATTGTTGACTTGATTCGGATGGTCTGAACGACCAGTTGCCATGATGATATCTTTTCGAACAGAGGTAGCGTCTTTGTAGGAAATTTCAGGATCCGGATTCGCCAAGGCGAAAACAATGGGGTCTTTGGCCATTTTCTTGATCATTTCCTTGTTCACCAAGCCACCTCTCGATAATCCTAGAAAAACATCTGCCCCTTTAAAGGCCATATCAAAAGGCACGTCTTTCGCGTGAACCCCAAAAAATGACTTCATGTCATCCAAGTCATTTCTAAAAGCTCCAATAAGCCCTTTTGAATCGTACATGTAAATATTGGACACCTTAACCCCCAAAGCAACGTACAATTTAGCGCACGAAAGAGCGGAAGCTCCTGCTCCTGAAATGACGACCTTAATTCGATCGATTCTTTTTCGAGCAAGTTCCAAAGCATTCAGCAATGCCGCGGAAGAAATAATGGCTGTACCGTGCTGATCATCGTGCATCACGGGTATGTCCAGTTCTTCCTTTAAGCGACGTTCTATTTCAAACGCCTCTGGGGCCTTAATGTCCTCCAGATTGATTCCTCCAAACGTAGGTGCAATGGCTTTGACAGTTTGAATGAAAAGTTCTGGATCTTTCGCATCAATCTCAATGTCGAATACATCGATATCGGCAAAAATCTTGAACAACAATCCCTTTCCCTCCATGACTGGCTTCGATGCCTCAGGCCCAATATCCCCAAGACCTAATACCGCTGTGCCGTTAGAAATCACCGCAACCAAGTTTGACTTACTGGTGTACTTATAAACATCGTCTTTGTTCTCGGCTATTTTCAAGCAAGGCTCTGCCACCCCTGGGGAGTAGGCAAGCGACAAGTCGCGTTGCGATGAATAAGGTTTGGTTGGAATAACCTCGATTTTACCCGGTCGTCCCGATGCGTGATAATCCAACGCATCTTGCTTTCTAATTTTGGCCATTCGTTTGTTTAATTACAATCCTAACAAAATTTCTGCAGGGTCTTTTGCCCCGAATAACATTCTTTCAGGATTCTCGATCATCTCTTTCACTTTTACCAGAAATCCAACGGATTCTTTACCATCAATAATGCGGTGATCGTAGGACAGGGCCACATACATTATTGGACGAATTTCCACCTGTCCTTTCACCGCGACAGGTCGTTCCACTATGTTGTGCATACCGAGGATCGCGGATTGAGGAGGATTGATTATGGGGGTTGAAAGCATGGAGCCAAATACCCCACCGTTGGTAATGGTAAACGTTCCACCCGTCATATCTTCCGGGGTGATTTTTCCATCCCGAGCTTTTACGGCAAGTCGTTTTATTTCTCGTTCAATATCTGCAAGCGACATCTGTTCTGCATTTCTTAGAACAGGCACCATAAGGCCTTTGGGGGAAGAAACCGCTATTCCGACATCTGCATAATCGTGGAATACGATTTCATTACCGTCAATTTGACCGTTTACCGCGGGAAACAATTTCAAGGCTTCGGTAACCGCTTTTGTAAAAAACGACATAAATCCGAGGTTTACTTCATGATGTTTGGCAAAAGCGTCTTTGTATTTTGCACGAAGATCCATAACAGGCTTCATATCAATCTCATTGAAAGTAGTCAGCATCGCGGTTTCGTTTTTCACGGAAACTAATCGCTCTGCAATTTTTCTCCGGAGCATGGACATTTTTTCACGACGAACGTCCCGTGTTCCACCCCATCCTTTGGCTGCACTTCCGTCGAAACCGGAAGACAAGGCCTGGATTACGTCATTTTTAGTGATCCTTCCGTCCCTGCCTGAAGGCGTAATGTGCTGGGAGGAAAGGTTGTTTTCCGTCATCAGCTTAGCCGCTGCGGGCGAAGGCGTACCTGCTGCGTAGGATGTTGTTGGGTTTGGGTTTGGGTTTGGGTTTGGTGCAGGTGCAGGTTCAGGTGTTGCTGCTTTTAGAGGTTCGGGAGTAGGTGCCGCTTTTACAGGTTCAGCCTTCGGTGAACCTGCTGGCTTTGCAGCACTGGTATCTATCAAACACACTACTTGTCCTACCTTTACGGTATCTCCAGCTTCGGCTTTTAGGGTAATAACACCGCTTTGTTCGGCGGGCAATTCAAGGGTTGCTTTATCGGAATCAACTTCAGCTATGGCCTGGTCTTTTTCGACGTAATCTCCGTCAGCAACGAGCCACTGTGCGATTTCTACCTCGGAAATTGATTCCCCGGGAGAGGGCACTTTCATTTCAATTGTTGCCATAATCTTATTTTTCTTGAGTTATTTTAGCGTATTGGAAAAGGTCTTTGTACAATTTTTCTAAGCGTTTCTCATGTAATTTTTTTGAACCTTCAGCAGCTGCAGCACTTGCTCCACGGTGTACCCCGATTAAATTCAAATTACGCATGCTCATAGCCATGTAAGTCCATGCCCCCATATTCGCTGGCTCTTCTTGCGCCCACAATATGTTTTGTGGATTGTATTTAGCAATAAGGGCTTGAATTTGAGCCTCGGGTAGCGGATAAAGTTGTTCAACCCGGACAAAGGCCATGTTTTCAACCCCCAAAGAGGTCGCTTTTACTTTCATCTCGTAATAGAACTTTCCGGAACATAACACCAGGGTGTCTACCGAAGACGTTTTGGCTGTAGGATCATCCAAAACCTCCTGAAATGAACCGTTGGCTAATTCATCGAGCGTTGAAGTTGCCGCAGGATATCGCAGTAGCATTTTCGGTGAAAACACAATCAAGGGCTTACGAAAATCCCGTTTAAGTTGGCGCCGTAATACATGAAAATGGTTTGCGGGGGTAGAGGTGTTAACGATTTGCATGTTCAAATCAGCGGACTGCTGAAGAAAGCGCTCCATTCGTCCGCTGGAATGTTCTGCACCCTGTCCTTCGTAACCATGAGGTAACAGCATGACTAAACCCGATTGCGTAGCCCATTTATCTTCACCTGCCGAGATAAATTGGTCGACCATGATTTGAGCCCCATTAAAGAAATCGCCAAATTGTGCCTCCCAAATGGTTAATCCGTTAGGATAGGCAAGCGAATATCCGTATTCAAAGCCCAAGACTCCATATTCTGATAGCAACGAATTGTAAGCGTAAAATGTAGCCTGTTGGTCGTTCAAATGATTCAGCGGAAGGATTTCTTCTTCCGTATCCTCGGTAACGACCACCGCATGTCGGTGGGAAAAAGTTCCCCGCTCAACGTCTTGCCCTGAAATCCTTACGCTATGTCCTTCGTTCAATAAGGTAGCATAAGCCAGCATTTCCGCAGAACCCCAATCCAATTTATCGTGCTCAATCGCCGATAAACGGTCTTCATAAATTTTGGATATTTTTCGGAAATATTTTTTGTTTTCAGGAAGGGTCGCTAATTTTCTTCCCAGGTCTAAAAGCACGGTTTTTTGGACACCCGTTGCTGGGGAAACCTTAAAATCATCGGGTGTAGCATGACGATAGTTGGTCCACGTTGCGCTTAAAAAGTCAAACACCTGAGCCTTTTCATTTTTGCGCGCAAATTCATATTCTGCATCAAGGTACTTTGAATATTCCTCTTCCAACGTATCCGCCAAGGCTTTGGTTAAAACACCTTCTGCTTCCAATTGCCTTTGATAAATAATTCTCGGGTTTGGGTGTTTTAGAATGAGGTCATACAGCTTAGGTTGCGTAAATTTCGGTTCGTCCCCCTCGTTGTGACCGTACTTTCGGTAGCATAAAAGATCAATGAACACATCGCGCTTAAATTCCTGACGGTACGCAATCGCAATTTCTATGGATTGAACCACGGCTTCAACATCGTCTCCGTTGACATGAAATACAGGGGATAAGGTTGTTTTTGCCACATCAGTACAATAGGTGGAAGAACGTCCATCGGTATAGTTGGTGGTAAATCCCACCTGGTTATTTACTACAATGTGAACGGTTCCTCCTACACGATACCCGTCCAATTGTGCCATTTGAATGGTCTCATATACAATGCCTTGTCCGGCAATGGCCGCATCACCGTGGATTAAAACTGGGCATATTTTATCCTCTGAATGCAAAACATGGTCAATTTTAGCACGTGCAATGCCTTCTACCACGGTATTTACCGCTTCCAAGTGGGATGGATTTGGAGCCAGCGTTAAACCGATCTCTTGTCCGTTAGCTAGGCGAATGTGTGAGGTAAAACCTTGATGATACTTAACGTCACCGTCAAAAGTGGTATCGAAATCAAATTCTTTGCCTTCAAATTCTGAAAAGATGTCTCGAGGGTTTTTATTAAATATGTTCGCCAAGGTATTCAATCTTCCCCGGTGCGCCATTCCCATAACGAAATACTCTATTCCCAATTCAGCCCCTTTGGAAACCAAGGCATCCAAGGCAGGAATTAGCGCTTCTCCTCCTTCGATGGAAAACCGTTTTTGTCCCACAAATTTCTTCGCTAAAAAAGCCTCAAAGGTCGAAGCCTGACACAATTTTCTATAAATGCTCAATTTGCGCTCGGTGTCTAATTTGGGACGATTTACCAGTTCGATATTCTTACGAATCCAAGCAATACGCTCAGGATCGCGCATATAAACGTGCTCAATGCCGATGGACTGGCAATAGGTTGCTTGAAGGTGGTCAATGATAGCCTGCAAGGTGGCAGGGCCTATTCCTATTTCTGAGCCTGCTTGATACGTCATGGACAAATCGTTGGCATTGAGTCCAAAGTGCTCAATATCCAACGTTGGTGTATGCTTCCTTCGTTCCCTGACCGGGTTTGTTTTTGTGAATAAATGGCCCCGCTGACGGTAGGCATTGATCAGATTAATTACGCAAAATTCTTTTTGCAATTCCTCTGGAAACTCAGTTGGTGAGGCATAATTGGTTTGGGCAAATTCGAATCCTTCAAAAAACTTTTTCCAACTTACATCCACTGAATTGGGATCGGACTGGTAAGCTTTGTATAGGTTTTCAATTGCCGAAGGTTCAGCGTTCGCAACGTATGAAATTTTATCCATGTTAGAATTACAATTTATCTCGTTGGCAAAAGTACCAAATTAGGCTTAAATCCCCTATTCTTGTACTGCATTTCTTACAAAGCAAAGACCCAACATTATTAGAGATAATATCATTATCGCACCGCCAATTGGGGTAACGGGCCCAAAATAATTTAAGTTAAGCTGAAACATCTTACCGAGGGTGAGGGCGTAAATAGATCCTGAAAACAGCGTTATTCCAAGCCCTAAAGCGCGAATCCAAAAGCGAAAACGGTGGAGCATGGTTTCAGGTCGAAAAGCCAAAACCAGAAGAATCAAGGCTCCATAGAATTGATACCGTATTCCGGTTTCAAACGATGCAAGAGCATTCGCATCGACCCATTTTTTAAGAGCATGTGCACCAAAAGCTCCCAAAGCAATGGTCGATGCCAAAAGAAAAAATGAAATGCCTACCAACTTTTTATTCATCGTATTGTTTTCCTCAAAAGTATATATCTTCGTCCAATGTTGATAAAGTCCCTGCGGATATTCCCTTGGTTCGTTGTAGTGTTGTTGGTAATGTCGTGTTCCAACAAAAAAAACGTCAAATCCGACGCAGACGATTTATACCAATTCAAGAAAATTGATTTACGAAACTACGACATACCAGGGACCCTTTACATTCCCGATGAGACCGCAGGTATTGGTGCGTCATTTAAAACAACCATCGATCACCAAGAGGATTTCAAATGGACCATTTCAGCAGGTCCAAATTTTGAACTTTTTATTGAGGATTGGGGTGATCATTCCAAAAGATTGGAAGAATTTAAAACCAAACTTAAACAGAGCGATGTCTTTACCTCCACGATTATCGAAGAGCATAAAAACTACCTTCTCTATAAAAGAGAACTTACCAATCCTATCGAGGTGAAAGAATACAAACATATTTCCTATCATGTTTACGCCTTAATTCCTATTGAAGGCGTGTATTATGAAATTCGGAACAAAGCACAGGGAGATCCTTTAAAAACCGCACAATTAATGATTACGTCCATCAAATCTTTCAATCCGTGTCCGACAAAATAACCCGAGAACGCATACTGGAATTACTATCTGCTATTCCTGACCCTGAAACCCAACAAGACCTTGTCAGCGCGAATCTTATCGGGGATTTACACATTGAGGACCGTAAAATCAATCTGCAAATTAACAGTTTAAATCCCGCGCTTCATGCCCGAAAGCGCATGGAAGAAGCGGTGCGGTTTCGATTGGAGAAAGAACTAGGTTCTAACGTCGAATTGTCGATTAAGGTAACAGCCGTAAGTGGTGTTGAGCGAAAGGGCCGTCGCTCCGTCCTACCCGAAGTTAAAAACGTGGTTGCCATTGCTTCTGGAAAAGGAGGGGTAGGAAAATCAACCCTTACCGCGAATTTAGCGGCGGGTCTGGCGCAGGCAGGGTACAAGGTTGGACTCATCGACGCGGACATTTATGGGCCGAGTATGCCCACGATGTTTGACGTGGTCGGCGAGCGCCCAAAAATGATAGAAGCGAAGGGTAAATCCTTAATAGAACCTGTTGAAAATTACGGTGTAAAGTTGCTTTCCATTGGATTTTTCACGGATCAAGAAAATGCTGTTGTATGGCGAGGCCCCATGGCTTCTAAAGCCTTAACACAAATGATTACCGAAGGTCATTGGGGGGAATTGGATTATCTACTCATTGACTTGCCTCCGGGAACGGGGGACATCCATCTATCCCTCCTGCAAACGCTTCCGTTGGACGGTGTTGTGATCATTAGTACTCCTCAGGAAGTTGCCCTAGCCGACGCTCGACGCGGAATCAACATGTTCAGGGTCGACGGCCTCAATGTTCCCATCGTGGGGATTGTTGAAAACATGGCATGGTTTACCCCCGAAGAATTACCGGAAAATAAATATTACATTTTCGGAAGGGACGGAGCAAAAAACCTCGCCAACGGTATGGGAATCGAATTTTTAGGGGCAATACCTTTAGTGCAAAGCATACGCGAGGCCGGGGATGTTGGGCGACCAGCGGTGCTGCAAAAAGGTTCGATTATTGGCTTGGCTTTTGACGAATTAGTTCATAATTTTGTTGAACGCATGCAACACCTAAAATCTTAATTTTTACCATGGAAGACTTAACCACTAGAGTTCTTTCGGCCATTGCATTGATTCGTCCCTTTTTAAACGATGACGGTGGAGATGTAGAGTTGGTTGAAGTTACTCAAAACCGAGAGGTCAAGGTTAAGTTAACCGGTTCATGCCGGGATTGTTCGATGAAGCAATCAACCCTTCGTGGAGGCATCGAAGAAACCATCCGAAAAGCGGTTCCGGAAATTAAAGCCGTAATTGCTGTGGAGGATTAAATCACGACTATTTTGGACTTTTGCCCTCCGCACCTCATGAAATACACCCCTGGAGCCGTAGGTTGTTGATACACGGCATGGGGTTCCACCCATATACAATAACGTTGGCCCCAGGTACTCATAAGCTCGACAAATTGAGGTTCTGAACTCTGGTTTTTAAGTTCAATAGAACCGGAAGGATTCGCCATAATAGCGATAGGATGTTCCTCGATATTTTGAGCAACGTTGGTCGTGTTTATGGCCAATGCAACCGCCAAATGTGCATTGATGCGCCCATATCCTGCCTGCAAATCCCACGTACCCAGCGCGGCAATGCTGTCGTAGTTGTAAGTTACCTTTTCCGCTGTCCAAGATAAGATGTGACGAACTTGTTCTGCCGTTAAATTAGGATTAGCCGACAACACCAAAGCACCTACTCCTGCTGCATTCGGACAAGCTGCACTGGTTCCGTTAAAGGTTAAAGTAATTCCGTTGTTAGCATATCCGTTGGCACCCGTCATGTCGGACGTTGCAATTTTAACCCCTGGAGCCATAAAATCTAGAAAATCCCCAAAAGTGCTGCCCCAATTCTCTCCCGAGCAATCTCCCGGTTTTTTTCGTTGGTCGCACATGTCGCTGGCACCCACTGCCATCGTCGTGGGGAGTTTCGCTGGCCAAAGTACGTCGTTGATGTCGTCATTTCCCGCTGAAAAAAACATGGCAACCCCGAGGCCATTTCTACCCAATTGATAAGCACTATCGATTTCATCATCAATCAATTGCGTGTTAATTTGTAAGGCTTGAATGAACAATTCACTTAGCCCAGCAGAGGTGCTCATGATGTCGCAGTCCGCAATGCGCCAGGCATAAGCCGCACCGTTTAATAGACCAAGCGTACTGGTGAAGGGCTGTACCCCAATGTTCCCTGCGTACTGAAGGTAATAAAATATCCTTACGGGAATTATTTGTGCCTCTGGCGCAATGCCCGAAGTGCCAATCGAATTATCTTGAACTGCAGCCACAATGCCTGCACAAGCCGTTCCGTGACCGTCCGAGCTGTAGTTCGGCGTTGGGTATCCGTGCGTATTAGAAACACTGTCTTGGTAGGCGTCGTACCCGGGCAATAAATTGGGCATCAAATCGGTATGGAGGGTATCCACTCCGCTGTCCAAAACCGCAACCTTCACCCCTTGCCCTTTCGATAGGTTCCAAGCAGGTACCACCTCCATGTCTGCTCCGCTTGTTCCATTGTAGTGGAGCGGTCCTCCCGTATTTTCAATAGCCCATTGACGGTTATAATTGGGGTCATTCGTGGCGGCGTTCAGGGTAAATACCTGGTTGTAGAACACTTCAACTTGGAAGGTGCTTTCCCATAGCTCTTTCTCATGCACTAATTCCTCCAAGGATTTTGCTTGGGATTGATACGTGTAAAGGTTGGGGATAAAATCATGCGGAATTAGGCCTGTAGGCAAGGATGTGAGCTGTTGAAAGCGCTGGTTGGCATCACGAATAATCAAAACGTTGGTTTCAAAGCATAGGTTCATACCCGAACTTCTCACTTCCGTTTCAAACCCTTTACAAACGGCTTTCTTTCCGTTGCTGCTCCATGAAAATCCATGAGGTAACTGTGCGTACAGGTTAAGAACTGTTCCTAAAAAAAATACTGCCGTAATCCTATTCATACTTGATGAAAATGTTTTTGGGTTCCGTAAAAAACCGAAGAGCCTCCCATCCGCCTTCACGACCTACCCCAGAATCCTTCATTCCACCAAAGGGCGTTCTGAGGTCGCGAACCAACCAAGAATTCACCCATACAATGCCCATTTCCAGCCGATCCGCCATGCGGTGAGCTCTGTTCAAATCTTGGGTCCAAACCGAAGCTGCCAAACCGTATTTGGTGCCATTGGCTAAGTTCAGTACTTCGGCCTCATCTTTAAACGGCATTAAGGTTACTACCGGACCGAAAATCTCTTCTTGATTCGTGCGGCAGTCGTTGGGTAATCCTTCGATAACTGTCGGGGAAATGTAATACCCCTCATGATGGGGCGGATCCAATTTTAGGCGCTTTCCACCGGTTAAAATGACCCCTCCCTCTTCCTTAGCCAATTCAATGTAGTTTAGAATTTTCTCCATGTGGGCTTGAGAAACCACCGCTCCAATTTGAGCCTTAGGGTCAGAGGGGAAACTAACCTTTGCGGAGGCTACCCATTCCACGAAAGCATTTCTAAAAGCTTCATAAATGCTATCATGGATAAAGATTCTCGAACCGCAAAGGCAGATTTGGCCCTGGTTAGAAAACGAAGAACGAAAGACCTCTTTAACCGTAGCTTCGATATCTACGTCGGGGAAAATTACCGTTGGGTTTTTACCTCCGAGCTCCAAACTCAATTTTTTAAACATGGGTGCCGCAACTCGTGCGATGTGTTGACC
>Ga0129333_10007909_pt1 | contig 10024 bp, 10 predicted proteins | sample CPB6_08_DNA_FD_94474 | JGI IMG/M metagenome (GOLD analysis project Ga0129333, IMG submission 94474) | Freshwater to marine salinity gradient microbial communities from Chesapeake Bay, USA - CPBay_Sum_0.6_0.8_DNA | ecosystem: Environmental > Aquatic > Marine > Coastal | place: USA: Chesapeake...
ACAGCAACAAGAGCTAAAAGAGCGTACTCAAAAAAACCTGCACCCTTTTTGTTCTTTAAAAACAATCCTATATTTTTATTTTTCATATCTGCTCCTCACATATTAATTATCGGAACATTTTATTTAACGCAACTATCTTATGCTCTCTGATGAGCTTTAATTGCTCTCACAACTTCTTTGATGCCTAGCTCTGCAGGAATTAATTCAAAATCTTTAAATTCAAATATTCCATTTTTTATCTCACCAGCCTCGCCTTCATTTGAGATACTCAAATCTTCAGGTGCCTGATAAGTTGTTGTCTCAGGAACCCCCTCTATAGCAATCTGATTACTATAAGGATTATAGAAACCATACTTATAAATTACAGTTGATCCTATTTTCCTGCCCTCTTTTAGTGCAGTATCAAGAGCCTGAAATATCTGCTCTTCTTTTTTCTCGTTTTTCTTAGAAGCCCTACTAGATAATAGCTCCCCATTCTTGCTATAAATATTAGTATAACCCTTCTTTGCATCAAATGAGTAAGTTAGAGAACTTAGATCATAAACCCATATATTCATACTTATTACTGTGCGGTAACTTAAAATTTATGCATACTGTGGATACTCACCAGTAATATGTGGATAACTTGGTAGAATCTGTGTAAAACCTGTTTATAAGTATATCTATAAAAGCCTTATTATCAATATCAGCAATTTGTCGACAATTGATATAATAATATAATAAATAATTGAACAATCTTTAAAAGCCTCCAATGTATAAATTATATAAACATAAATAATATAAAGGATTATGATGTATAATTTAAATTACAGTATCATACCAAATTTAGTAAATAGAATAACTAGCAAAATAGGTCAACTCTCTATTTTTGAAAGTAATTCTTATAATGATAAATTTAGTAGAGAGAAAATATTAATTTCATTAGCTAGTAATCCTTACTTAGATAATGAAGTTTGGATAAAATTAGCAAATAAACCAAAAGCTGAGGTAGCTTATGGTTTGATTGACCGGAAGTTATCTTTAGAGCAGATAAAATACTTTAAAAAAGAAAAAAGAATTACTGTACTTAAAGAGCTTTTTTCAAAAGGCTTAAAAAATTGCAGTGATGAGATGGCTGATTTTATTTTTCAATCAAACTTATTAACTAAGGAGTTAGCAAGATTATGGATTAAAAATGGAAAGGTGCCTGATAACTTTAAAAAGAAAGTAGGGCTTCTTGAGAATGGCTCAGGTCTACTAATTTTTATGAAAGATAAAAATCTTTTCACTGCTGAAGAGATTATTGAAATACTGCCTAATATTGACTTTAATAGAGTAAGGTTTAATTTATATGCTTTATTTGATTATCGATCAGATTTAGTTACTAAACTCTCTGATAATCTTATAAATCATAAAAGAATATTAGATGCATTATCTAGCAGTAGACATCTTTTTGATTTAGAGGTTTTTAAAGATATTATTGATCTTGTTGAAAAAGACTCTATTAAAAACTATGAAAGAGATGATATACTATACTCACTTCTAGGTAATCCAAATACGCCATCTGAAATCTTAATAAAGACATTAGAACTATTAGGGCCTCTAAGAATGGATTCAACCTGTAGATACCGATACGCCTCTAACTCTTTGATTATAAACAATGCAAAGGCTAGAGTTGAGAATGAAAATAAATTCTCTAAGTATCCATGGGAAAATTATATACCTATTAATGAATCACCATATAAGATAGCTACATATCTTCTAGGTTACAATAGATATCCATCGTTAAGAGTATTCTCTAAGCAGGAAAAAACAGATAACATTATCATAAATAATTATGAAAATGAAGAAATTGTTTTAGACCAAATTGTTAAAGATATAAAAAATGGTTCATCTATAAATAAAGTTACCTTATCTTACATAACTGAGCAATTAGATTACTCAGGTAAAGATAGTTGGGAATTATTCTGGACTCTTTTTGAATCATGGGAAGATGATTTAAATTCCTTACTTAATTTCTCAATAAATTTAAATAAAGCCCCTATTTAGTGGGCTTTATTTTTTTATACTCAAAAATAATCTCATCTAACATGCTTGATGCACCTAATCTAAATAAATCAGGATTAATCCATTGAACTCCTAAAGTCTCCTCTACTAATTTTTTATACTCAAAACCATTTATACATTTTTTTATACCACCTGATGGTTTAATGCCTATTTTTTTATCAGTAATTAAATTAAAATGCTTTATTGCCCCTAACATGGATAAAACACTAGCTCTAGTAGCTCCTATTGAAATCTTCCCAGTTGAGGTTTTGATAAAATCAGCTCCGGCAAACATAGATATAAATGATGCAATAATAATATTTTCATTGCTTCCCAACTCACCGCTCTCTATTATTACTTTTAGTGTTTTATTACCACATATCTTTTTAATCTTTGCTACCTCGTTGAAAACCTTTACATAATCTTTAGATAATAAAGCTCCTCTATCTATTACCATGTCGATTTCATCAGCACCAGCTTCGAGAGCTTCATTTGTATCTAATAATTTTATATTTAATGAAGCTCTTCCAGAAGGAAAAGCCGATGAGACCGCCGCAATCTTTACCTTTTCATTTCCAATTTCATCTAATCTCTTTTTAGCATACTTTACTAAATCTCCATACATACAAACTGCAGCTACCGAAGGTAAGTTAGTTTCAAAACTAGGTTTAACTGCCTTCTCAACTAGTGAAATTATCTTATCTGAGTTATCGCTACCTTCTAAAGTAGTCAAATCTATAAAACTAGTCAACTCAGATAAATCTTCAATTCTAATAGGTCTATCTAGACTACTCTCTTCTGAATTTGTTAAGTTATTTTCTATATTTGGTATTATATCTTTTTTTAAGATTTTAATTATATGGTTAATCTCAATAGGATTATCTTGTAAATTTGTCAACTCATTTTTACTAATTTTTATCATATAATAATTATAATTAATAAATTATTTTATCAATTATTTCTGTTTTTTATTTGTGATTTATATATAGCTAAACCTTTATCCATTTTACCGCCATAAATTTTTAACCACTCTGGAATATTGTATGGGTCAATCAATAACCATTTAGTATCATTACCATCTTTACCGCTATGCTGCGGTATACTCTTTGCTAACGCTATATCTTTTGGTACCGACCAGAACAAATATTCATCAGGCATCACACCGATAAAGAATATATAATCATAATCTTGATCTCTTATTTGCTGGAAGCAAAGTATACCTCTATCCCAAAGGGTAGATAGTTTTATCTCCGTCTCAAATCCTGATATTAATCTATCACTCTCTCCATTAACACTAGGTTTAACGGAAATATTCTCTAATTTAAACCATTCCTCTATAAATAATTCGCCAGCTTTACCCTTACTACCTGGCATCATATCCTTAATCCATCTATTCTCTGAGTCAGCCCAGATATCTTCTTTTTCACTAGTTATTCTATCTTTAACTGTAGAGAATGCCTTTATATATTTTCTATCAAGTACTTTACTCATATCAATATTGTTATTATTTTCCAATATTTAACATTAAAAATATGATATTAGGACAAATTGGACAAATAACCCTTTAATGAACTTATTATCATTATTATACCTGCAAACATTAATGTATATCCACCTAATATATACATAATATCATCTTGATCCATTTTCTTAAATTTTTTTATTGTAATAATAAACTTTGTTCTGTAACCATCTTTATAAAGGTAAGTATCTTTAATATATTTTCCATAGTATATTAAAAATAGACCAATTAAACCTAATATAAGCATCTTTTTATTTTATATAAAAGTCACTTTTTGTCATAAATTTATGTTTTTATTTCAACAAAAGTAACATTTAAAATATGAATAAATTATTAAAGAATCTCTCTGAAAAAAGTAACAATAGATATAATAATAAAGATAAGCAAAAACCGATAGATCCTAAGAAAAACAAAAGATTAATTATTCTCTGGAGTATCTTCACAGTTATCTGGTTAGCTATTTTGTTAACCCCGACTAATTACGGTGAGAAAGTTTCTTATAATGAGGGTAAGAGATATATCCTTGATAGTAAAGTAAAAGAAGCATCTGTTGATGATCATAGACGTCTTATATTTTTAACTTTAGAAGAGAAAAATAAAGTTATATATTTCTCTTATCCCGAAGGATCTATAAAAGATATACTAACTGAGATGGAGAATGAAGAGATAAAAATTGATGTAAAACCTGTACCTAGACCAACATTTCTCTCCTCTCTAATCTCTGGAATTCTACCTATTTTGTTATTATTTGGACTACTTATTTACTTCTCTAAAAAAGCTGGTGCAGGATTAGGTATTGGCAAACTTTCAAATAAAAAAAGTGCTCCTGTTGAATCTCCAAAAACGAGATTTGTTGATGTTGCCGGATTAGATGAAACAGTTGAAGAGTTAAAAGAGGTTGTTGAGATACTATCAAATCCTGATAAGTATTCAAAATTAGGAGCCCAAGTACCAAGAGGCTTTCTTCTAGTCGGTCCCCCTGGAACAGGAAAAACTTTGCTTGCAAAAGCGGTAGCTGGTGAAGCTGGTGTTCCGTTCTTTGCCTTATCAGGTAGCGATTTTACTGAAATGTTTGTCGGTGTTGGTGCATCACGAGTTAGAGAGTTATTTGCTAATGCCAGAGCTCAAGCTCCATCAATAATTTTTATAGACGAGATAGATTCCGTAGCACGGAAGAGAAGTAACCATATAATGGGTGGAAACGATGAGCGAGAAAATACGTTAAATCAACTTCTTGCTGAATTAGATGGTTTTGAAGGTCGTAATGTAATATTTTTAGGGGCAACAAATAGAGTAGATATTTTAGACCCTGCATTATTAAGGCCTGGCAGATTTGATAGAAAAGTTATTGTACCTCTTCCTGATCAGAAAGGAAGAGAAGCTATACTAAGAGTTCATGCTGAAGGCAGAAAGTTCAGTAAAGATATTAATTTTAAGTCATTTGCACTTCGTACTACAGGTCTCTCCGGAGCCGACTTGGCTTATATTATAAATGAAGCAGCTTTAGATGCTGCTAGAAAAAACCAATCTTCAATTGAGGATGCAAACTTACAAGCTGCCTTAGCAACATCTATACTAGGAAGAGAGCGAAAAGGAACAATAGTATCTGATAGAGATCGCGAAATTGTCGCTTACCATGAATCTGGTCATACACTTGCAGCATATCTTTACCCAAATGCAGAGAAGCCAGTAACAGTCTCAATTATTCCAAGGGGTGGAGCCGGCGGAGTCACCTGGTTAAATGGTAGTGACAATGGTTTTTATACAAAAGATCAATTATTTGCAAAACTTGTTGTTTCAATGGCTGGCAGAGCAGCTGAAGAGATACTACTCAAAGGAAATTATACTCAAGGGGCTCATGGTGACTTATCTTCAGCAACAAATATTGCTACCGAAATGTTAACTAGATATGGAATGGGTGATGAACTTGTTTCAATTGAGTACATTCCGGGATCAACTGGCTCAGATAAAATAAATCAAGAAGTTAGCGTCATTATAAAAAGTGCACTTGCTGAAGCAAGGAAGCTTTTAGCAAAAAATAAGAAGTTTTTAGAACTGTTATCAAATGAATTACTTAAAAATGAGAGCCTTGAATATGAAGAGATTGATTCTTTATATAAGAAAAAAATCAAAAAAAATAGATAGTAATTTGTCATTTATTTTAGTAGATAATAATAAAATAAAATTACATAACTTACATCTCTTTCCCAAAAACTACCTAGCAATAACTCTAAAAAATCATATATTTATAAGAAGTGAGTATCGAAACTATTTTCCATTATTAGTTCATGAGTCAGTTCATGTAAGACAATGGCGGGATGAAAGACATTTTATCATAAAATACTTATACTATTATCTAAAAAATTATATAAAAACTTTCTCGCATAATTACTCATATAAAAACAATCCATATGAATTAGAGGCATCTAATATTGAAAATCTATATCGTTAAATATTTGAAATATATCTCTTGACAAAAATAAACAATTAGGATAATTAAATTATGACAAATAAATATAAACTATTAATAATTTTACCTATTTTATCAATAGCACTAGCTTCTTGTTCCTCATCTGAAGAGAAGGTAGCTCAAGAGACTCCAATTTCAGAACCATCCTCCTCTCAGGAATTGGCTGAAACAAAAGATCATTTACACCCAAGAGGCGATGGTACAGTTCCTACAGCTCAAGGTGTTTCTTTAGAGCTAAAGAGCAGTACATACAAGGTTGGTAAGAATACTATCTCTTTTGTAATAAAGAGAGTAGGAGAGCCTGTTGCTACCTATGTTATCAATCATGAAAAGCCCTTACATTTCATAGTAGTTGATAAAACATTAGGAACATTTCAACATCTGCATCCTGTAATGGGGGAGAACTTTACCTGGTCGTTACCTATTGAATTTTCCAACTCTGGAGAGTATAGAGTATATGCAGATTTTACTCTCGAAGAGGGCGGTAATGAAATTAATTATTTACTAGGATCTGATATTGTTGTTAATGGAGATAATCCTATTAATTTTATACTTCCCGAGCCAAATAATGAATTCATGGTTGATGGCCTTAGCGTATCAGTATCTGGATCTGTCTCAGCTTCTGACCATACAATGCTAATGTTTACCGTTACTAAATATGGCAATGTTGTGAATTTTGATCCATATTTAGGATCAACCGGACACCTTATTGCAGTTCGAGAAGGAGATTTAGCTATGGCTCACATGCATAACTCAGATCATAGCGATGGAACTCACTCTGCTTCGACATCTTCAATGCCTGGTATGTTACATTTTGATGCTGAATTTCCATCAGGAGCAGGCAAATATAGACTTTTCTTAGAGTTTATGGTCGATGGTGAACTTAAATTAGCCACTTTTACAACTAATGTACTTTAAGATCAAATATGCTTAATATTCCAAACTTTAGAGATGTTGGCGGTTTTTATTCAGAGAAATACAGAAAATCCGTTAAAGAACGTTTAATCTATCGTGCTCCATCAATTCAACTTGCCTCTTCTGATGATTTATTAATTTTAAATAATAATAATATCGTAAATATCATTGATTTACGATCTGATTATGAGGTTCAGAAAGAAGGTATTGGTAATTTAGCTAATTATAATAAAATTAATTATTATAATATACCTTTACTCTCATCAAGTCAATGGGCAGTAGATCCAATTGGTTCAAAAAATTCAGAAAATTTAGAAGGTTTAAGTTACTTTAAATATTTAGATAATCAAGATTCATTATATAATATTTTTAATATAATTATAAACTCTATAAATAATAATCAAGGTGTTATTTTTCATTGTGCATTTGGAAAGGATAGAACTGGAATAATTGCAGCGTTATTACAAGACTTACTTGGAGTAGATAAAAATATTATTTCAAAAGAATTCGCAAAAAGTTCAAATTTTCTACATGAACTAATAGCAAAATATAAAAATTCTGACACGTATAAAAGAGATCTATCTAATACAAGTATAAATCATATGGAGACAAAAGAAAAATCTATCTTAGATTTTTTTAAATTATTATATAAAAAACACGGTACATCAGATAATTTCTTAAAGAGCCTATCTATTATAGATAAAGATTTAAATAATTTCAAAAATTTAATGCTTGCTTAAAATTTTAGTTTTCCAACTAAGTTCATGTAATCTTTTTGTTTTATAATTTTATTATTGCTCTTGACAAATTCATGATAGATTTCAACCTTCTCTTTTAATTTATCATATTCTATATTAAAATATTTTAAAAATTTTTCTTCATAATTACTTTGACTATCTTCAAAAAATCTTAAAAATCTCTCTAATCCAACATTAGCGATAATTAGTTTAGATGTTAATAGTCCTATGAAGTGTTCGCATGAAACCTCTTTTCCTGATACAAAATCTTTTCTTTCAAAATCTATAATCCTAACATTTCTACACTCTTTAATTTGATAGTCATTAAATCTTACATTATCCATAAGTGAGTAATAATAAAGAGGTACTTGCTGAGATCCTTCATAAAACCAACGATTATCATTATACTCATCATTAAGATCATTATAAAATTGCATAATTGTAAAATACTCGTCAAGTAGAGTTTGGATAATGGTAGCTGGAGTATCTGTTCTGCTATCTTTATACTGCCATAAATCTAATATAATTATATACTCTTCTTTACATGCTCCATAATTAACCATAGCCCCATAATTTTTATTTGGTTCCCTCACATTAATTAAATAATCTTCATATTTACAACCATTCTCTATTAATTTATTTTTAAGTAAATCATGATTTTTATCAGTTTTATCAGTTATGAATATTTTAATTTTTTTATCTATATTATTAATTATAAATAAATTTGCTATCTCTTCTATTTTATCCTCTAATAAACTAATCTTTCTGGCATTCTCTGTTACAAAAATAAACTCAAATATATTCTCTATTTCTCTATCTTCTCTTTTCTTCTTTCTTATTTCAATTAAAATAGAGTCGATAACCGGATCCCCAGTGCTTTTAAATGATTTTTCTATAGTATAAAGCTCTCTTTTTTCAAGACCTAATATATTCTTATTACTCACCTTTAGTGATTTTCCATTCTCTGTTATATAAGTTATATTATTAGATAGATGCTTTGTTTCTGATAGCATAATATCACTACAAGAATTTTTATTTATAGTTATACAGCCATCATCTTTTTTTATTAGATAAGAAAGTACACCTAATAATAATATAGTTGTAATAAATATTATTTTTTTAAACATATAATAATTATTACTAATTTATTTTTTTGTAAAATAATAAATTATGCTTTTTACAAGACACTTACTTCTGTCATACTAGGCATAACACTTAAAGTTAATGTCTCGCTCTGACTATGATCTACAAGTACTGACCCGCCATTTTCAAGCTCTCCTGAAATAATCAGGTTAGATAATTTATCCTCAAGCTCTCGTTGTACAGTTCTTCTTAATGGTCTTGCTCCTAATTTGTCATCTACACCTTTAGTTATTAGGTAATTTTTAGCATTATCACTCAAATGTATGCTTATATTTTTATCTATAAGTTTTATTGATAACTCTTTTAAGAATTTTTCTAAGATAATTTCTATGCTTTTCTCATTTAGCGGTTTAAAAATTATAACCTCGTCAACTCTATTTAGTAACTCTGGTCTTAGATGGTTCTTTACTGCATTATTAATCTTTGCGGTAAATTTTTCGTCATTACTCTCTGCTCCAAATCCTAACGATTTTCCTATCTCACTTGTTCCTAAGTTGGTTGTTAAAATTACTGTTGTATTTTTGAAATCCACAACCTTTCCGGTACTATCTGTCACTCTACCTTCTTCAAGAAGTTGTAACAAGATATCTAATACCTCTGGATGAGCCTTCTCGATTTCATCAAACAACACAACTGAGTAAGGTTTTCTACGAACCTGTTCAGTAAGTTGTCCCCCTTGGTCAAAGCCTACATATCCTGGAGGTGCCCCGAATAATCTGCTTACAGCATGCTTCTCACCGTACTCAGACATATCTACTGTAATAAGATTTCTCTCTCCTCCATATATTTCGTCAGCAAGAGTTTTAGCAAGCTCAGTCTTTCCAACTCCTGATGGTCCTGCAAAAATAAAAGATCCTGATGGTCTCTTTGGATCTGTTAGTCCTGCTCTTGCTCTTCTCACCGATCTTGCAAGCGTTGCTACAGCTTCACCTTGACCGATTACTCGTTCACCGAGAATAAGTTCAAGATCTTTTAATCTACTTGTCTCATCACCAGTTAACATTCTCAGCGGAACACCAGTTGAGATTGATAGTACATTAGCAATTTCTTCCTCATCGACAACCTTATTATCACCATCAATTACGTGCAGTCTAGCTGATGCCTCATCGATTAGATCAATAGCTTTATCTGGTAGTTTTCTATCTGAGATATACCTGCTTGATAATTTTGCTGCTGCTTCAACTGCTTTTGTAGTAATCTCTACTCCATGAT
>Ga0129333_10007910_pt1 | contig 10024 bp, 24 predicted proteins | sample CPB6_08_DNA_FD_94474 | JGI IMG/M metagenome (GOLD analysis project Ga0129333, IMG submission 94474) | Freshwater to marine salinity gradient microbial communities from Chesapeake Bay, USA - CPBay_Sum_0.6_0.8_DNA | ecosystem: Environmental > Aquatic > Marine > Coastal | place: USA: Chesapeake...
AAAGCTGACGCACACTGGGAGGTGATTGAATGACTTTTCTTATTATTTGGTTTATTCTCAGTATTCCTGCAGCAATCTTAACTGGTAAACTTATTTCTTTACAAGATGATGAAACCTAAAACCCGTGTCATCTTAGAGATGGCGATTGAAGAAGGTGTGCGTCGTGGTTATTCACGAGCACACAAACATGTTGAGAATCCTACTGAAGGTGCTATCATTGAATCTATTGAAGATCATGTAATGTCTGCTATCTACGAATACTTTACCTTTGACGACGATGAGATTTCGTAACATTGAATTTCGTTTCAGTAAATACAACAACAAGTATGAACTTGTTAGTTGGTATGAGAACATTGATGGCAGTGAGAACTGCTATACAATTGCTTTCTTTGATAAGAACAAAGAAGGATACGATATGAGAACTATTGGCACAAGGTTCTTTGAGCATAAAGAATCCTGGGTTGTTGGTAAGTATGGTCTTGAGTTTCTAAATGCTATCTCTGCCATTCAAAAAGAGGAAGAGGAACTGAAATGAACAAAGTTAAATTCACATACATCACCAGAGTAATTGATCCAAAAACTCACATTCATTACTTGGATGCTATTGATGAGAATGGTCAGCATTGGATGGCAGAAATGTCTCATCAAGTAGAAAAGTGGTTGTGCTATACTGATGTATGGAAAAAAGATTTACAGGTGCCTTATGATTGAAACTTTGATTGCTGGATTGACTTGTGGTATCACCACATTCTATGGTATGGGAGATGGATTTCATGGACAAAAAACCGCCAATGGTGAACGGTTTGATGCTTATCGTTGGACTGCAGCTCATCCTTATCTGCCTATGGGCACGAGGATTCGGGTAACAAATCAAGATAATGGCAAACAAGTAATTGTAAGAATCAACGATCGTGGACCTTATTCACATGCTGATTTGGATCTCTCTTATGCTGCTTTTGCTCACATTCAATCCACTAGTAAAGGTAATGCCACCGTCTGCTGGAGAGTAGTAGGATGATAGATTACGGCAATGAAAAACTAAATCAAATTTTTAATGACACATGGCCAAATTTAGGATGGGCAAAACGTATGAATAATGATATGCCATGGGTTAATCTCACACAAGAAGAAGTTGATGAACTTCGTAATAAAAAACATGAACTTACCGAATATGGTAAACAAAAACTAAAGCAAATGATGACACATGAAGAAATGCTTGAAGAAGCAGAGCGTAGAGAGAAAGAGAATCAAGTGCTTCAAATTGCCAAAGATGCTATGGAGAAGTATGATGGTGCTTTCAAGGAACTAGCACGTATTGAACGTGCTGAGCGTATCCTAGAACGATACAATCATTTCTATAATCTAGAATGCTCTGGTCTGCCTCATGGAACACCAATCACGCCAGAGTTTCAACAAGCAATGACTTTGGAGTGTATGCTTGATGCTCTACGTTGTGAGAATCTGAATCATGAATTTGATAGTATTCCTACTGATGACATCAATGACCTGATCAATAATTTGTATGATCAAGGTAAAGAATCTCTCAAGAAATGGGAGGAATTTAAAGATAGTGCTGATGGGGTGGTATGACACGATTTATTAAGAATCCTGATGAAATCGTTCTTGAAGATGTTAAAATGGTTCATTATGAAACCATGGAGGAAGGACGAGCAGTGTGGTTGGGAATCTATCTTAACGACGGTAAAATATACCACTTAAATATTGGTGGAGACAATCTCTATGTTAATTACTCGGATGAAAGCATGGATTGAAGATGCTGGTTGGTCGTGGGCTAATTGTATTAGTTTTCGTTTTATCCATTATAATGATAACATAGATCGCTTGGCATTTTTTGAAGAATTAAACAATGGATGGTATCAAATGTACATCTATCCTTATGATGATTGGTATTACCCAACAATTTCACAACAACGTAAATTAATTTTATCACAATGAAAGTACCGACTAAATCTGAATTGATCCACCTTAAGATTCAAGCAGCAATGCGTGAGCATTATTTTGAGGAAGATCAAATGAAATATCTTGGAGAACGAGATGGCGAGCATTGGTATCTTGTTGCTAATCAACATGAAGTTCCTGTATCATCTATTGAAGATTTTGAATATGCTGGAGAAGTGTAAACATGGGTATGTTCGACTATTTTCGATCATCATATGATTTGGGAGAACAGTTTACAAATGTAGTGTGTCAAACCAAAGACATTGAAGATGGTATTGGTGGCACAATGACTGACTATTGGTTGGATCCCAATGGTGTTTTGTGGTATCCAAATTATATTGGTACTAATACATTTGAAGTCATACCAGAGGATGATCCTCGATATGATCCAAATAAAAGGTTTTTAAACTTTGAATGGGTGCCTACTGGTGCTCATGGAAAATTACAACAGCATCCCATTACGAAATATATTGAAATCTATCCCGCTAATTGGAAAGGAGCATGGGAAGATTGGCCACGCTTGAAAATTCACTTCAAACGTGGTATACTACAGGACTACGAGGAGATTTCTCGATGAATATTTTTGTTACATCACCATGGCCAGCAGAATCAGCGATTGTACTGCCTGACAAACATATTGTCAAGATGCCATTAGAATGCTGTCAAATGTTGTCTATCATTGCTTCTAAATGGTATCATAATTATGGTCCGCTACATAAAACAGATGGTGATGCTTATCGAACAGATAAAGGTGCTTTTCGTAATCATCCATGTACTCAATGGGCAGCACAAACTATTGACAATGCTTATTGGTTAATCAAACATGGCATGAATCTATGTGATGAGTATTCTGTTCGTTATGGCAAGATTCATTCGTGTTACAATACATTACTAGAAGCATATTATTTGTTTCCTCAAGGTAAAATTGATAAAGTTACACCATTTGCCCGTGCTATGCCAGATGAGTATAAACTTGACACAAGCATTGACACTTTTACTGCTTACAAGATGTATATCGCATCCAAACCTTGGGTTGCATCTAATTATCTTCGTATGCCGTCAAGGAGACCAGAATGGGTTTAAATCCTGAATTAATTAAAAACAACTATATTCTACTACCAAATTTTATTGATGTAGAGAAAGCAAAAGCATTATCTGATGAATTTAAAGAATTTTGTAATAAAGAAGAAATGAGTGGTGATTGGCAAGTGCCTTTGTCACAAGCATATCGAAATTATATTACATTTCTAGAAATTATAATTGATAGATCACATCAGATATCAGAATTAGTTGGTGAAATGGTATTGCCTACATCAGCATATGCTAGAATATCACACAATGGCGCTGATCTGAAACCTCACAAAGATAATGCTTCATGTGAAATAGTTATTACGATTAATTTAGATTGTGATCATCCATGGGAATTCTGGATTCGTACACCATATCCATCAAATAAAAGTGTTTCTCATGTATTAAATCCTGGCGATGCTATGTTATATCTTGGTAAAGATGCTTGGCACTGGAGAAACAAATATGAAGGACAATATTATACTGGATTGTTTTTATGTTATGTTTTAAGTAGAGGAGAATGTTCATTTATTGCTAGAGAACAAATATTTACTCATGGTCCTGGTATTCAACTAAGTCCACCTGAATATTATAAAAAAATGGAGAGCGAAAAACATGTCTGATTATGATTTCGATTACACATCATTAGATGATAGAATTAATGATTTAGAAATTGAAGTAGAACGTCTTAGACAAGAACAAATTGAAACTGACAATGCTTTGTATGAGGTTCTTAACAGACTTGACATGCTAGAGCAAAAGCGTTATGATGTACCTAACTACTGAATTTAAACATGAGCTCATACTCTAAAGCTTGGGAAACTATGAATAATCTTGACATGGTTACATCTAAAGTAACTTCCGTCAAGGAAATTCTTGATGTTGCTCTTGAAGCATTGGAAAAGCATGATTATAATAAAGCAGAGACATTGATGTATGCTTCATGTGATTTCATTAAATATTATCTTGAAGAGCATGACGATAAATTTAAAAAAGCATGGGATGCTACTATAGGATCCTTTAAAAATAAAGAAAATACTTCACAGTATACTGATGAAGAATTGGAAGCAATGTGTGATGCTGCTGAAAAACAAGAAATTACCGATCGGGAACAAAAAGCATCACATTCTCAATATTACTATGATTATACAAGAAATGATCCCGATCGGGAATCTCCATTTAAAGCAGTTCTAACCATCAACGATGATGGTATTATGGTTCTTCCAGATGAAATTTTAAAAAAAATGAATCTTGGAATTGGTGATTACATCCAATGGAATACAATGAGTGATGGTAATATTTTATTAAAAAAAGTTGATAACGTTTCTATTATTGAAGAGGTTAAACCAGAATAAATAGATTATAAAGGTACAATCCCACCAAGTAAACCATGGCAGTTTTAACTAGCACTTCTGTAACAGGAGTAACAGATTTAAGTATAAGTGGCGCTCTCGATGGTGTACTAAAAGATTATGTTGAACGAAGGAATACTATTGGAAGCACGACTGCTACCACTACAATTAACCTAGCAAATGGTCAATTTGTTACTGCCACTTTAGCAGTTAATACAACGTTTGTGTTTACAATAGGAGGAAAAGCAGGAACTAGTGGCATCAATGCTACATCATTTACATTAGTATTGACTAATGATGCTACTGCTGGAAGAACTATTGTATGGCCTGGCGCTGTTAAATGGGCTAATGGAGTACCACCCACAAGGACAACTGCTGCCAATAGAACTGACGTATATACATTTTTTACATTTGATAATGGAACTACTTGGTGGGGAGCTTTATCACTGTTTAACTACGCTTAATATATGATAGAAAATTATAACGAATTTATTGGAATGTATGCTGATGTATATGAGGATGGATTTTGTGCTCATATGATCAGTGAATTTGAAAGATTATCTGATTCTAGAATAGTTACATCAAGAAAACAATCTGAAGGAGTTAATAAAACATTAAAAGATGATCTTCATACACATTTAAACGTAAAGGGTTGTAGTTTTTCTACGTTCAATGATAAATGTGTCAATCAAATATTTACAGAAGGACTTCAATATTGTTTTAACCTATACTGTGAGCAATTTGAAATTCTTAGAGATGTTCATATAACAGGTTCTGAATATAAAATACAAAAAACTGCTCCTGGATCTGGGTATCATGTTTGGCACGCAGAGCAAGGAAATGATAACATGGCTAGAAGATGTTTAGTTTACATGTTATATTTAAATAATATAAAAGAAGCAGGAGAAACAGAATTTTTATATCAGCAATTAAGAATTCCTCCAAAAGAGAATTGTATGATTATATGGCCAGCATCGTTTACTCATGCTCATAGAGGAAACGTTGTACATGGTGATGTGTCTAAATATGTTATAACGGGATGGTTTAATCTAGAATAACATGGCAGGATCATCTGGAACTAGAGGTTTTTATAGAGGAAAACAAGTAGAAGGTGGCAGTGCTACATTTAACGCTCCTGGTACTTGGATAGCACCAGCAAGAACTACTATTGTTAGTGCTTCTGGTAGAGGATCACCTGGAAATACTGGAGGAACAGGAACTGGTGGCGCTGCTGGTAATAGAGGAGCTGCTGGTAATAGAGGAACTGGTAACCCTGGAACAAACTCTAGGTCAGGTGGCGGTGGTGCTGGTGGCAATGCTCCTCAGTTCCCAGCTACATCAGCAAACCCAGGACAGCCTGGAACATCGCCTGGTGGCGCTGGCGGCAATCGCCCTGGATTTCCTGGTCAAACTGGCGGAGCTGGCAGCGCTGGAGCAGCTGGTGGTGTTGGAACATCAAACCCAGGCGGTGCTGGTGGCGCTGGTGGACCTGGAGGTGTTGGTACTACTGGAGCAGCTGGTACTACTGGATCTGCTAGCACATTTGCTGGGCAAAGTTTCCCTGGTGGCGCTGGTGGACCTGGAGGAACAGGAAATTCTGGAAACCCTGGAGGAGCAGGAAACCCTGGAAATCCTGGAACTAGAGGAAATGGAAATCCTGGGGGAAATGGCGGCGGCGGTGGATCTGGTGGTTCAAATACTCCTGGAGCAAGACCTGGCGGTGGTGCAGGAAACCCTGGTGGAACTGCTGGACAAACAGCAAATACAAGAGTTGGTGGTGCTGGCGGCGCTGGTGCCCCATCTATAAGTCCTAGTGGTGCTGGTGGTAGAGGTGGAAATGGTGGATCTTGTCCACCAGCGCCAACTCTACGCCGTGGTGGTGGCGGCGGTGGTGGTGGTGGAAGAGGTGGCCCAGGAAATGCTGGAGTTCAAGGTAATTTAGGAAATGCTGGTAATTTAGGAACTGCTGGTAATCCTGTTGCTGGTCAAGCTGGACAAGCAGCAAATACAACTACAATTCCAGCAATAACTATTACTCCATTTACTTCATATCCAGTTGTAGTTAACACAGGCGGAACAGTTACTATTACTTGGCAAACACAATAAATAATATTAAGTTTATTATTTCATACTATGGCAAAGAGAGAAATTTCTGAGACCAGAAAGAAAATTCATGAAATCTACGAGCAAAATGAATTAGACGCCCTAAAAGCAACACAAAGTAGAGGTCGTTCTCTTACTGTTGGTACTTGTGGTGGAGGAATGTTAGAAGTAATTATTAGAGGAGATTCTAATTATTTGTGGTATCAATTGGGCGCCGTAGAAACAGTTGAAATTATACAGCAATTAGCAGCTGGTTGTGGTTTAGATATAGCACTAAGACCAAGACAAGATTTTGCTACTTGGAGAGCATGGGATTATGATATGCCTGAAGCTGTTCATTGGGTTGGAACAGCGCCGTGGCAATTAACTGAAGAACGTAAACAAGAATTAGCTGCTGTTCAATCAAGAAATCTAAAAGCTTTAGAAGAGCAAAAAGAAGAGTGAAGAAATGAATTTGAATAATTATTATGTTTTAGTGGATACTAAAACCAAAGTTATAACAGGGTCAATTCAGTTATTACCAGAAAATTGGCACAACATACATGGATTATCTGGATTGACAGATGATGAGATTGCTAATTTAGATTGGACTGGTAATGAAGGATTGGGATGGATTAATTTATGCTCTAATGACTTAAAAAGTTATGAATCAAGTGATGATAATTTAGAAAATAACAAATTGACATTAAAAAGATTGATTAGTCAAGAAAGAAAAGATGAGCTGCTTAGACCAATATTATTTGAAGACATTACTGTAGTGCCTGATAAAACAACTTACACTATGTTAATGTTTAAAAAACTTTTAACATTATCTAATCCAGAATTAACAGTTAATTTTAAATTTCAAGATAAGTATAAAACTATCAATGCTAGTCAAATAAATGATATATGTGCTATAATTGACAATCAAATCCAATCATCGTTTGATTCTGAAATGAAACTCTTTCAAGAAATTGAAAGTTGTAACCACATTTGTGAATTTAGAAATATTAACTACAATGTCATTTAAATATCTTACAAATAAACATTCTTTTGATTCTATAGTAGACCCATATCAGACAAATTGGGCAGACTATTGGTATCTACAATCAAGGGACTATCAAACTTATACTTGGTCTAATGATATTTTCAATGAAGAAGAATTGGAAAAAATTATTATTGTTGGTAAAAGATTAACAAAAGAAAGAGCTCAAACTGGAGGGCATGGTGAAGATTGTTTAGATATTAGAAGATCACATGTGTCGTGGATTACTATAAATGATTACACTAAATTCATTTATTCTAAAATATCACAAGCTGTAAATGACACAAATGAAAAGTTTTTTAACTTTGATTTGACTATGCTTGAAAGACTTCAATTTACTGAATATTCTTCAAATGAACTTGGATTTTATGAGCAACATGTAGATCCTTTGGTTTGGTGTAATCCACACAATAGAAAATTAAGTTTTGTTTTACAACTTTCTGATCCTAGTGAGTATGAAGGTGGAGAATTGAAATTATACACTGCTAAAGATCCAATAGTAATTAAAAAAACAAGAGGATTGGCCGTATTTTTTCCATCCTATGTTTTACATGAAGTAACACCAGTCACTGAAGGAACTAGACATTCTTTAGTTGGATGGGTTCATGGTCCATCTTTCAAATGAGGTTATTATGAACTTTAAAGAGAACGGATATCTAGTAATAAAGAATTTTTTGAATCAAGATTTTGTTGAATTTATTCAAGAGTACTTCTTCATAAGAATACAATCTGGAACTGTAGAGTACGGATCTAATCAAGCTCCTAAATCATATGAATTTTATAGTGATGCCCTTGCCGATACTATTTTAAATTCTTCTTGTAGTTCTCTTAGTGAGATAACAGGATATAATTTATTACCAACATATTCATTCACTAGATTATATCAAGCAGGTGATGAATTAGAAATACATATAGATAGACCATCATGTGAAATATCAGCAACATTATCATTGGGTATTCCTGAAGGTGAGGAAATTAATCCAATTTATTTCAGTAAATATGATGATGGTAGGGATGCTGCTGAAATTAAACTAGAACCTGGAGATCTTTGTTTATATCGTGGATGTGATTTATGGCATTGGAGACCTCCATTTACACAAAAATGGTATTTACAATCATTTTTACATTATGTTGATGCTGATGGACCATATAAAAATTATAAGTATGATGAGAGGAAACATTTAAACATGCCACCCGTACAACCATACAAGTAAAGGAGTAAAAATGGAAGAACAAGAAGCAAAGGTTAGACATGTAGCTATTCTCGATAAGAATAACATGGTGATACAGGTTATGACTTGGCCTGTTGATATTCCAAAACAAAGAATATTAGATGAATTTTATAGTGATTTATATTATGTTCTTGAGTATGATCCAGAAAATACTGTAACCGCTGCTGGTATTAGTTGTTTTTATGATTCAGAATTAAATGGTTTTGTATCAAGAAAACCATTAGATCAACCAACATATGTTTTTAATAAAAAAACTCTAAGATGGGAACCAGATCCAAATCTAGAATATGATATACTAGGAGATGGAAATATTGTAAAGTGGGATCCAATAGAACAAATTTTTTATTCAGTTGACACAACAGAATCTTAATGCTATAGTAGAATAGTTATTGAATCAATTAAGATGGCATTATCACAATCTGTAGAAGAATCACTGAATGAAGCATCGGCAGCACTTCGTAATGCTCTAGCATATGCTGCTAGAGGTGAACGTCCAGTAGTTTGTAATGCTATCTCAGAACTCCTTTGTCGTATTGATACTATGAAATCATTTGATGGTATTCTAGACAAACTAGATGAACTTAAGTTGGATAAAGAATAAGTTGTAAAACTTAACACAAATAAGAATTAAATCTTAAGAACACTGGTATTACCAGTAAATACTGTTAGAATATCCTAACAATCAGGAGTTATTCATGACCCAATCAAGATCTTCCAACACAGATCTCACAAAAGAAGAATGGGAAGAACTGGTAGCTTTAAAGAAGCAGATTAATCAAAATCCAGCAGCAGTACATCCAGAAAAGATGGAATTATTTACTCAATTGCTGGTAAGATCTTGGGATGCAAAATGTGATCCTCCAGACACTACCATATGGCGAACTGGTCATCCGATGGATGAGTAGACAGTTCAGAAACTGGCACATGATCGGTTGATTTCCGATTATGTGTCTGTTATTCTATAAAGGTAGTCAAGGGAACGACATGAAACCTTATCCGCTCGGAATTGACAATCCCTATGTCATTCATGCTATGCTTGGCACGACACGATGGGCACTGTATCGTCGTGAACCATTTCAAAAAGTTGCTGAGTTTGCTTCTCAAACTCAAGCATACGAAGCTCGTCGTGCTATTCTGAAATCTGAAGGTTACTCTGCTTAATTATGGCAACTCGTTCTCGCATTGGTATTCAACTCGCTGATGAGTCTGTGCTCTCAGTGTATCACCATTGGGATGGTTATCCTGAATGGTTGGGTCGTATTCTGAAGACTCATTACAACACCAAA
>Ga0129333_10007911_pt1 | contig 10023 bp, 10 predicted proteins | sample CPB6_08_DNA_FD_94474 | JGI IMG/M metagenome (GOLD analysis project Ga0129333, IMG submission 94474) | Freshwater to marine salinity gradient microbial communities from Chesapeake Bay, USA - CPBay_Sum_0.6_0.8_DNA | ecosystem: Environmental > Aquatic > Marine > Coastal | place: USA: Chesapeake...
GAAGGAAAGCCGCCGCGTGCCCATGTTCAACGGCGCCATCGAGTGCCGCCTGTTCCGCTTCGACATGGTGGCGGGCTCGGCGCGCTGAGGCCACCCGCCATCGACCGTCCGTGGACACCCCGAACTACAGCTGGACACCACTGATCGCAGCCCACGCCGTGGCCGCTGGCAGTGCGGTCCTGATGGGGGCCGGCGTCCTGCTTCGGCGCAAGGGCGATGCCCGCCACCGGCTGATGGGGCGCGTGTGGGCGGGCCTCATGCTCTTGACGGCGCTGTCCTCGTTCGGCATTTACCGTGACCACTTTTCCTGGATCCACGGCTTGTCCGTGTTCACGCTGGCGATGCTGGCCCTGGGCGTGAAGGCGGCACGCGAGGGTCGGGTACGCACGCACCGCAACATCATGGCCGGCACCTATGCCTGGGGTCTGATCGTCACCGGCCTCTTCACCTTGCTGCCCAATCGGCTGCTGGGGCATGCGCTTTGGAGCACGCTGGGCGCCGTGCTGGGTGGCGGGCCCTGACCCCTGAAAGGCCGCCATCCGCAGCGCAAGAAGCGGGTCGCCATCAGCCGCCCTTGTCGGCACACTGTGCATATGGATTCCGAAACCGCGGCCCACTCGTGCCAACCGCACCCCCAGTACGCACTGGTGGCCCGCGCCATCCAGTTCCTCGCCGACCGGGCCCGGTCTGCGGGCCACTCAGCCCAGCCCTCACTGGATGACCTGGCCGCCGCCATGGGGCTGAGCCCCAGCCACCTGCAGCGTGTGTTCCAGGAATGGGCCGGCGTGTCGCCCAAGCGCTTCCTGCAGTTCCTCAGCAAGGAGCGCGCGTTGGCTGAACTGCGCGCGGGCGCCAGCGTGCTGGAAGCCGCACACGGTGCGGGCCTCAGCGGTTCCGGCCGCCTGCATGATCTGCTCATCACCTGGGAGGCCATGACCCCTGGAGAAGCGCGGCAGGGCGGTGCGGGCCTCACGCTGCGCTGGGGTTGGGCGCTCACGCCGGTGGGTTGGGGTTTGGCGGCGTTGGCCCCGCGCGGCCTTTGTCACCTCAGCCTGGGTGACTCGCCGCACGAGGCCCAGGAACGAGAGATGCAGGAACTCTGGCCCGCCGCGCAGTGGCTGCGTGACGACGCGGCCATCGCCGCCGTCGTCGCCCAGGCCTTCGGTGATCAACCGCGCGCCCAGCTGCTCCTGCGGGGGTCCCCCTTCCAGCTCAAGGTGTGGGAGGCCCTCATCCGCACCGAACCCGCTCAGGTGCTGTCGTATTCCGATCTGGCCCGCCGTTGCGGCTCACCCAAGGCCGCCCGCGCGGTGGGCACGGCCATGGCCGCCAACACGGTGGCGGTGCTGGTGCCCTGCCACCGCGTCATCCGCGAATCGGCTGAAGTGGGCCATTACCGCTGGGGCCCTGTGCGCAAGCAGGCCCTGCAGGCCTGGGAGGCCCGCGAGCGGCTCAAGCCCTGAGCTGTACCCGCCGCAACCACAGCAGGGCCGCCGCCATCAAGGCCAGCGGCACCAAGGCCCCCAGGTTCATCGATGTCCAGCCCCCAGTCGTCACCAAGGCACCTGAACTGAAGGACGTCACCGTCATCGTGGCGTAGACGCAAAAGTCCAGTGCCGCCTGTGCGCGGGTCTTCTCCTCCGGCGCCCAGGCCTTGGTGGCCAGGGTGCTGCCGCCGACGTACAGGAAATTCCAACCCACCCCCAGCGCCAGCAGGGCCCAGAAGAAGTGCATCACGTCTTCGCCCGACAGGGCTACCGCCACGCACAGCAGATTCAGCCCCAGCCCGGCCGTCATCACCGGCAGCACGCCGTAGCGCTTGATCAACTTGCCCGTGAAGAAGCTCGGCACGAACATGCCCAGCACATGCCACTCCAGCACGAAGGCCGCTTCCTTGAACGGGTGCGAGCACTGCGACATCGCAATCGGTGTGGCCGCCATCAGCAGGTTCATGATGCCGTAGCCGATGGCGCAGCCGGCCGCCGCAATGATGAACACCGGCTGCCGCACGATCTCACTCATGGGCCGCCCCTGCGCAGCCGTCTGCCCCTGACCGGGCAGTGTCGGGAATGGAATCCGCGACATCACCAGCAGGCCCAACAACCCCACGCCCATGAGCGCCACATAAGCCCCCGCAAAGGGTGCCTCGGCCAGCGCATCGCGCGCGCCTGACGCCAAATTGGGCCCGGCCACCGCCCCCAGGATGCCCCCGGCCAACACCCACGAGATGGCCTTTTCCTTGTGTGACTCCTCTACCAGCTCCACCGCCGCAAAGCGGTACAACGCGCCGTTGGCGTTGTAGTAGCCCGCAGCCAAGGTGGCCAGGTTCAGCAGCCAGAAGTCGCGTGTCATGGCGGCCCAGGCGCAGGCTGCTGCGCTGGCAATCGCCACCACCAGGCCGATCATGAAGGTCTTCTGCCGCCCATATTGACGCTGATGCCGGGCCACCAGGCCCGTGGCCAGCGCGCCTCCGGCCACATAGCCCGTCACCGGCAGCGTGGCCATCCAGCCCACGGGCGCCAGGGCAAAGCCCACCAGCCCGTTGATGGCGATGAAGGTCACGTTGTTCGTCATGAACAAGCCCTGGCAGAAGACCAGGAGCATCAGGCGGGGGTTCACGGTGCGGCCCGGGAAGAGGGGTGTAGAGCGCCCAGGGCCGCCAGGGCCGCCAGGGGTGCGGTGTCGGCGCGTAGGGTGCGTGGGCCCAGGCTCACCGGGCGGTAGCCGGCGTGAGTGGCCTGTTCCTGCTCGGCCGGTGAAAGCCCACCCTCCGGGCCACTGAGAAGCAATATGTGAGTACCTGCTCCCGTTTCTACACCTCGTGAGCATTGAGTCCATGCATCCTGCAGTGCCAGTGCCGAGGACGCCAGGCTCAAAGCCCAGCGCGTGCTCACGCCGGCCCACCCCGTGTCACCGCCAGTCTCGCCATGGCCGGCCATCAGGGCCTCCAGGGTCTGAACCGCATGCACCCGCGGCACCCGGTTGCGCCCGCTTTGTTCGCAGGCCGCCACCGCCACCGCCTGCCAATGCGCCACGCGCTTGGCTGCTCGGTCGCCACCCAAGCGCAGCACCGACCGCTCGCTCATCAGGGGCGCGATGCCGAACACGCCCAACTCGGTGGCCTTTTCCACCAGGTCGTCCATGCGGTCGTTGGCGGGCATGCACACGGCCAGCGTCACCCGCAGCCCCAACTCGCGCTCTACCCCTTCGTGGGTTTGCAGCACCACACGCACGCCGCTGCGTGTCATGGCGCTCACCTGGGCCTCCCACTGCCCGCCGTGCCCATCGAACACGGTCAGCTCAGAACCGGGCTGCAGGCGCAGCACCTGCACATGGCGGGCGGCCACCGGCGGCAGGTCCAATTCGGTGCCGCTGGCCCAGGCGGGTGCATCCAGCGGGCGCTCAATGAAAAGACGTGGGCTCATGGGGCGTTACAACCCCGATCATGCACCAGGCCAAGCCCTCAGCCCTTTTGCAGGCCCTGCAAAGCCACCGACACGATTTCGCGGCTCATGGGTGAGGCCACCTCGGCCAGAAAACGCGGAAAGTCCACGTGCGCCTGATCGTCCGCGCGGTCGGACACCGTGCGCAGCACGGCACACGGCACGCCATAGGCCGTACACACCTGTGCCATGGCCGCGCCTTCCATCTCCACCGCCAGTGCCTGCGGCAGGCGCTCGCGCAGGGCCGCGCTTTCGGCGGACGTCGATACGAAGCGGTCGCCGCTGATCACCAGGCCCTCATGCACGCGGGGCGCGCCCAAGCCAAACGACGCCACCGCGGCAGGCGGCCGCTGCACCACCGTCCTCGCCGCCTGGCAAAGCGCTTGGCTCAGCCGGGCATCGGCGGGCAATTTGTCCAGCCGCAGATCGGGAATCTGGTGCCGTGGAAACAGCGGGGACGCGTCCATGTCGTGTTGCAGCAGCGTGCGCGCCACCACCACATCGCCCACCCGCACATCCGCCCCCAGCCCACCGGCCACCCCTGTGAACAGGAGGCTTCGCACACCCATCCGCTCGATCAGCAGCGTGGTGGTGAGGGCCGCGGCCACCTTGCCAATGCCGCACAGGACCAGTACCACCTCATGCCCGTGCAGGCGGCCTTGGTGCAGTTGACGGCCCGCCACGTTCGATGTGTGCGCAGCCTCTACCAGCGACAGCAACGCAGAAAGTTCTTCAGGCAGCGCACTGACGATGCCCAAGGGCCCTACGGCCCGACGATTCACCCTCGCAACTCCCGCCGCAGGATCTTGCCCACCGGCGTCTTGGGCAATTCGGTGCGGAACTCCACCACCCGCGGCCGCTTGTAGCCAGTCAGCTGGTTCTCGCACCATTGCCGCACGCTGTCTTCGGTCAAGGCGGGATCACGCTTGACCACCACCACCTTCACCGCTTCACCCGATTGCTCGTCGGGCACCCCGATGGCCGCCGCCTCCAGCACGCCTGGGTGCTGGCTCAGCACATCCTCGATCTCGTTGGGGTACACGTTGAAGCCGCTCACCAGGATCATGTCCTTCTTGCGATCCACGATCTTGAAATAGCCACGGGCATCCATCACCCCGATGTCACCGCTGCGGAAGAAGCCGTCGGCTGTCATCACCTTGGCGGTTTCGTCCGGTCGCTGCCAATAGCCCGCCATCACCTGCGGCCCGCGGATGCAGATCTCGCCTGGCTCGCCGGTCGTCACCACCTGACCGTCATCGTCGAGCAGCGTGATCTCGGTGTTGGGCATCGGCACGCCGATCGAACCTGTCCACCCATCGGCATTCACCGGGTTGCAGGTGGCACCAGGCGATGTCTCGGACAAGCCATACGCCTCGATGATCGGGCAGCCCGTCTTCTCCAGCCAAAGCTTGGCGGTCCCGCTTTGCACCGCCATGCCACCGCCCACACTGATCTTCAGTGAGCTCCAACTCACCGTGCCGAAGTCTGCATGGTTGGCGATCGCATTGAACAGGGTGTTCACCGCGGGGAAGCTGTGGAAGCGCTCGTTGGACAGCGCCTTGAGCAAGGCCGGGATGTCGCGCGCATTGGGGATGAGGATGTTGCAGCCGCCCATGTGCATGGCCAACAGCATGTTCGCGTTGAAGGCGAAGATGTGATACAGCGGCAACGCGCACACCGTCACGATCTGTTCGCCTTCGGGAATCTTCTTCAGCGCCGGTTGGTACCAGGCTTCAGCCTGAAGCAGGTTGGCCACCAGGTTGCGGTGCAGCAGCACCGCGCCTTTGCTCACGCCCGTGGTGCCGCCCGTGTATTGCAGCACCGCCACATCGTCCGGGCCCACCACCGCGGGTTTCACTGCGCGGGTACTGCCCTGCTGCAGAGCCTGCTTGAAGCCCACAGCCTGCGGCAGCGAGAACGGCGGCACCAGCTTGCGCTTGTTGCGCACCACATAGTTCACCAATGCACCCTTGACCAGACCGAGTAGGTCACCCATGGCCGCCAGCACCACGTGCTTGGTGGGCACTTTGTCCAGGACCTGCTGCAGCGTGGCCGCGAAGTTCTCCAGGATGATGATGGCCTTGGCGCCTGAGTCCTTGAGTTGGTGTTCGAGTTCGCGCGGCGTGTACAGCGGGTTCACATTCACCACCACGAAGCCTGCACGCAGGATGCCCGCCACCGCCACCGGGTACTGCGGCACATTGGGCAACATCACCGCCACCCGGTCGCCGGTCGTCAGGCCCAGCGATTGCAGATAAGCCGCCATGGCGCGCGACCATCCATCAATCTGCGCAAAAGTGAAGCGCTTGCCCATGAACACATACGCGTGTTTGTCGGCATGCGTGCTCAGCGCATGGTCCACCAACTGGACCAGGGAAGGGTAGAGGTCGGTGTTGATGTCGGCCGGTACACCAGCCGGGTAATGGCTCAGCCAGGGTTTGTCCATGATTGCCGTACTCCCGCTAATGGCGCTTGATTGCGGCGGATTCTGTCGGGGCGGGCGACTCCCTGGCATCAGGGGAATCTCCCGGTTGGGGCCCACGGGCGGTCGGCCGAAGGGCAAACCCCTAGCCAGGGCATCAAAAGGAAAGGCCGGCGTGCGGCCGGCCTTCGATGCTTTGGCGGCCAACCCCAGACGGTCGGCGCCCGCTCAAGCGATCACTCCACCGCCTTGACCATGTCTTCCACCACCTTCTTGGCATCGCCAAACACCATCATGGTCTTGTCCATGTAGAAGAGTTCGTTGTCCAGGCCCGCGTAGCCCGCGGCCATCGAGCGCTTGTTCACGATCACCGTCTTGGCCTTGTAGGCCTCCAGGATCGGCATGCCGTAGATGGGTGAGCCCTTCTGAAGGGCGGCCGGGTTCACCACGTCGTTGGCGCCCAGGATGATGGCCACATCGGCCTGGCCAAATTCGCCGTTGATGTCCTCCATCTCGAACACCTGGTCGTAGGGCACTTCGGCCTCGGCCAACAGCACGTTCATGTGGCCCGGCATGCGGCCGGCCACCGGGTGGATGGCGTACTTCACCGTGACGCCCTTGTGCGTGAGCTTCTCGGCCAGCTCCTTCACCGCATGCTGCGCCCGGGCCACGGCCAGGCCATAGCCCGGCACGATGATCACGGTTTCGGCGTTGCCCATGATGAAGGCCGCATCGTCGGCGCTGCCGCTCTTCACATTGCGCTGCTGCTGCGCCCCACCTGTGGCGGCGGCCGTATCGCCTCCGAAACCACCCAGGATCACATTGAAGAACGACCGGTTCATCGCCTTGCACATGATGTAGCTCAGGATCGCGCCGGATGAACCCACCAGCGAGCCCGCGATGATCAGCATCGAGTTGTTCAGCGAGAAGCCGATGCCAGCGGCGGCCCAGCCCGAGTAGCTATTGAGCATCGATACCACCACCGGCATGTCTGCGCCACCGATGGGGATGATGATCAGCACGCCCAGCACGAAGCTCAGGGCCAGCATCACGAAGAAGGCCGGCCAGTTCTCGGTGAGTGCGAAGATCACGCCCAGTGCGATGGTGGCGATGCCCAGCACCAAGTTGAGCGTGTGCTGGCCACTGAACACCACGGGTGCGCCCTGGAACAGGCGGAACTTGTACTTGCCGCTCAATTTGCCGAAGGCGATCACCGACCCACTGAAGGTGATGGCACCGATGGCCGCTCCGAGGAACAGTTCCAGCTTGTTTCCGAAGGGAATCAAGGGAACCGTGCCGTCGGCATTGCGGGCCACGATCTGGAAGGCCGCCGGCTCGGCCACGGCGGCCACGGCGATGAACACCGCCGCCAGGCCGATCATGCTGTGCATGAAGGCCACCAACTCGGGCATCTTGGTCATCTCGACCTTGTTGGCCATATAGGCCCCTGCCGAGCCGCCCACCAGCAGGCCCACCAACACCCAGGCCATGCCCTGCGCGCTGCCCCCGCCCAGGCCCAATTCGCCCGAAAGCTTGACGATCAGCGCTCCCGTGGTGAGCACGGCAATCGTCATGCCCACCATGCCGAACACATTGCCGCGGATCGAGGTGGTGGGGTGCGACAGGCCCTTGAGGGCCTGGATGAAGCAGACGCTGGCTACGAGGTAGAGCAGCGTGACGAGGTTCATGGACATTTTCTTGTTCCTTGTTGGCTTCGGCCGCTTCGCTCAACTTGGCTGCGCCAAGTTGGCCTTCGCCGAGAAGACGCCGGTCACTTCAAAGCGTTCACTCCGCCTTCTTGGCGGGCGTCTTCTTCTTGAACATTTCCAGCATCCGGCGCGTCACCAGAAAGCCGCCGAACACGTTGACCGCGGCCAGGGCCACCGCCAGCACACCCATGGTCTTGCCCAGACCGGTCTCGGTCAGGGCGGCCGCCAACATGGCGCCCACGATGACGATGGCCGATACCGCGTTGGTCACCGCCATCAGTGGCGTGTGCAGCGCAGGCGTCACCGTCCACACCACGTGATAGCCCACATAGATGGCCAGCACGAAGATGATGAGGTTCGTGATGGTGGGGGAGATCAATTCCATTTCGTTCTCCGAATGAAGGTGGGCATCAAGCCCGCAGCACGGCACCGTCGCGTGCCACCAGGCAGGCCTTGACGATGTCGTCTTCCAGGTCGATCTTCAGCGCCGGTGCGTCCTTCTCCAACACCAGCTTCAGGAAGTCCAGCACGTTGCGCGCATACAGGGCCGAACTGTCCGCGGCCACCGTGGCGGGGATGTTCGTTTCGCCCACGATGGTCACACCGTGCTTGACCACGGTCTTTCCGGCCTCGGTCAGCGGGCAATTGCCGTCGGTACCCGAGGCGCCCTTTCCGGCGGCCATGTCCACGATCACACTGCCAGCCTTCATCGACCGCACCATGTCCTCCGTGATCAGCACGGGTGCCGCACGGCCGGGGATCAGCGCAGTGGAAATCACCACATCAGCCATTGCCACCCGCTTGGCCACTTCCGCCTTTTGGCGGTCCAGCCAACTCTGCGGCATGGGCCGGGCATAGCCGCCCACGCCCTCGGCGGCTTCTCTTTCTTCGGCCGTTTCATAAGGCACGTCGATGAACTTGCCCCCCAGCGACTCGATTTGCTCCTTCACCGAAGGCCGCACATCGGAGGCCTCAATCACCGCGCCCAGGCGCTTGGCCGTGGCGATGGCCTGCAGACCCGCCACGCCCACGCCCAAGATCACCACGCGCGCGGCCTTGATCGTGCCGGCGGCCGTCATCAGCATGGGAAACAGGCGCGGGTAGTGGTTGGCCGCCATCATCACGGCCTTGTAGCCGGCGATGTTGGCCTGTGAACTCAACACGTCCATCGACTGCGCGCGGGTGGTGCGCGGCGCGGCTTCCAAGGCGAAGGCCGTGAGGCCAGCAGCGGCGGCAGCCTCCAGCCCGGCTCGGTTGAACGGGTCCAGCATGCCCACGAGCGCCGCGCCGCGCTTCATCTGGCCGAGCTCCTCGGTCGAGGGGCTGCGCACTTTGAGCACCAGGTCGGCGGCCAGCGCCCCATGGCGGTCGGTGATCTCGGCCCCGGCGGCCACATAGGCCTCATCGGTGCAACTGGCCGAAAGGCCGGCGCCCGCCTGTACGCGCACGGTGTGGCCCTGCGCCTTGAGCTTCTTGGCTGTTTCAGGCGTTACCGCCACGCGGGTTTCGCCAACCGCTGTCTCCTGCGGCACTCCGATGAGCATGGGGCCCTCCTTGGGCGTCTTCTTGCATGAGCACCGCAGCGACGGCGTCTGCGGCACGGCCGGGTTACGGGAAAACCCTAGATCATAGACAATCCTGCAACTTTCAGCATTTCAGCACGTGCCATGCCATGTTGTGCACGGCCGGCTTGATTCTTGACTGCCATGCCCTCCCTGGCCATTTCTGCAAGACCCGAGCGGTGGCGCCCCAGCGTCACGGTGGCGGCGATCATCTCCCGTCTGGACGCCGACGGCCAACTGCAATTTCTGCTGATCGAGGAACACACCGCCGAAGGCCTGCGGCTGAACAACCCGGCCGGCCACCTCGACCCGGGCGAATCGCCCGAACAGGGCGCAGTCCGCGAGGCGCTGGAGGAAACCGCCCGGGTCTTCACGCCCACCCACCTCTTGGGGGTGTACCTGTCGCGCTTCCAGCGCGAGGCCACAGGCGAGGACATCACGTACCTGCGCCTGGCCTATGCCGGCACGGTCGGCCAAGCCCAGCCTGGCCGCGCCCTGGACGACGGGATCGTGCGCACCCTGTGGATGACGCTGGATGAAGTCCGGCAAAGCGCCGCACGCCACCGAAGTCCCTTGGTGCTGCAGTGCATCGAAGACCTGGTGGCCGGGCGCAGCCTCCCGCTGGACGCCATCACCACCCACCGCTCGGTCTTGGGCCACTGAGTCGCGGTCCCATGTCTGACAATCCCGGCATGGTTGCTTCGTCCGGCACCGCTGCCCGCACCACACCGCGTCAACGCGTCGTCGTCGGCTTGAGTGGTGGTGTGGACTCCGCCGTCTCGGCCTGGTTGCTCAAGCAGCAGGGCCACGAGGTGGTGGGCGTGTTCATGAAGAACTGGGAGGACGACGACGACAGCGAACATTGCTCGTCGCGCCAGGACTGGCTC
>Ga0129333_10007912_pt1 | contig 10023 bp, 3 predicted proteins | sample CPB6_08_DNA_FD_94474 | JGI IMG/M metagenome (GOLD analysis project Ga0129333, IMG submission 94474) | Freshwater to marine salinity gradient microbial communities from Chesapeake Bay, USA - CPBay_Sum_0.6_0.8_DNA | ecosystem: Environmental > Aquatic > Marine > Coastal | place: USA: Chesapeake Bay...
CTGTTGGTGGCAAACTTGTTGGTGCCGACGTACTTGCAGTCACCGGTTCGGTGTCTACTGATGAAGAAGTGCTAGTGGATGTAGTGGTACTAGTTGGCGCGGCGGCAGCAGTCCATTTCGCGTACAAGGTGATGTCGGTAGTAACCCCGGGGCTGTAAGGAAAAGTCACCACCGAGCCACCGTCAATATTTGACCAACCATCAAAGATGAAACCGTCACGTGTAGGCGTAATTGGCTCGATAATTGAACCACCGGTAACGAATGTGCCATCACTTACCGCAGAGCCACCCTTGGAGTTAAAGGTCACCGCATAAGTGTTGGCAGTCCACTTCGCGTACAAGGTGATGTCGGTTATGACCCCGGGGCTGTACGGAAAAGTCACCACCGAGCCACCGTCAATATTCGACCAACCACCGAATGTAAAACCATTGAGGGTTGGCTCAGCTGGTGCCGTCACAGAACCACCGGCTGCAAACGTGCCATCGCTTACCGCAGAACCACCCTTGGAATCATGTGAAACGGTATACAAATAGACAACTGTTAAGTCATTCCAAGTGCCGCCATCTGCGCCGAACCCGGTAGCCGAAGATCGTATGTAGGCCTTTGGTGAAGAGCCAATATTAAAAAATACAAAGTCGTACACGGTTGGCGCATTACCCAGGAAGTAAAAACTGGTAAGTGCAGTTGCGTCTACAAACACATAATCCTCAATAGACACAACACTCGAAGGGATCGTCACAGAAGTTAGTGCATCTGCACTTTCGAAGGCGCTTTCTCCAATGGTTTCGACACCCATTGGGATGATGTACTCCGTCATTGAGTTTCCGATTGGGTAGTTAATCAACGTTGTTGCACTTTTGTTGAATAAAACACCCGAATTTGAAGTGAAGTTGGGATTGTTCTCGTCAACTGTGAATGCAGTTAGGGATTCAATTTTGTAAAACGCAGCCTGATCAATTGTGGTGACACTCGCTGGGATGGTGATAGAAGCAAGCGTGGTGATCGAAGAAAAAGCGCCTACCCCGATGGAAGTAACTGTCTCTGGGATAGCAACAGAAGTAATTGATGACAAAAAGAAGGCATAAGGACCGATGGCGGTGACGCCGTCTGGAATAACAACTTCGCCAGAACACCCGCTTCCCAATGGGAGAACCATGCCATTAGTTATTTTAAAGAGATTTGTGGTGTCACTGATCGAAGCTGGCAAACCTGTCGCGCAAACATAATTTCCGTTGCTGGGCACCGATGCTCCCGCTGGGCTCGGCGTGAGCCCCGATAGGACCGAAGCAAGACTGATGAAGATGCCTGACGCCGCGATTGAAAATGGGCGCATGATTACATACTCCTCAAACTGTTCGCGTCCCCATCGCGGGTAGCGAAATAGTGGTCACTATCCGACTTTGCCTGTGCTTTTCGCAAGCCAACTTGTTCTGGTGGTTCCAGCACTTGTGCCAGATACCAACACAGTGACCCACTTACCTTTTTGAGCTGCGACCAACTTGAATGTGGCTCGAGTGGCCCCAGAGATCGTCTTGCAAACACCCGGCACGGCTTGTGTTGGTGAAGCAACCGCTCTCGTGCACGAATACCACTGATAAGTAAACGTCGGGGTTGGGGTACCCGTCCAGGTTCCCTTGTTGGCGGTCAAAGTTTGTCCCACTCTGGCTGTGCCAGTCACTGTTGGTTTCACTACCGCAACAGCTCGAACCGCGTTCAAAGTCCATCTGGCATACAAAGTGATGTTGCTAGTTACCCCAGGGCTGTAAGGGAACGACACGGCAACCCCACCATCGGTAGCTGACCAACCAGCAAACGTGTACCCAGAAAAGGTAGGTGCAGTTGGTGCTGCAATGGAACCGCCGGTAACAAACGTTCCTCCATTGACCGCAGAACCACCCTTGGAGTTAAAGGTCACCGTGTAAGTGTTAGGCGTCCATCTGGCATACAAAGTGATGTTGCTAGTTGCCCCAGGGCTGTAAGGGAAAGACACGGCAACCCCACCATCGGTAGCTGACCAACCAGCAAACGTGTACCCAGTACGAGAAGGCTCGGATGGTTCGTCGACTGAACCACCCTCTAGAAAAATGTCATCCCCGACTTCAGACCCACCCTTGGAGTTGTATGAAGCCACATAAAGACCGGTATCGACAGTCAAACCATTCCAAGTGTCTCCACCTGCACCAAAGCCCGTAGCTGAAGCCAATACGTAGGCCTTCGGAGAGGTGCCGATGTTGCTAAACACATCAGCGCCGACTGATGGCGCGTCACCAACGAAGTAAACACTGGTAAGTGCAGTTGCATCTCCGAACGCACCGGCACCAATCGACGTAATACTGGCTGGGATCGTGATTGAAGTAAGTGCCCGTGCTTGATTGAAGGCATACGACCCAATATGCGTGACACTATCTGGAATCGCAATAGATGTAAGTGAGGTTGCAAGCAAGAACGCTGCGACCGGGATAGAGGTGAGCTGACTATTTTCAGCGAAACTGACAGAGGCAAGTGCCGACGTATTTGCGAATGGTGCATCACCCAACGAGGTGACACTGGCTGGGATCGTGATTGAAGTAAGTGCTGCAAATTGAAACGCATAGCCACCTATGTCTAGAAGCCCACTACCCTCAGCAAAACTGATAGAGGCAAGTGCCGTTGCTCCTTGGAATGCAGCCATGCCAATAGAGGTAACGCTGGCTGGAATCGTGATGGAAGTGAGCGATGTTGCATCCTTAAACGCATTATCAGCAATCGAGGTAACACCTTCTGTAAGAACAACTTCGTCAGCACAACTACGGCCGTGGCTTACCACGCCGTCAGTAACTCTGAAACAAGTCAGGAGTTCAACCCTTAAACCGTTCCAAAGTGCACCAGGAGCACCAAACCCTGTGGCTGTGTTTTTTACCATGGCTTTGGGCGAGGCACCGATGTCGCTAAACGCATCCGCGCCAACTGTTGGCGCATTCCCCAAGAAGGAAATACTGGTTAGAGAAGATGCGCCCTTGAACGCATCGGCGCCAATTACCGTAACGCTGGCTGGAATCGTGATTGATGTGAGCAATGATGCTGATTTGAATGCTTCGTCACCGATGACGGTAACGCCATCTGGAATGACAACCTCGCCACCACAACTACCACCGCCGCCCAAAAAATCATAAGTCACTGTGAAACAGGGTGCGAACTCAATTGTCAGACCATTCCAAAGCTCTCCAACTTCAGCGAAACCCGTCGCGCCAAATTGTATGACGGCCTTTGCCGAGGCGCCGGTGTTCGTAAAGGCATAGAAACCAATTGACGGTGCGTTGCCGAGGAAGTGAACAGCTGTAAGTGAAGATGCATAAAAGAACGCACTTTGCCCGATTGAAGTAACACTTGCTGGGATCGTGATGGAAGTCATATTTGATGCACCTGCAAACGCCTCCATGGCGATTGAGGTAACACCGTCGGGGATGATTATGTCGCCCGTGCAGCTGAAGCCGTTGCTCACAACACCATCGGTTACCGTGAAACAGTCACTCGCCCTCGCCGGGCTCGGAGCGAGCCCCGATAGCGCCAAAGCAAAGCTGATGAAGATGCTTGACACCAAAGTCCAAAATCGCTTCATGATTACCTACTCCTCAAACTGTTCGCGCACTCATCATGGGTCGCGAAATAATGGTTACTATCCGACTTTTCCTGTGCTTTTCGCAAGCCAACTTGTTCTGGTGGTTCCAGCACTTGTGCCAGATACTAAAACGGTGACCCACTTACCTTTGTGAGCTGCCAACAACTTGAATGTGGATCGAGTGGCCCCAGAGATTGTCTTGCAAGCGCTCGCTATCACCTGTGTTGGTGAAGCAACCGCACTCGAACACACGTACCACTGATACGTAAACGTCGGGGTTGGATTTCCTGTCCAGGTCCCCTTGTTGGCGGTCAAAGTTTGTCCCACTCTGGCTGTGCCAGTCACCGTGGGTTTCACTACCGAAACGGCTTTGCCCGTATTCAGAGTCCATTTGGCATACAAAGTGATGTTTCTAGTGACCCCAGGGCTATAGGGGAAAGTCACCGAAAGTCCACCATCGACCGCTGACCAACCAGCAAACGTGTACCCAGAACGTGTAGGTGCAGAAGGTGCCGAAATAGAACCACCAGTAACAAACGTGCCCCCATTGACCGCAGAACCACCCTTGGAGTTAAAGGTCACCGTGTATGTGTTAGGTGTCCATTTTGCGTACAAAGTGATGTCGTCTTGAACCTCAGGGCTGTAGGGAAACGACACCACATCCCCACCGTCAGTATCAGACCAACCAGCAAACGTGTAACCAGAAAAGGTAGGTGCTGGTGGTTCTTCAATTGCGCCACCAGCAACAAAGGTGTCACTGATTACAGCAGAGCCACCCTTGGAGTTAAAGGTGACCATGTAAGACGCAGCTTCAAACGTGAAAACAGACCATCCGTACCACGGTTCACCCCACTCGGTACCAAACCCCGTGGCGGTAGTGAGGACGTATGCGTTTTGAGCGCCGATGCCGTACCACCAACCGTTTCCTAATTGTTCTGGTGGGGAGTTACCCATGAAATAGAAAGAAGTAATTGAACTTGAGTCAAGGAACGCGTAGTCACCAATTGAGTTCACACTTGCCGGGATCGTGACAGAGGTGAGTCCAGTGTTATCCCTAAACGCCTGGCTACCAATTGAAGTTACGCCTTCGGGGATCGTTATTGAGGTAAGTCCCGAATTCCGGAACGCACCCTCCGGAATGGTGGTCACGCTAGGTGGAATGGTAAACGAAGTGAGCGCCTCTAGCTCTGAAAATGCAAATATCCCGATTGAGGTGACACTTGCCGGAATCGTGAGTGACGCGAGCATTACTGATCCGTAAAGCATCGATGGGGGGATGGTGGTGATCTGGCTGCCTGCGGCAAAAGTGAAAGACGTAAGCAAGTCCATGTAAGCGAACGCACCATGACCGATCTCGGTTGTACTGGCTGGAATTGTGACCGTTGTTTCTTTTGTTTGCATGAACGCAAAGTCACCAATAGAAGTGACACCTGTCGGGATGGTGAAAGACGCGAGTGAGCTTGAACTGCCAAATCCCCTAGTTCCGATAGAAGTGAGCTCACTGTTTGCGGCAAAAGTGACCGAAGTCAGCGTCTGTAGGTTATAGAACGCATAGTCACCGATCGAGGCAACACTGGCTGGAATCGAGACCGATGTAATTGTCGATTCTTTGAACGCCTCGTCGCCGATTGCAGTGACGCCATCTGGAATTACAATCGCACCGGTACACCCGGCACCATTAACCACCACATCCTCGGTTACCGTGAAACACTCACTAGCTCCTGCTGGGCTTGGAGCGAGCCCCGATAATGCCAAAGCAAAACTGATGACGATGCTTGACATGGCCGTAAATAATTTGCGCATAGCAACTACACCCCTGAAATACGTGACCTCATGAAAGAGGATGACAGATTTGCCGCCGGCGGGAAATCCAAAAAACCAGAAATGACCATACTGTGAGGCTCTTTGACCACCTACCTGCTTCGAGAAGTCTTCAGTGTGGCCGACCTAGAGTTCTCGTGATGACTTCTGAAGCTGCTCATTCCCTCACCGTTGGCAGAGAGAAGCAACTGCGCATGATTGATTCTCTGCTTTCACAGATTGTGAGTCGAGACGGTGGGTCCTTGCTTTTTTCAGGGGAACCCGGAATCGGAAAATCCCATCTCCTGCGCGAGGCGGTGGCACGTGCGAAATCACTCTCAATTCGAACGATTTCCCTGCGTTGTTCGGAAAGTGACATCAACGAACCATTTGCGCTCTTTGCTCGTCTTGGCGCAATTTTCGATATTCAAGAGCCGACTTCAACTCAAACCGATACCGCGCGCTTTCGATATGGGCGGCAGGTACTGGACTTGGCGGCTGAGTACCCGAGCATCATTTTGATTGATGATTTGCAATGGTGTGACTACCTAAGTTCGGTGGCGCTGCTCCACCTCTTTGATTACGGATCAAATTTAGGCTTGGGATTCCTCGCAACCACTCGGCCTCTTGATGACTTTGAAGACACAGGAACAATCGTTCAGGTACGGACTTTGTCTCACTTGATGACCCATGTTCCCTTATCTGGATTATCTAAACCTGAGACTTCTCTCCTGGTATCGCAGTTAACCTCTACGGCTCTTACACCAAGTACTGAAAAATACCTACAGGACCTCACGAATGGGAATCCTTTTTTTCTACTTGAGATCATGCGGCTCGAAGCAAATGTCAATTCATTGGATGAGATCAAAATCCCTCGAGAGTTAGAAACAATTCTTGATCAGCGAATAGATCTCCTTAAAGAATACGAAAGCATCATTTCGATGGCCGCGCTGATTGGCATCAGTGGTGACAAAAAAATCTTGTTCCTCTCACTCGTGTCCCTTGGTTACGAAGACGCCACTATCGCAGCCGCGCTGCATCGTGCTGAGCGTTATGGTTTGCTAAATCTCAACGATGAGCGATACGACTTCTCTCACATGCTGTACACGCAACGCCTCATTTCGCGAATGTCCTATGTACAACGAAGCAGCTTTCATGGTGCAGCCGCAATCACTCTTGCCAACGAGACACGTTTCATGGCCGGCATGGCACACTTGTCGCAATCGGGAAAATCGGTTGACACCAAATTTGGCGAATCGTTGGCTCAAACAGCACTAAGGATTTCTCAGACCAATGGGGATCACGCTGGCATGACAGAGGCGTACCTTTGGCTACTGGAATACTCGGAACAAAGTACATCTGAGCGAGTAAAACTTCTCATTCAATTGGCGAAGTCGCAGATTTCACTTGGTCGCCGTCTGGAAGGCAGAAAAAACGCCGAGCTTGCGAGCAAGTTGGCCCGCTCAATCGGTGATACAGAATCTGAAGCCGATGCAATCATGCAATGGGCTGCTCGAAGCGACTTCACGCCAGACCGGGCGCCGATCATTGCTGCCTTTGAAAAACTAAACCGAAGTGAGTTGTCGCCTGATATGCGCATCAAGTTCCTCAGTGCATATTCTCAAGCGGTATTACTCGTGCCTACTGAAGAGCAAGTCCTTATTACTTCTGGAACCGAGCTCATCACATCAATTGGTGCAAATCTCTCCGAAAACGTTCGATCAGATTCGTCGGATTCGGTTGCCTGGAACTGGAATGTCAATGCAGCGCTTGCCCGCCGCTTGGCGACCGAGGCTCGTGATGAAGCATTTGCGAATCTAAGTGCAGAAATCGAAATAGAAACCCGAATTCAAGCTTTGCTTGCGTGGCGTGAGTCGCATCGTTCGCCGGCATATCTTTCTCAGCGACTCGCCACAACAGAGCAAGCGGTCGAGCTGTCGCGTTCTGGAGTAAGCCAAAATGAAGCAGCACATTTTTGTCACATTCTCGACTTGATGGAAAACGGTGATTTCGCTCAAGCCGATCTCGAAATACAACAATTACGCTCCATCGCTCACACGGGGGGATCATTTATTGCACAGTGGTGGAGCGGGTTTCTTCACACCGGCCGACTCATATCACAAGGGAATTTTTCTGAAGCGACTGAAGAGGCGCAGCAAGTGTTCAGCAGGGGGCAACTGGCTGATGAACCCGGCCGACTTGTGATCATGCTCGAGCAACAAACCTTGGTGCTAATTGAGTCTGTAATTCCACCAGAACTTTCAGCAGTTTTTCAAGGGGAAACCACACTCTTGGCTAACCACTACGCTCGCGCATTAGCCGCACTCGCAAATGCATCACTGGGAAATGTTGATACTGCCGATCAATACATCACAGACACTCTTTGCATATTTGATGACCCCGAACAAGAAGCTGCATGGTTACCCACAGTGGCCACGCTGATAGAGGCCGCGCATCTACTCAAGCGATATGACATTGCAGCTCATGGGGTTGGCCTGCTGGAACCATATTCACGCCAACATGTCACTTATATTGGCAACACCTGTAGGGGTCCGGTGCGCCGCTATTGCGGACTTGCCAAACATGCTTCTGGCGACACTCGTGGTGCAATTGATGATCTACTGATGGCTCGAAACGAGTCGAGGCGTATTGGCGATCACTTGTGGGACCTTGCCTGCTCCGTGGATATTTTGGAAATTCTCGCTGAAGTAGATCCGAAACGAGCCATTGGTTTGGTTCCCGAGAGCATCATTGTTGAAGCTGAAGCTGGTGAAATGAAGTGGCGAGCACTACGGGGTCGCGCAGCACTAACTGCGGCGCGCACTGCGATTGCGGCCAGCATTGGGCTATCAGCCCGCCAATTTCAGGTGCTGCAGGGATTGCTCCAGAATCTAACCATTAGCGAGATCGCACTCAACCTTGGATTCAGTCATTCCACAGTGCGCCAGGAATCAATCACCATATATAAGGTGTTAGAAATTGAAGGTCGTGCGGCAATTTCCGAACGCGCGCGCGCATTGGAACTTGCCTGATTCACGGAAACAGTGATTGACATGAAAGAGAAGAAGCTTGCTGGCTTACATGCACGCTCAAGAGTGATGGCTCAGTCGCGTGTTGGGGAAGCAATCTCTGGGGACAGCTCGGCGATGGGCATACATGTGCGTTGATAACCAAATCGTCAACAGCTGGTGTTGCCCTCGTAGGTCAAATGCTCACGTCCGCTCAGCAGAGCAAGTACATAGTTGTTCGTGTCACAGGCAAAAGCACTGGCCCGCTAAGTGCCAGTTGCCTATTGAAAACGATCACAAGAGTTAGATAACTCGATTCACTCCTGCAGCCAAACATATTTGAATGCCGATTAATGAAGAAGTGGACGTGCGCTATCTTGTTTTATGAACAAGAACCATTGGTTGCGTCGTTTCATCGTCGGCGTGTTGTTGTCGAGTCTGATTGTGGCTGGTGGAGGCGATGTGTCAGCTGTTTCGGCAGTGAGCGAGCCAGTTGTTAAATATCCTGCAACCGAAATTGCTGCTGGCTATGTCCATACGTGCGCTTTACTTGCCACCGGCAACATCAAGTGTTGGGGTTACAACGCGAATGGGCAACTCGGCATAGGCAACAACATTGACTCCAGTATTCCAATTGAGATCACCGGAGGTGCACTCGCCGGCAAAACCGTCATCCAGATCGCAGCCGGCGCTGGCGTGCACACATGTGCACTGCTCTCCGACGCCACCATCGCATGTTGGGGTGGAAATGGATTTGGGCAGCTCGGAACCAGTGACACGGCCGAACGTAACATTCCGGTTGCAATCATGGGCGGTGCACTCGTGGGAAAAACAATCACTCAGATCGCCGTTGGTGGTGGGCACACCTGCGCACTTTTCTCCGATAGCACCGTCGCCTGCTGGGGAAACAACTTGCTTGGGCAACTCGGAATTGGAAATTACAGTGACAGTCACATTCCCGTTGCCGTCACAGGTGGTGCACTCGACGGTAAAACCGTCACCCAAATCTCGGCGGGCTCGCAGCACACGTGTGCTTTGCTCTCTGACGCCACGATCGCATGCTGGGGCGCAAACAACGATGGACAACTTGGCACCGGCATTACCAGTAGAGACATCAACGTTCCAGTAGCAGTTTCTGAAGGCTCCAATGCAGGACATACCATCACTCGAATCACAGCCAACGGTTATCAAACATGTGCTTTGCTTTCGGATGGCACTGTCAGTTGCTGGGGTCGCAATGAATACGGGCAACTAGGAACTGGCGACACGACCAACAGCAACACCCCACTAGCAGTAACTGGAGGTGCACTAACTGGCAAGACTGTTACCCGAGTCAGTGCGGGTCGAGAGCACACCTGTGCGTTGCTCACAAACGGCACCGTCGCGTGCTGGGGCATGAACCACACCGGGCGTCTCGGTAACGGCAGTACCATCAACAGCTACATTCCAGTCGCTGTGCTCTGGCCCACACGGGCGGCAGCAAGTACCAAACCGACAATTCTTGGAACAGCGCGAACTGGCCAACGACTGAGAGTCAACACAGGCACTTGGACCGGCTTCCCCACTCCTATATATACGTATAAGTGGTATGAGTGCTCAGTCAAGATCACAAGATCC
>Ga0129333_10007913_pt1 | contig 10023 bp, 8 predicted proteins | sample CPB6_08_DNA_FD_94474 | JGI IMG/M metagenome (GOLD analysis project Ga0129333, IMG submission 94474) | Freshwater to marine salinity gradient microbial communities from Chesapeake Bay, USA - CPBay_Sum_0.6_0.8_DNA | ecosystem: Environmental > Aquatic > Marine > Coastal | place: USA: Chesapeake Bay...
GAACGACACGATCGAACTTCTCCCGGGGGCGAGGGATTTCCTCGGATTCTGCCGGGACACGGGACGACGCACCTTTCTTTTCAGCTCGATCAAGACCTCCCATTTCGAGCTTCAAGGCGGACGACTCGGCGTCCTCGATGACTTCGAGGTGGCCTACACCGAGATCATGGACAAGCGGGAAAAAATCCGCGAAATCCTGCATATTCACTCACTGAATCCCGAGGAAACCATGTTCGTCGGCGACATGGTGCACGATATCGAAACGGCGAAGCATGGTGGCGTGTTGGATGTCGCGGTTTTGTCGGGATTCGACCGCGTGGAAAAACTCCTCCCCGCTCGCCCAACGATCATCGCCCGCGACATCACGGCTGTTCAAAGGCTCCTATGAACGAAATCCTTATCGCAGGACTTCGGGTAAACACGCGGATCGGTGTTCCCGAGGAGGAACGCCTCGTCGAGCAGGAGGTGGAACTCGACCTCCGCATCGAAACAATGAGGGCCTTTGAGGCAATGGAGGACCATCTTGAGAAAACCATCGACTACGCACGGGTCTGCGACCGAGTGGCGGAAATCGCTTCCTTGAAGCCAAGGCAATTGATCGAAACCCTCGCCGACGAGGTCGCCGAGATGGTTTTGAGCGAATTCCATGCGCGGAGCGTTGAGGTGGAGCTGCGCAAATTCATTCTCCCGCAAACACGATATGTGGCCGTGCGCTGCGCACGAACAAACTAAACGGACCGGATTTTTTCCCAGGCCTCGACCGCTGATACGGCTCCAAAGTCCCGATATAGCTGGAGCAGCCCCTGCTGATTCCAAGCGCTCCGCAGAAACTCGTTCGTCTTGCATCCCAACAGCCAAATCGACGCGCGATCGAGAATTCCGCTCGGTTGGGGACCGCGGGTGGCACGGAGGATTATCTCGGCCAAATCGGGGTGGAGCGTGGGCAGGTGCGCGTTCAGCAGCAAATCCCGGGCGCGATCGGCTCCGACAAGTGCCACGGGTTTTTCAAGAGGGTCGGCCGAGAGGTTCCAATGTCGGGTCCAGTAAGGATGGTCCAACCCCTCGAAAAATCGCAGGAAGCCTTTTTCCCGGAAGTCGCGAATTTGTTTTCGCAAAGCCGGAAAACGGGAGGCGGTCGCGGCCAAGGCCCCGAGACGGCGGTGCGGGTGGTTTGGGGGGCGAAGACCCGAGAATTTCCAAATCCGGCGAGGTAGAACAACTCTCGAAAAAGTGTCACGAACCTTCCACCACTCGTCCCAGAGTGGCTTCAGATAGGTTTTCGTGATGTCATCGGCGTCGTCGAAACTGCGGGGCTGGAGAAATCCCGAAATTCCAAACAGCAACGCCTCGCATTCCGCGCTTCGAGCGGCTTTCCATCCTGTGCGTTCCGCCGCCAGCAAAAATGGAATCGCATTGTTTTTATATCCCAACCCCGCAGCAACGCTGAAAAACAGAGCGGCGTCCTCCCCATGGAGACGGATCGCAGCAAGGGAGGCGGCATGTTTGTTTTCCAACCGGAACCTCGCCGCACGATCAACCATCACCCTGCCTTCATCCAGGGAAACCGAGGCGGACTCGGTTTGACCTGTCAGAGGGCGAGGGTTTTCGATGAGCAAGCGGGCTTGGGGGATGTGGCGGTTGTCGGAGCTTCTCGCGAAGGAATCCTGCTCCCGGTCGCCAACAAAAAAATGGAGGCGGGTATTGGCAAATGCCGGATTGATAGCATGGCCATGGTTTTCCCAGTCGCGATTTTCCCAATCGACTTCGATATCACCAACCTCCAAGCCGCGTTTTTCAAATTCGATCCGGGCATTTTTAAAGTCCGGACCGGCTTCGCGGTTCCACTCCCCGAAGTGGTGAATGCGGAATTTCTCCCCGCAGGTCGTCGTCCATTCGAACCCGTAATCGCCGTGGAAAAGTCGCGCCTGGATTTCCAACTCACTCATACGAGGCAGCGGAATGTCGGCGATCATTCGCGACTCGCGAGCCAGAGCGTATCGGGCAGTCGTTCTCACAGGTCGGGAAAGGGAAGGTTTTGCAACCAACTCCCCGAGGGTTCCGGAGACTCAATCTCCTTTTCAGGAAAAGGTTCTGGAGTCGGGTCAGGGGCTGGCTCGATCAGCATTTCCTCGCGGAACTCCTCCGGGGGAATCCGGCGTGTAACAAAAGCTATTTCCAATTCCAGCCGGGCCTTGACCTCCGGATTCTTCGCAATCTGGAGCGCGGAGCGGAATGAATCGAGAGCCGGAGCAAAATGCCCCACATCCATCTGGGCGTTCCCGAGCGCCTCCAGAAACATGCTGTCGCCCGTTTGCATCGACGCCTCATGGATCGGGAGCATTCCGAGAAGGATGTTCGAGCGCGACGAGCGCGTGATGCTGCGAAATCGGCGAAAAGGATTTGGCTGGCTGCTTCGGGGGTCGGTGAACTTGTTCCATGCAGCGTAGGGCCGGTAGAGCGGGTCGCCGACCACGATCCCCATCCACGATACCGCACGCTGGGACATCCACCCAGCCTCAGCCAAGGTCAACCCGGTAATCAACCTGTCTTGAAAAATGTCGAGGTTCGCGGTGAGCGATAAGTAGGGCTCGTAAACATTCCCGAGCGTGGCAGCGGCCCCGCGGGCAATCAGGGGGCCGCACCAATGGTTCACACTGCTCCTCATAGTGGAGGCGCTGAAGGAGTGGAGATGAACAGCCACCGCACCGGGGAGAAATTGAAAATCCTCCCTTAAAAACGGTCCATTGATGTCGCCAGAATACCAACCATAATAAACCGCCGCGTCGGTAATTGGAAAGTTTTCGGCAAAAGTCTGCGGGACACTGTCAAAAATCGTCGGAATTCCCGATTGACGGAGGATTTCAACGAGTTTGCGCATCCAATTGTCCCCCTCCATGTAGGCTCCGGAGGTGATATCCCGACCATCCACATACGCCCAACCCCAGAGCCCATTTTTCTCCGCGGCGATCGTGTCGTCGATCATCCTCCGAACCATCGCGGCAGTCGGGGCGTCCAGGCGCGAAGGAAGCATCAACCCGGGAGAGATCGCCTCGTCGAGGATTGGCGTGAATCGACCGAAATAAGGATTTGGCATCAGGCCGGACGGTGTAAAGGCAGGCAGCCCCATCGCGGCGAGCTCGCTATCCACACTCGCCTCGTTTCGTCGGGCGATAGCCGGTGAAAGAGGCTCCGGCGGCGGCTGGGAGTCCAGCGAGGGATCGCTTGAGATTTTCAACGGGAACCCGCGCATGATCGCCAAAAAGCGGATCGCGCAACTGGAGACCACGGTTTCGCCGGAGGGCTGTTTTCTTTCGGTCCACCACCCCTTCTCAAGGAGCCTCCCCCTCAAAGGCCCCGCGATCAGTCGTTCAAATTCTTCTCGCGTGATTTCCTCCTGCAGAGGCAACGGGAATCCGATGACTTGCTCCGGGGAAATCGAGCGTGCGGCGGCATAGTAGCGGGCGAGATTTTGCGAGTCGGGATCGTTGGAGTTGAATAAAATCAAAGTCGCGGCGGCAAGACGGTCGGAGGCGACTCCCGTGGCGGAGATCGCGATGAACACCATCAAAAAAACCGCGCGTTTAAACATGAATCCGTAGGCCGTCGTAGGCCAATCGAACATCCGTAGGCAACTCGGCCTCGGTTTCGGCGTGCCCCAATTCATGACACATGTGGATGAACCATGTCTGGCGGGCACCGATGCGGCGGGTGGCTTCCAGAGCCCCTTGGACGGTCAAGTGGGTCGAGTGCGCGGTGTGGCGGAGCGCGTCGATCACCAAAACCTCGACGCCCCCCGCGGCCTCTTCCGCCTCGGCCGGGATGGATTGGCAATCGGTGTAATAAGCAAAAAGACGTTGGCCGTTTTTTTCAAAAACCAGTCCGTTCGTGACCATCCTGCCATGAGGCAAATGCACCGGAACAATGTCAAAGCCATCCAGCGAAAATCGACCTTCCATTGTGATCGGATCGGGGCGGACATAGTTAGGATAGCGCGCCGAACCGTCGAAGGCGTATTGGAAGACACGCTTGAGGTCCGAAAGGGTTCTCTGGGAGCCGTGTACCGGTATGGCCTTGTTGTCGAGCTCACAAAAGCGACGCAGGTCGTCAAAACCGAGGATGTGATCGACATGCGAGTGGGTGTAGAGCACCGCATCGAGGCGAGTGATGTTCTCCCGAAGGCATTGCGCGCGGAAATCCGGAGTCGTATCCACCGCGATCGATAGCGATGGCATTTGAATATGGATCGCGGTGCGGAGCCGCTTGTCGCGCGGGTCGCTGGACTTGCAAACGGCACACTCGCAGCCGATCACCGGAATGCCGTGCGATGTGCCCGTGCCGAGAAATGTGATTTGAAGATCCTGCATCGCTTGGATTCGAGGCGGGAGCGTGGCATAGTTCACGGATGTCCGCAACGATGGCATCTCTGCGCATTCGCAATCTCGCACTGGTCGAGGACCTTCTCTGGGAGCCTCCAGGAGGGTTTGTCGCCGTAACCGGCGAGACCGGCGCAGGCAAATCCATCATTCTCGGGGCGGTGAAACTTCTTCTTGGCGAAAGGGCCGACCGCTCGCTCGTCCGGAGCGGTGCCGAATCCTGCGCGGTCGAGGGGCTTTTTCAGATTCCCGAAAAATCGCCCGTTCACGGGATACTGGAATCCGGGGGGGCGGAACCCTGTGAAGACGGCGCCTTGATCATCAAACGCAGCGTTTTTGCGGAAGGCGGCGGCAAGCAGTTTGTGAACGGCTCGCCTTGCACACTTGCCCTCCTCCGCGATCTTGGTGTCGCCTTGGTGGACCTCCACGGTCCACACGATCATCAAAGCCTTTTCTCCCGCGACCAGCAAATGCGCGTCCTGGACTCGTTCTCGGACTCGGTAAAACTCCGCGCGGATTTTTCCGAAAAGCGCCGCCATTGGATCGATCTGGAAAACGAGCAGCGCCGTCTTGTCGAGAACGCCGAGGCTTTGGCTCGCGAACTGGATTTACTGACTCATCAAACCGCCGAAATCGACTCCGCCAACTTGCAAGCCGGCGAGGAGACAAACCTCATCACTCGCCAACGAACGGCCTCGAACTCCCATCGTCTCGGAGAGGTGTGCGCGGAGTTGACCGGTATCCTGAGCGATTCCGAGGATTCCATCACATCGAGGTGGGGGGATGTCGGACGATTGGCACGCGAGCTTCACCGCCTTGACCCATCCGCCGAAGCGATCGCCCAGGCGTCCAACGGGATTTTTGAATCCCTGAAAGACCTGTCCCGCGAGATCGACCACTATTCCAATAGAGTCGAATCCGACCCGCGGGCTCTGGCCGAAATCGAAGCCCGCCTCGACACGATCCAGAACTTGAAACGCAAATACGGTTCGAGCGTCGAAGCTGTTCTCGAGTTCGGTCGCGAAGCCTCCGAGAAACTCGCCTCTCTGAAAAACCGCGAGGAGCGTGGATCCCGTTTGGACACCGAGATCGAAGCGACCGGAAAAGCGGTTGAGGCGATCGGCAAAAAACTCTCTCAGGCCAGACGCAAGGCCGCGCCGAAGCTCGAGTCCCTCGTGCGCCGACATCTCGCGGACCTCGGCTTCGCCAGGGCCGGGTTTAAAATCGCCTTTGAGGATTTGCCTGATCCCTCGCCGGAGGGATACGAGCACCTCGAGTTCCTTTTTGCCCCGAATCCCGGCGAACCGGAACGCCCGCTTCGCGCCATCGCCTCGAGCGGCGAGATTTCCCGTGTGATGCTGGCCCTCAAATCCTCCCTCGCCGCCCAAGACAGCGTGCCGATTTTGATCTTCGACGAAATCGACGCCAATGTAGGCGGAGTGATCGGAGCCAAGGTCGGATGTAAAATGAAAGAACTGGCCGCAAGCCACCAGGTCTTCTGCATCACCCATCTCCCCCAGGTGGCCGCCTCCGCCGAGTCCCAATTCATCGTCGCCAAGGAAAGCGGAGACTCCCGGACACGCACGCTACTCAACGGAACCACAGCGACTGGACGCATCGAGGAGATCGCCCGGATGCTTGGCGGCCCCGCGGATACTGCGAAAAAACACGCCAGAACCCTCCTTGGCTTGAAATAAGACCTTTAACCTCAAACGCGAGGTATTAAGGTGACAAAGTTTCCCGAGTGAAAAAACAGGATACAAAGCCGGAAGCCGAAGAAGGTCCCGACGCGGATAAATTCGCGGCGTTGGATACGGAAATGCGTTCCCTGCGCCAATCGAGACTCCGCGTGGAAGGTGCTGTCGAGGCCTCCGGGTTGATTCTCCGCGAGTGGGACACCTCCACCGACGAGGCGCTTTATTGCGGTGCTGCCGAGTCGATCCTCGGAATTTTTCCGCACGAACTTCTCGGGAGTTTTGAAAAGTGGGTTCTGCTGATCCATGCCGACGACCGCGCCGATTATCGAAAGGAAATCCAGCGCGTGCTGAATGAGGGAGGACCCTTCGAGATTGAATACCGCATCCGCAAGCGCGGCGACAAACACACGCTCCTCCTCGAGCGCGGCTATTTTGTGAGCCCCTCGCAGGGCGCCCATCCCGTGCTTTCCTCGATGATTTCGGATGTCTCGCGCCTGCGCGACCTGGAGTCGCGCCTGAAAAAATCCCAGCGCGTCGAGGCCTTCAGCCAACTCACCGGCGGCGTTGCCCACGACTTCAACAACATGCTTTCGGTCGTGATCGGCTACGCGCAAATTCTGATGGAGGAATCCGCTGAAAACAGGGAGCAGACCGCATTCCTGAAAGAAATCGAGAAAGCCGCCCTTCGCGCATCGTCGCTCACGAACCAACTCCTCGCCTTCAGCAAGCCCCCAGCCACACGCAAGGGCATCCTTCAACTCGGGGAACTGCTCCAAGAGTTGTTGAAAATGCTGGGCCGCCTCCTCGGCGAATCCATCGGCCTGAAAATCGAACCCGGCAAGGATTTGTGGCCCGTACAAGCCGACCGCAGCCAGATCGAGCAGGTCTTCATCAATCTCGCTGTGGCATGCCGCGAAGCGTTGCAGGGCGGCGGGCAGGTTTTGATCGCCTCAACCAACGAATCCCATGGTGAGGCAAAACATTTCGGGGAGCATGTGTTGCCCGCCGGAAGCTATGTCCGCGTCTCACTGGACCTCGAGCCTGCCACGGGTTCCCCCCAACCTCGACACCTTGAAAAAAACCGGAGCGTCTTTGCCGCGCGCTCGGTCATCGAACAAAACGAGGGCCTGCTTTTTGTGCACTACGCGCAAGGCCGCGCAAGGATCAACATCTACTTCCCGAGCGCCACCGAGGCCGTTGCCGCGAGGCCGCTGGAAGCGGCTCCGAAACACCCCGCCAAAGCCGCCTCGATCCTGCTTGTGGAGGACGACTCCTCGCTCCGCCAATTCACTAGAACCGTTCTTTCGCGCCTTGGCCACAATGTGCTTGAAGCAGCCGATGGGGAGGAGGCTTTGGCGATTTTGCAAAACGATCCATCATTTTCTCCCGACCTCCTCGTTACCGACATGGTCATGCCGCGTATGGGAGGTCTCGAGTTGTCCAAACTGTTTTCGAAAAAGCGTCCCGGTGCCGCCGTGCTTCTTGTCTCCGGGTATCCCGAGCAACAAGTCGCAGCCCAGCATTCCGGCCACCCGCTTCTTAAAAAACCTTTCGCCGTCGGCGAACTCATCACCCGCGTCGGCTCCCTGATCGGGAATTGAGCCGCTTCAGCAGTAGACGAGCAACTGCCTCAAGAGGGAGGAACTCGCGTTGTAGTTCCTGATTTTTTTAATCGTATTGTCGTCGAGGTGGTATCCCTCGGCCACAAGCAGAACCCCGGTCGGGCTGTAGATCCCGCTGGCGAGTTGCATGCCGACATCAAGCTCGTCGACCATGACCTCGCGCACCAGGCGCGGCAGGGAAGTCGCTTGCGCGCAGCGCAGGAAAAGCCGAGTCGCATCGGGGTCGAAGGCGGAGCCGGACTGCTCCAGAATCTTGTCCACCGCCTGCTCGTGGGGCAGACCACAAGTGACATAGTAGACAATCACAGCGAGGCAGCGGGCGGGCCATGGAATCATCTCTCCGGCCAGTCCGTCCGGGAAACCCGCTCCATCGAACCTCTCGTGGTGCGCGCGGATCGTGTCACCCACAGGTTTCAGCAGGTCCACGAAAGAGGCGAGGGTTTGCCCGTGGATCGTGTGGTTTTGGAAAACGGTTTTCAACTCCGGGGGCGTGTCGTCGAGATTGTTTTGAACAGCCATCATGAAGCCCGACGGAACCGCTGTCAGGCCGATGTCGTAAAGGCGGGCGCTCACTTCAAGCACATGCTTCTGCTCCTCGTCGAAGTAATGCGTTTCAGCCATGATCTGCGCGATTTTCTGGGCCGCCTTCGCCTGCTCGCCGAGAAGTGGATTGAAGGTCGAAAGGATGCGCTGGCAGAGTTCCAGCGAGCGGCTGAAATTGGTCTTCAGGGCCTCGTGGGAAAGATCGAGTTCCCGCTTGCCGGCCTCGAGTTCGCGGAGCTGTTTTTCGAGGCGCGAATTGGCCTCGGAGAGTTTTTGGTTGAGATCAAGCGTGGTCCGCTCGAGCGTGCGGTTCGTTTCGATCAACTCGTAACGCTGAACGGCGTTGTGGAGCGTCGCCATCATCTCGGCCGAGATCCAAGGCTTTGTGACGAACCGGAAAATCTCCCCGCTGTTCACGGCCGCAGTGACGATATCAAGCGACTTGATTCCCGTGATGAGAATCCGGGATGCGGCAGGCTGGATTTGAGCGAAACGATGGAGGAGATCCGCTCCGAGCATGTCGGGCATGTTGTGATCGGCGATAACAACCGCGAACTTCCGCTCGAGCGCGTAGCGCAGAGCCTCGTCGCAACTGCTCGTGGTGACGGATTGGTAGCCCGAGCGGGTGACAAGATCCTCGAGGACCTTGAGAATCAGTGGATCGTCGTCGATCGATAAAATGGAAGGAGGGTTTGTGTTCACGGGTTGAGATGGGTTTTAGCGGTTAGAAGTCGCAGCAGGGAAGAACAAGAATCACATCGGAAGCCTCGGCCTCGGGATCATTCCAAACGACCAACCGGCCTCCAAGGTCTGCGAGGATTCCATCGGCGATGGACATCGAAACATCCTCCTGGGCGGACGCGGCGGGATAGGCGTCGATTTCCTTTGCGGAATTCAGCGCGCAGGGAATACGGAACGACACCCCGACGGAATTCGCCGGAATATCCTGGCCGCAGCGGGAGGCGGCCTCATGAATTTGAAAGGTTGTCAGAACCGAGACGGGAACTTCAGTGCGGCCCGCAGGCAGGAACGGGCGGACCCGGGCGGCGACAGACAGCAAGGCGATGCGCAAGGGAAACTCGGCCACATGCACATGGATCGGGGCCGCAGGCGGGAGGAATTGGATTTTTGCGGTTCTGGGAAAAACAAGTTTCAGAAGATCGATCTCCGAGGCCACGAGCGCCTCCAAGTCGTGGTAGGTCGTCTCGCGCTCGGCCACATTCAGGTGAATCTGTGTCGCGCGCGCCAGCAATTCCTTGATCCGCTCGACACCGCGCCCGATTTCCAGAACCGCCTCGGCCAACGCCCCGTCCTCCCCCGGAGTTTCCTGACACGCCTCCAGATTGAAATAAATCCCGGTGAGCACATTGTTCACCTCGTGGATGATTCCCGGGGTCAGCTCGGCATTCAGCTCGTTCGAGGCCCGGCGCAACTCCAGAACCTTGTTGGAGGTTCCGTCCATCTGGGAGTTCGGGTCGGCCGGCGCAGTCATGGCGATGGTCATAGACTCGCGTCCCGGCGAATCGCGACAAGAATAAAATCCCCCGTTTGACGCTTCAAAATCACTGGGCGGCGGCCGGCGGTGGTGGCGGCGGAGCGAGGGTCGAGAACGCCTCGTGGGCGACGAAACCCGCAAAGAGACGCGGGCTCTGAAGGATGATTTGGTTCCCGCTGCCCTGCTCACGATCCTTGCCTTTCGGAATCGAGGGGCTGATGTAAGACACATTCAAACCCATCCCGGCGAATTGCGTGGCGATCGTGGCAACATCCGGCTCGGCCGTGTCCAAA
>Ga0129333_10007914_pt1 | contig 10023 bp, 12 predicted proteins | sample CPB6_08_DNA_FD_94474 | JGI IMG/M metagenome (GOLD analysis project Ga0129333, IMG submission 94474) | Freshwater to marine salinity gradient microbial communities from Chesapeake Bay, USA - CPBay_Sum_0.6_0.8_DNA | ecosystem: Environmental > Aquatic > Marine > Coastal | place: USA: Chesapeake...
ATGACGGTTGTCAAAAATGGAGAGGATTTGTAGTAATGTCTGACAGAACTGGGTGTCATATGACTCGTTGTTGGTAATTAGGGCATCTTGGGTATTTTTATTATAGTAAGGGTCTGCAGAAAGCTCGGGAAGAACCGAGCAATGGCGCCGGTTCGCAATTGTTCCTCCATGACCCTTTCGGCTTTTTCCCTTCTGTGTCATATCTCTTATAAAAACAGGGGAAAAATAAAAAGCCTACAATCACAGGAAGTTATAGAGTTGATTCAGGTCACGAATCGTGTGTAGGTTCTCAGTATAGAGGTCCTGAATCCCTGGGTTGGTATTCATCCAAACGGGTTTCCAATAGGTGTTATTCATAATAGGGGCCAGATTTTCTAGGTGGTCGTCCACATACACCACAGGCACCTCCTCCTTTTGTTGGGTTACACGATAGATGTGCTGAATGGCCTTCGTATAGGTGACCCGGTTGGGCTTCAAACAAACCTCACTTGTCCCCTCATAGGCCTCGCTGTCAGAAGAGATAATGGCTTCATCACTTATATTATTAACATTCATTTGTTCCAGGATTTTCCGGCACCATTGGTAGTTTGCGTTGCTAAATAAGAACAAGGGCACCTCGTGCTCCTTACAATACTCCGCCAGTTTCTCAAAATCCCGTGATTGTTCCAAGAAGAGCTCGTCCTTATGGAGCAGGTCTAGGTAATCCATAATGGATTTATTATACACCGCCTTACAAAAATCTTTATTGGTAATATTGGAATCATACACCTTTTGAAGACCAATTACCGTATGGCCGAAATGACCATATAGAATCTTGTTAATCTTTTCGGCCTTTTCCAGAGACATGTAGGGATTAACCTTTTCTCGAACAAAGGAATTCACGCGATTAGTTAGAACTTGAAGAGCGACAGGGTGCCTCATAATCACCCCATCCATATCCATAAGAAGAACTGGGCGCCCTGAAATCATTGCGGGATTTCAAATTTTGCTTTCCTTTCTTTTTAATACTTTTCACAATTTAATTTTCCGATTTATACACCTTCGGTGGTTTCACTCTGTTTTTCCGCTTCTTCCACACTTCGGGTTGAAAAGCGTGTAGGAAGTAGTTTTGTACATTACCCTTTTGTTCAATGTTTGCCATCGCCTTATGTATCGCCTTATCTAACTCTTGCAATGACTGAGCCTTCTCTTTACGGATGTAGTGTTTCAGTTGGTTAAAATACTCTTCAACTGGGTTGGTTTGAGGGGAATAGGGTACGCTATAGATTAGCTCGTTGCCTGTTGCATGTACAAATTCCCGAACCCGTTTGGCGGAGTGAGCAGGGGCATTGTCCATGAGAACGACGGTGTTCTTGCGGTTTCGTAGCATCTCTTGTAGAAAATCCACCATTCTATCGGATGTCATGCCTCCCTTGTCATACAGCTTCCAAGATACGACACCTTTGGTGTTAATGGCAACCAATAGCGTCTTTTTTTGAAACACCACATTATCCTTCGTGTATTCATATACACGTTGTCCAACCTTGCCCCGACCATAGTTCCTGCTCATCCCCACATGGACGGATGTCTCATCCATGGATATGATGTTGTCTATTGGTCTTTGTGATATGAGCTTACGAAATTCCTCCATTTCTTTTGTATGGTTACGTTCCCTCCCTCTGTATGTGGCAGGAAGGTGTCGCTTCACCTTCAGTTTCAAGGATATGTTGTTGTCATTCAATATCCGTTGGATGTGGGTTAAGGAGAGTTGCACATCATGCTGGTTGTGGAGCATGGTTTGAATGTCAATCAAACTAACATCTGGGTCTTGTTTGACTTTTGCTAAGAGTGATTTGACATGTGCTTGTGATACCTTGTACGCACCCTGGGGTCTTGGCTTTCGCTCCACCGTGTTGTCCTCTTCATACCTCTTCACCCAGTTCAATAAGGAGCGAGGATGGCATTGGAGCTGACGGCATGTCTCAGCAAGGTTGCCATGTTGATGGAAGTACCTTACCGCAGCCAGCTTGTAGTCGGCAGAACGATGCGTTGGCATGTCTTCTTACAACATTAGGAGAAAACGAAAATGACTTAAGGATTATTTTCTAAACATTATGTAGGAACGAAAATAGATGTAATGGAAGAGAAAGAACGAAAACGACCCGATGTCGTTCAACGGTTGAAAGACCGTAAGGGAAAGCAAGAGAGGGTTGTCAAGTGCAGCCTTCAAGGAAGGTTACTTGAGAAGTCGCTCATGCCTGAAATACAGCGGTGGGTGCTGACCACCTCCAAAATCACCAACAAAGGGGCATTGGTGTTCAACCGTTTGCTCCTTCATTGCCTCAACCGTGGCTTGCCCCTACCCGACCTCACCGACCAAACGCTCTACCTGCAATGCTTCAATATTGGTGTTGGCAAGCTGTACAAGGCAAATGATGTGCTGAAGGAGGTTTGGGATGGCTGCTTCCAAGCGTTTCCTGCTATTGAGAAGTGCCGAGGTGACACCCAAGCCTACGTGTATGCTTCCAAACAGTACATGACCAACTTCAAAAACTCACTTGTCTTCACCTTTGACAAGAGACAAAAGAGCTATGTAGCTCGTTGGTGTGAGCAAAATGATATTGCAAAAGAGCATGGATATGCTATTCGTTGTGCCATCAATGGATGGGGGTGTAGGGCAGAAGTACCTGAAGGGGCAAGAGCCTTTGTTCACCAACAACGAGAGTTGCTTGGCACCGAGGAGGATGGGATTACGCTAACATGGCTTGGAACACACATGGAGAAGGTGGTGAGGTACTTCTACCACATCCTCCAGTTCATGGAAACGTTGGAGGATGGGAAGCGTTTTACACTCGCCCCTCTTACTCGCATCAAGTGTCACTTCTTGACCATAGATACCACCGTGTTGTGGGAGATGATGAAGAACGTAGGGCTGACCCAAGCAAACAAGGCTGATTTCATGGCATTGCGGGACGAGCATTTTGGCAGCGTATTCAAGCTAAATGGTTTGTGTTCAGGAGAGTTCAGCCACATGGTAGAGACCGATGGTGTGTCCATGTGCTTCCACTTCCACGTTCCAAAAGCGGTGAGTGATGTGGGCAACCGCCAACTCAAGAGGGCAGAAAGGGTGATTGCCATTGACCCTGGACGCACCAACCTCATGTTTGGGGTGGAAGAGCTGTCTAATGGGGAGGTGAAATCCTATAAGCTTACCCGTGGCGAGTACTACACCTCCGCAGGAATGAAGACTGCGAACCGTAAGGCTACAAAATGGGAGGCAGAAATTGCAGAAGCAGAGCTAACCTACCGTCAAACCAGCCCGAAGACTATCAACGAAAATACATGGGACAAGTTCCTTGCCGACTACATTTCTGTCTATCCCACGCTCTGGGAGGCAAAGACCGCCAAAAAGTGGGGACGGGAACGCTTCCGTGTGTATTGCCTAAAGCGCAAGACGTTGGACACCTTTTTCCAGACCATGAACGGAGAGGTGAAACCAGTAATTGCCTATGGGGCTGCCAAGTTCAACCCCACTTCCAAAAACGAATTGTCTGCTCCCACGACCTATGTAAGCAAGAGGTGTGCCAAGCACTTCCCTATCATCTTCGTGGATGAGTACAATACAACCAAGGTTTGCCACTGCTGTGACGAACGTCTCTGCCCCGTGATGAAAGATGCACGGGAGGTCAGGGGACTGCGATGGTGTTGTTCCACCAAATGTCGCACTTTCCTGAACAGGGACATGAACGCAGCTCTGAACATCCTGCGATGCTTCAGATCAGGCACAAACCGACCCTACAGTTTGGCTCGCAACTCTGGTATAGTTCCAAAGCCTGTCAAGGCGATAAAACTATACTGACAAGGCGAGCCGAAGGCGGAGGGCTGTGGTGTGAAAGCATTACAGTCTATCCGCTATACAGCTTCTTTGACAATCGGAAATTTAAATTGTTAAATGCTGTATATACATTTACAAGTAAGTGAGACCAGCATGGGTGCACAGCTCTCTAAAATTAATCCCGTCCTCCCCACCAATACTATCCTCTATGACGTTCTCACAGAGGAAATCATCCGGAACATCCATGCAAATTCCTTACCTATGGTGCTTGTTACAAAGTCGTCTACCCTTTTACGCAAAACGAATTAAAGGAACCCTATTCCCTTACCATTACCCACATGACAGATTCCCAACTGGCCGGAATAGGCTATTACTACAAACAGCTTGCTTCCACTCGCAATGTTATTCAGGAGTTCCGAACTCATTACCCAACCTCTACCATTGTCATGATTAATGACGGAGGGGATGAGAGGATAGATGAGGTTGCCAAGGAGTACCAGGCCATCTATCACCCGTATCCCAATGTTAAACCAAAGTTTGCGACCGTCCCAGACATGTTGGAATGGGTCCAGCGAATCTTTACGGCCCTCGAGCACATCCAAGAGGAGTACTGTATGATTTTGGAAGACGACGTGACCTTTATTCGAAAGCCTATTATTGAAGGTTTGGTAGGGGACATGGTGGGTTATAATACCCAGAATTATCTCCCCGAACACATTACTAACTATATCAAAGAGCACAACACAAACATTCCCCTAGAGACCAAGAGGGTGCGGTATAGCGGCTACGGAGGGACCTTGCTACGCACCGCCTTTTGGCAATTTATCAGCAAGCAAAACTGGAAGGAGGAACTGGTTCGCTATGCCGATATTACCAAGGTCAAAAACCCTGATAGGGAACAAACCTGGAACTTTAACGACTGTGTCCTATCTTTCCTGTGTTTCCGTTATGGGGGAACCATCACCCAGAACCCGGAATGGGGTGAAATCCCCGATGGCTACCGTCGTTCTCAGTTCCTAAATGGCCCCTATGCTATTCTTCATCGCTACAAAGAATTGTATGTGTAATGATTAGATTAGAGGCATGTTCTATATCATCCACGGCCTTCTCCAAGCCACGGCCTTCCTCATCCTCTACCCCCTTGGGGCTCTGGTGGCCCTTTTCCGAGACCGGATAGGGGAACACTGGCGACCCCTTCATATTTCACTACAATTATTTGCAACCTTCCTGGTATTTGTAGCAGTTGGAATTGTCAAGCTGGCAGAAACAAAAAAGGAAAAAGAAAAGGAAGCCAAGACCGGATGGAGGAAAGCCCATACCATCCTGGGGCCTATGGTGGTCTCTATCATAATCCTTCAACTATTATGGGCTTTCCTGGGGAGGCGGATGATGACTGACTGGGTGCTATGGTATAGGATTCACATGGTCCTATCTGCCCTTATTATTCTAGGAGGTGTTACAAATGTAGCGATTGCCATTCGCATGAATCGCACCACTTAGTCCTTGACATGAGAGCACTTTACTGTGCCTGCAAAGAACTTGACATAGCTAAATCCCTTACCAAACTGGCGTTTGGCCCGGATAAAGTAATGAACGGCACCGGCCACGATGATGAGGATAATGACATTTTTCAGAGCTACACGCATCTTTTGTAGCTTCTCAATCTGTTGGGCCTCCCCAACAAAGCCCTCCTTGGCCTCAGCATTGGCCTTGGCCTCGTCGTTCACCTTCTTGTCATAAATATCTATCTGAATCTTGATGACCTGGTCGATAAATAGGAGGACTAACATGGGAAGGACAAACATGGCCTTTGACTTGGTAGATAGGATATAGAGGGCATAGATATACAGTGTAGTCTTAAACATGTCCCACAAGGAGTTTGCTCCCTTCTCCTCCACGATGGTAATGAGGAAGAAGGCAGATATGATGGCGAGGACGTGTTTCGCTACAATGTTGGAACGGAATAGCCGTTGGAGGTCGCAACTGAAAAAGTTTTCAAAGAAGTTGGCGACCATAATAATATAGAAGATTAGCAAGGCATTGGTAAACTCCATGAGGGTTATCTATACTAACCTTCGCAAAAAATATTGATTGAGATTTTTGATAAAAATGACTTAAAAGTATGGCCTTAAACCCATATGATGCCTCTGTAACTCAGTTGGAAGAGTGCTTGTCTTCTAAACAAGAAGCCGTGGGTTCGAACCCCACCAGAGGTGCGTAGCAGTTTTCTGTTCTTTTTCACCCCCATTACTATATAATGTCTATTACACTCCGTTTTGATGGTGCTTCCAAGGGCAACCCTGGTCCAGGAGGGTCCGCTGCGGTCCTATGGAAGAATGATGACCCCCTTCATGCCTGCTACTACTTCCATCACCGTCCGGTGACATGCAACATAGCCGAGTACTATGGGCTGATTGGGGGCCTGAGGATGGCATTGGCCCATGGCTACAAGAACATCCATGTAGAGGGGGATTCCAAACTCGTCATGGAGCAGGTTTTTGGAACCTGGAACTGTACCCATCCCAACATGGTCCCTCTCCTTCAAGAGGTCCGGGAGATAAAGAAGCAGTTTGCCTCGCTCTATGGTCGTTGGATTCCCCGGGAACAGAATGGCGAGGCAGACAAGTACGCAAACCTCGCCATCTTTCGCAAGGAGAACCAGGGTCATTTAGATTGGTTCTATGTAGATTCCGAAAGGCAACCCAAAAAGAAGAAGACCATATTGGAGGCGTTTGGGATTACGCCCCATAAAGTAGCCAAATCCTAAAATTTAATTTTCCACCCTTGAACATTTAAAACGCCGACTTTAGGTAATTTTTAAGTTCCTTCTCCCTTGTGGAAGGTTTCTTTACTGGAGGGGTTTCTTTCCTTTCAAAGGCATTCTTGAAAAAGTTACGATAATGTGTTTTTGGTATTTTTTGGAGTGATATATTTACAGACTGTATAATAACATCTCTTCCAATAGCTTTTTCTTTTTGTAAATGAGACTTCAATACGCTAAAGAAGTTTTCAATGGGATTGGTATAATGCTGGTAGGGAACACTATACAGTAGATTGTTGTTTTGTAGAACGAATTTCTTGACATGAGGGTTGCGATGGCTACTTGCGTTATCCAATATAACCACCTTACCTGTCTGCCCGTCTGATAGTACATGGTTTTCCAAAAACTCTATCAACCGTTTCCCATCAATACCTCCACTCTCATATACATCGTAACCAACACAACCCGATGTGCTTATCGCAAATATGCCTGTGTATTTCTTGAATACCTCTTGGTTATGTGTTTTCAGGACACAACGCTTTCCTATCCTGTTTCTACAGTACTTTCTAACCATAAACGAACCCAACGATGTCTCATCAATACTTATCATATCATCTATCTTGTACTTCTTTATGGTGTTGTAGAATTCTTGTAGTTGTTCCTTGATATCAATCGGTTTCCCGTAACGTTGTACTGGCTCATGACGCAGACGGGTACGCTTTAGTGTAAGATTGTTGTCCCTTACTACACGCCCCATATGTACCCGTGATACATCAAGGGTTGGAAAAGCCTCCAGTAATTTTGTATGTAGCTCTTCTATGGTAATGGTTGGATTGGTACGTATTTGCTTTATCATGTATTGTACATGCGTGTTCTGTATCTTGTAAGCAATCGCTGGACGGTTCTCTCTTTTGGTTGTTCCTGATTTCTGATAACGTTCTACCCATCGCATTAATGAGCGAGGCGAACAACAAAATATATGACAAGTCTCTATTTGGTTCTTGTTTTGTAGGTAATGTCTTACCGCAGTTTCTTTGTAATCCTCTCCTTTGTGGTGGGGCATATTCCTCTTACTTACAACCTGATAAAAACTTAAAGATATCTTGTGATAGTAAGATAACTACGAAGATGTCGGAGAACATCACGGATATGAACAATGATATCCAAAAGGCATACGAACAAATCCTAAAAAGAAGGGCATACAGTGCCGAGTACATGCGTAAGTTCCGAGCAGAAAGAAGGGACGAATACAACGCCCAACGAAGAGCAATGTACGCCAAGAAGAAGGCAAAAGAAAAAGAACAAAGTCCCGCTGAAGAAAAATCCGAAGAATGAAAACTACTTAAAGATTATTTTCTTTGTTTATAGTAGTAAGCCAACTACTATGAAACGAAAGAAGGCATCCAAAGAGCCTCCCGACTTGCGAAGAAAACCATCCTCCTATCGGACGGTGAAAACTTCGCTGAAGTCTATCCTCAGAGACTATGAAACCTACCAGCCCATACTGAACGATGTGGTTCTCCGCTGTAATTCCATTGTCACGGAGGCATACCAATTTATACGGCTGTATTGCCTCTACAAGTTCCATCATAAGGAACCAATGCCTTCATTGGACGAGAAATTCATATTGTACTGTATCCGAGCAACAGGCTCACGGGACAATCGTGGGAAAAAGGCTGAGAACGAGACCCTTCAGAAAGAACTAGAAGACTTTTACACAAAGGAATTCCAGCCGTTACTTGCTCATAGTGAGAAGCATGACCTACGGAACTTTACCACTCTGCTCCCATATCTAGCAACCCAGATACACACAGGTATTCACAACAACCTGAAAGAGCATTTCATTACCCGTCTCCTCCGATTTATCAATAAAACAACCTCTGTTTATGAAGAGGGTCTTACCAAGGAAGAAGTCAAGAAGGAAAGACAGGCGTTGAAGAATGCCGTGTTTGCGAAGGAACAAGTGCCTATCAAATATACGGAATGGGCGAAAGAGCATCTAGGTCATATTGTACCCACTACATGGGATGTAAGCCTACCTTATGATGTCAAGGTGTATCCAGAAAAATACATCACACACTCTTTCTACATGAACCTTGTACTGGAACGGGATGGACACAAACTCTTCCAACCAATGAGCCTACGAAACACTATTGTACCACATTATATTACCTTTGATACAGCTAGTCTCATCAATCTGTTCGCAGAGAAGGGTAGCAAAGGGGCTATGTTGAAGAAGGTAAAGGATAATCAGGAACAAGTATGGAACCGTCTATTCAATCTTGACAAGCGTATCTTCCATCAGAAGAATTACCATTTCAACTTTACCCTTCAGACCGATGGAATAGGTGTATCGCTATTGTTTGTACATCGCAATTACAATGGGCGTAAGTCTTGTCCGTGTTGCTCTACAGATGATAGTTATCCTTTCTACTACATGGAAGAACTGTCTGGTGACCAACTGAGTGGGTTTCATGAAAGGAACATGGTAGGAGCAGACCCTGGGAAATTCAATATTCTGTACATGGCTGATGGAAATGGTAACAAGTTACGATACACAGCATTCCAACGAAGAACCGAAAGCTTGAGTAAAAGAAACCATCGTATCCTTCTCAAGGAAAAACAACATAATGGAATTATTGAGAAAGAGACAAAGCTTAGTGAGCAGAACAGCAAGACAGTAGATTACAATAAGTTCAAAGAGTATCTTCGGCAGAAAAACAAGGTAAACTATGAACTGTCTGTCTTCTACAAGCAAGACCTGTTCCGTAAGATGAAATGGAGACAGTTTGTCTATACACAAAAGAGCGAGGACAGGTTCTTGAACAAAATAGCTGATGTGTTTGGTCATAACGCAATCATTGCTTATGGTGATTGGAGCAGGACAACCCAAATGAAGCATTTTATGCCTACGAAGGGTGTTGGGCTTCGCAAACTGATTTCCAAACGATTTCAAACCGTTAGTGTGAATGAATTCAGAACCTCTAAGCTATGTTGTCATTGTCATCACGAGCTGTGTCATCTAAAGGTGAAACAGGAAACCAAAAACAAAAAGGTGTTCAGGTGTCTGGTGTGTAACGAGTGCGTAAGCTCCGAAAGCAAACAACCCGTATTTGTTACACGAGACCTGAATTCCGCAAAGAACATCCTTCATTTAGCGAATAGCTGGATAAAGGAGCAAAAACGCCCTTCTGTGTTTCAACGCACAGAGGGGCTGACCTTCACCCCTACTGGGGAGAAAGTTGGTCAATCCGTTGATTTTACCGTGGGTAAAGCCACAAATTCTTGAATTTTTAACGCCAAAAGTCGGCGTTTTAAATGTTCAAGGGTGTCAAATCCAGTCACCGCACCAGTCTATATATACATGCTGTTCCGAATCTGGTGGAAGTTGTCCTCCTTTTTTGTAAGATGATGGATAATGAACTCGTGGTCGACAACAAAGGGAACC
>Ga0129333_10007916_pt1 | contig 10021 bp, 21 predicted proteins | sample CPB6_08_DNA_FD_94474 | JGI IMG/M metagenome (GOLD analysis project Ga0129333, IMG submission 94474) | Freshwater to marine salinity gradient microbial communities from Chesapeake Bay, USA - CPBay_Sum_0.6_0.8_DNA | ecosystem: Environmental > Aquatic > Marine > Coastal | place: USA: Chesapeake...
AGCCACTTTCTTAGCAGCACTGGAGGTTTAAGCGGCGAACAAATCATTCTCGCTCTTGAAGGCACCGACGAAGAGTTTAAAAAAAGCAGAATTAAATTGTGGGAGAGTCTTGCGGAAGAAAGAGACATTGTAGCAGAACTCATTTCTCTACTAGCAGAGGACTTCATCAATTTTCTTGACAAAGCATAAAAACCCATTATATTAACACACTTATGAAAGAGTTCAAATGCACTTACATTGATTGGGACACTGATGGCGAAGCTGTTAATCTTCCAGCATCGGTTGTCATTGAAGCAGAAGACGAAGACAGCATTGCAGATGCGCTATCTGACAAGTATGGTTGGTGCGTCTCTAGTTTCTTTATCGAACAATAATTTTACACTAATAACCTCCATGAATACAAATCCAAAACGCGGTCGTCCAGCAGGCGCAAAATCCCTAGTCAACATCACTCTTCGTCAGCTTAATGAGCTTTTCCCTCTTGATTCCAGCATTCCAGTTGGTGCAATCTGGTTGCGCGAATATGGCGTGAGCGTTCAAGCTCCAGCCCCGATCATTGTCACCGCTGCTCCAGAAGAGCAAGAGCCAGAACCGCAGATTCAATTTTCTGTGACGCACTACGACAAGGAGCAGCTTCCAGACCCTCCAGCAGAGATTTATGTTGACACGGAATAAAAAGCCGCTACAATATAAGCCTTAACACGAACCACCATTATGAACCCTACCTTCAAACACATCGTTGGTCAAGATCACATCAAGCGTCAACTCAGCTTTTACCTTGATGCTTATAAAACAACAAACATTCTGCCGTTTCTCATGTTCAATGGGCAGCGCGGCATCGGCAAGACCGAGTTTGCTCGTGCCCTTGGTGGAGCAGCCAAGAAAACCTTCTACGAAATCAACAGCAGCAGCATCAAGAGCGAAAAACAATTCTTCGAGCAGATGATGCCGCAGATTCAAGGCACCGAGTGCATTCTCTTCTTTGATGAGGCGCACGAACTGCCCAAGAAACTTGTTACTGCTTTTCTCTCCATTCTTAACACAGAAAAGAAAACAGTCGTCCACTACACTTATCAAGATGTGGAATACACGTTCAACTTTGAGCAGATGAGCTTCATCTTCGCAACGACTGAAATGGATCGTTTGTTTGCGCCATTCAAAGATCGTCTCACGGTTGTTGATTTTGTCCCTTACTCCAACAGCGAGGTCAAGGACATCATCAAGAAGCGCGTGCCAAGTGTGAAGTTTGCCGCTGGCGTGCTCGATGACATTGCCACCACGATTCGCGGCAATGCTCGCAGCGCAGTCAAGCGTGCCAAAGAAATTGAAATGTATTGTGAGGCAAAGAACAACCCTGACTTCTCTAGCGAAGATTGGGCGAGCCTCTGCCACAAAGCTAACATCAACAAGCGCGGTTTGTCTAATACAGAGATTCAGATTCTCACTGCTCTCAAGGAGCGCGGACCTCTCACGCTCACTATGCTTTCCGCTATCACTGGACTCAGCATTCAAGCTCTCCGAAAAGAGGCAGAGCTTCACCTTCTCAAGATGAACCTTCTACGCATCGACACGAAACGCGAGATCACAAGTGCGGGTCTTAGATTGTTGGAAGCAATCGGTTAGACTTTCTTCTGTTGTCTTCTGCCCAAAGTGGTTGTAGATTAGTATAGTGGCACAATTGTTTTAAACGTTCTACATCATCGCGGGCAGAAGATAACGGGATAATATGATCAATATGCCAACCGTGAACACCGTAGTTTTCCCAAGTCATTCCTGGAGCAAATTGTTTTTCTAAATACGTTTTTAATTCATCGTTTGAACATCCAACCAAAGCACTCACGGAAAAATCCCTACGTTTCATAAAACGATTTAATCTTTTGCGTAAGTGATTTGAATAGCGATAATAAACACTATTTACTCTATGTCTTTTTCTCGTCTCTTTCCACTTCTCAGGATTATTTTTGCGCCAGTTTTCAGCAGCGAGTCTGACTTTTTCTTTACCCTCTTCGTTTTCGACTAACTTCTGGTATCGTTCTTTGCGTTTTTGATTTAATATCTCTTGGTTTTTTTTGTGATAAAGTTTTGCTCTTTCTCTATACTTCTCAGGATTATTTAACCTATCTTGTTTTTTACGAAGACTAATTTCTTCTTTCTTGCTTTCTCTTCTTTGCTTGTCCTTCATCAAAACACACTTCTTACAACAACGATGGCCAAAGTAAAAATTGTTTTGATTCTTTTCTTCCTGACAATGATCGCATTTTTTAGTTTCCATAATATGAATTACACTTATCTGAAGGCACGCGGGAAATACTTTTTTAGATTTGGTTAATGGTGGTTCGTTAACCGCCCCCTTCCGAAAGGAGGGGGGCAAATTTAAGCACTCGTAGCTCAGTGGATAGAGCATCGGATTTCTAATCCGTTGGCCGTAGGTTCGATCCCTACCGAGTGCGCCACCCTCTAATAAGTAGCGCGATTTCTTCTAATAAGTGAAACAAAAAACAGTTTACTTAATAATAACCACGTCTATCTTATAGCCTTATGAAAGCTCACTATCGCAAATATAATGATGGTTCCATGAACAGCTCTAAATATCACAAAAAAGACGGCACCGCTGTTCGAGCCAAACTAAAAAATCTCTTTAAAAAAGAGCTTAAAGAAACAACCAAAGCGAGCGCGGTTTCTCCTAATAATGAACTCGAAACGCCTTAATAGCAAATAAGAGAATGCGTAATAATGAGCGAGAAAATGACTAATAATTGAACGTAATAATGCGTAATAAAAGAACCTAGGGAAGCTAGTGAGATTTCTTAGTGAGGGTAGGAGTTTTACCTAGCCCAGGCCGCTTGGCATAGGTATTTTTCCTAGGCTATAGACATAAAAAAGGGGCGGTTTCCCGCCCCCTTTGCCTACAGAACATTGATCGCCGTTATACCTTTTTCATTGACAAAGGCCCAAGAAGATTCCCTAGCGGGTTTCTTAGTCTCTGCATCAAAGAAGTGTCCAGCCTCGTAGGGATTGTAACGAAGAAAGCGCAAGTTTGAACTGGTCACGTTTGTTACGCCTGCATAGTCGCCTTCAATGAAGGCATGAACATTTTTACGCTTTTCCTTGAGCACTCGCTCGCGCCCAGCTTGCGACACTTTAAAAACAGCATTAAAAACCTCAATGCGTGGCACATGTTTCCAAAGCCGCCAGCCTTTTTCCGTGCGATGAAGCACAGAGAGGCATTTTTTGTGGAGATTGCGATAGATTTTTACTCGTTTCATGACAAGCCAGAAAGGTTTTGCTGCATTGCGAGTTCCTGATAGTAGGAACGCTGGTCTTCTTCCGTGATGCCGAGAGCTTCGCGCAATTTGTCGAATGCGCTCACGGGAACGAAAACTTCGCGCACATAGTCGCCTCTAGCCTCGCCAGCATCGAGCACAGCGTCGAGCTTGCCAAGCGTGGTGTTTTGGCGTGGAGCCGCGCCCCACTTGATGCAAACAACAAGATTGGGGAAAACGTCTTTCAGTTCAGCGTGGGCCGCGCTGGTGACGTAGCCGCCATTGAGTAAGATTTCTTTCAGTGTGTTCATGGTGAGAATTTAATCTGTTTTTTATTCTTTGTCAACTATTTCTTTGCAGGAGATAGGAAAGCGCGTTTCAAGGTTTCGCGCATGACAAGCTTCCATTGCCAAGCGACAAGCTTCCTCTTTGTTTGATGCTTCTACCTCGACAGTGTGAGGATCAAAGCAGCCGATAGCATTTCGAGAGCGGGTTTCAAAAACGACAATGTATTTCATGATTCAGAAGAGTAGCAGAGAAAGAAAAGATCACAAGTCTTTTTTATTCTTTTTTTACTCTTAGGTGTTTTACCTAGCCCAGGCCGCCTGGCCTAGGTATTTTCCCTAGGGCATCCACATAAGAAAGGGGGCGGTTTCCCGCCCCCGTAGGGTTTCTGCTTAGGCTTCCATCACAAGCTCGCTTGCGTCAATCTCCGCTTCAATCACCGAGCGATGACCTACGCGAGCATCAAAGATGCTTTGCATTGTCATGGTTCGAGCGGGGAGCTTGGAAAGGTCGCCCCCCTTGAGGCACTCTGTCACCCCATTGTAGAGGCTCCACAAGGTGTGCCCGTTGAACTCTGGATGGTTTGGCGTGCGGAACTGTTGCATAATGGGGTAAACCTCACGGGCAGGAATTGCCTTGGCATCTGCCAGCTTCACGATCAAGCCAGCCGCTTCATCTTCCACAAGCTCCAGCGTCTTGTAGTTTTCAATGCGGTTTTGCATGTCGGTGAAGTGAGAGACGAGACGCCCCACGGCGTCACTGAGAACGCGAGGAATGTCACGCAAGATGTTCGTTGTGTGCTTGCGTGCCAGCTTAATGTCACTGGCGAAGCACAAGTTTTCACAAACGATCATTCGATTGCCAATGCACACAGAAGCCGCGAAGCTCTTATCGTGCGCGTTGCGAAGGCCAAGCACAAGCTGGCGGTCAGTCGCATCAAGGTTTTTGCCAGTGATGACGAAGCCGCCAAAGTAACGCTGGCCCATGCGAGCGAGAGCGTGCTCTTCTTCTTTCACAGTGTAGCCAGCGCGAGAGATGGCTTCGCGCATCTGATCAACAAGGTAAGCGTGGCCGATGGGCTGAAAAGATTCGGTCTTTTCAGGAGTGGCGACAGCGAGAAGTTGTTCGGCGGAGACTTTGTTTTTAGCGATGAGGAGTGACATGTTTGTGTTTTCTATTTGGTTCGTTGGTTTCTGTTAACGTGCTAAAGATAACACATCAAAAACAAAAAACAACATCTTTTTACTCTGGCGCAAAAGTTTTTCCCGAAAGTTTTTTGAGAGTTGGTACGATAGTTGAATGCTTAGGTGTTTTACCTACGCCAGGCGGCCTGGCCTAGGTATTTTCCCTAGGGAACGCGCCTAAAAAAGGAGGCGGTTTCCCGCCCCCCGTAGAGAATCTTCTTAGCGATGCCTCACTGTCAAGGCTAAAATTGCAATGATGAAAACAATGAAAAGCATTTAGTGCTTAGGGTAAAAGACTACGGCCTGATTCTTATCCCAACAAGCGCGGCAAGAGCCGCACACGCCGCCTTGCTTGTAGGCAGGGCAGGAAACTTTACTAGGGTCACTTGTAACGCCTGACATTGTAACGCCAAGACGAGCGGCGGCACCTTCGGGAAGTGGTCCGTCCACCATGTAAGCAGACAAGCGCACGTTCAAGTTATCGGGAAACGCTCCATGCTTTTCCTTGTATGCGGTGACGATGGCATACTCGCGAGTCGGCAACCAGTGGCGCACATCAGGAGTCAAGCGGCAAACTTCCACGATTCGTTCGAGGTGTTCAAGGTTCTGGATGTCGCCGCTGTCATGCCAGCGGAAAACATGAACCGCCGCTTGATTGATTTGAAACGCCATCGCTTGCACCCACTCAGCATGAACGAGAGAAGAGAGACGGCGATACAAGGCATTTTTCACGTTGCTAAAAACGTAACGCCCTTTTAAGGCGTAGCACTTTGAGCAAATGGAGCCAGCGACAGGACGCAAACGAGAACCCACGCCGCACGCTTGAGCGGGGATTGAGTATGCAAAGCCTGGCATTTTGGATGGCTTGGAAAGGCCACCAGTGATTTGTTTGGCAAGTTTTGGTGTCATGGTTTTTAGATTAGCAGATTAGTCTTCAATGTCAACTCCCATCATGCGCAATTCTTGATTCACGCGATGCAAGGGAACAAGATGGTCTTTTGCATCGTCGCTTTCGTCGTCACCATAGGCGAGATCGAAAGAGTCAAAAACTGTGTCCGCGTCCAGCTTGAGAGCGTCAAAAGCGGGAACGAGAGCTTCACGGTTATTGTTCATCATCCAATCAACGAGATTGACTAGCACATCAATTGCTTGTGTTTGTTTTTTCATGCGCAGATAAGCTATCACAAAACAAAAAAAAGAAAAGGCCAAAAAGTGTTTTTTTTGTTCTTTTTTATTCGCGGGACTTGGCACGGTTCGTGCTGGGGGAAAAGTTGTCAAGTTTTATTTTTGCGCTTGACAAGGGAGGCTTAGGTGTTTTCCCTAGTGGGGCATAGGAATTTTACCTAGGCCAGGCGGCTTGGCCTAGGTATTTCTCCTAAGCAGGGGAGAGGGAGAACACACATGAACAAAAAACTCCCTCCCCCCTGCCATCCAAAACCTAAGCAAACCGACTTAGGAGATTCTCTAAAAGATTTCTTTTTGTTTGTTTTGGCCGCTGCTTGAAACTCATGCTCTTGATTAGAGGTCTGCCAATGTGTTTAACAGGCGCGGAGATGTCAACTTTGTTTTCGCGGCAGTATTCAAGAGCAGCGTTCACTTGAACGGTGGAAGTTTCGAGGCGGTGCATGTTTTTTTATTAGTTAGAAAGAAAAGAAGGGGGCAGGGTTTGAACCTGCTAGCCTATTAGGGGCATTTTCCAATTGCCGTCTCCCTTCAAAGTTTTATTCCCAAGCCAGTTCAAGACCAGCGATGTGAAGATTTCGATACTTGATTTCACTATTATCGTTCAAGTCCTCGACCTTGGCCGTGATGAATGTTCGACCAGATTTACCAGTTCCAACATGTTCCACGTCCAGAATCTTAAAGTTTCGCACGCCGTTAGGCTTGACCTTGCTTTCTCCTTCGTTAAGGTAAACGACATTTTTGCCATTCAAGGCTTCGATGACTGCTTCTTTCTTGGAGCGGAGAAGGGCGATGAGGTTGTCTTTGGTGATGAGGTCTTTCATAGTGTTATTTGGTTATGGGTAAAGATAAGCGAGAAAGGGGGGATTGTCAACATTAAACTTCGCGCCAGTTCCATTCTTTTACGGCTCTTGTGTGCACAATGTGGCCTTTGCAATCGCTGCCAGCATCATCCAGCACAACAAGACTTTTGTTGTGAAAAGCTTTCTTGTTGCCTTTGTCGTCCCAAGTGACAGCGGAAACGCACATGTAAAGACCTGCGGGAAAGCGGTCGTTGCGATAGAGTTTGCCAGTTTTGAATTTGCGGATGGTGTTGTTGTTCATGATGTGGTTCTGTTTGGTTATGGGATAAGATAAGCGAGAAAACAAAACCCGCAAGGTCTTTTTTATCTTTTTTTTGCTCTTAGGAATTTTACCTAGGCCAGGCGGCCTGGACTAGGTAAGTTCCCTACTAGGGGTAAGTCGCCGCTCTTAGAGCTTTGATCGAGGCATGGAGCCTCTTGTCCCCCTAGCAAGGAAAAGTCTTAAATCAAGTCAAAGATAAAATCAGGTTCAAGCCCAAATTCTTCATAAAGAATTTCTTCGGGGTCTTCGCCGTTGGTGACTCGCTCGCGTGCCTCTTGTAGAGCTTCGCGAGCTTCTGCGCGAGAATAGCCGTCACGTTGAATTAGGGTGCGTTCAATGGTGGTCATGGTGGTAAGATAGCAAGGGTTTTTATTCTGTCAATCTCTTTCTCTCATGTCGTGCAAGATTTCCTGCATTTTTTCAAGATCAACTTCTTCGCGCAATGGCTCGCGGCCATTCCAGCGAGGTTCAGTGTCTTGAGCGTTTGAGTCTATCAAGTCAAAAAGTTCTTCGCGCAGTTTGTTGAGTCCAAGCACTTCCAAAGACAGCGAATCAATCACGCCATCGCAAAAGTTAAAATCACTAATGTCATATTGAGTAGCCTTGCCTTTGATGATTTTTGGTATGAGAGTTTCCCTAGTGTTTCGCGCATTGTCGATCTTCTTCTTCATGCTCTTGATCATCTCGTTGATGGGATGATTGCGCTTTCTCTTCGCGGCTGCGTGATAGTGTGCCAGAACTTTGTTGTGGAATTGTGCTTGGGTCATGGGGAGAAGATAACAGATTTTGTCTTTTGCGCAAGTCTTTTTTATTCATTTTTAGCGCTTAGGCATTTTACCTACGCCAGGCGGCCTGGACTAGGTAACTTTCCTAGGCAACCCTCTTATTCTCTAGGATAATCGTCTTCGGGGTGTCCCTGATCTGGTCCTGTATAAAATGGGTTGCGCTCCCAAGTGTCCCAGCTAGAAAGAATCCATTGCTTTTCGGGATTCTCGGAACCAAAGATCAAGCGTTGTTCTTCGATTGCTTCGCGAATGATGTGTTGTCTTGCGTCCATGTGATAAGATAGCGGTTTTTATTCTTCGTCAACTTTAATTAACCGAAGAGGGTTCCATCCATGCAAACTCATTTTTTCTTGACTCATCATAGCTTCATCAAAAACGCTTTTTGCTTCATACCAGCTTTCAAAAGGGGAGCTATAAATGCTGACCCATTCTCCATTGACTTTTTCTTGAACATCCCAAAGTTTGATTTTTTCGCTCATGGTAGTAAGATAACTGTTTTTATTCTTCGCGCAAGTCTTTTTTGTTTTTTTCTTTGCGGCGGTAGTCTTTTGCGCTGCGGTGTTTTTGCGGCGGTGGAGGCAGGTTTTTGCGAATTGATTTTTTCAGTTCGCGGTCTGAGATTGTGCCGATTGTGTGGTTCATGTCAGGAAAGCATAAAAGGTAACATTTTCGTTCAAAGAGTAATCGCGATTATTGAGCATGTCAACATATTTCGCCATGCTTGTAACCGCACTCATTGGCGAATCTTTCACGTTCGTTTGAACAAGAATAATGCGATTCTTGTTTTCTGGCTCAAAGATTGACTCATCTTCGTTAATGTCGCGCCAGTTGATGTCAGTTTGGTTCATGATTGAAGATAACGTATTTTTGCCTCACGCGCAAGCAAAAGCTCGCGTTCTTTATCTTTTTTCATTTTACAGCGGGAGTTGTAAATGGAGCGGCTGATTTGTGATATTTTTTCTTGCAATGGTTCGATTTGATCGAAAAATTCTTTATAGCGAGGGTGAGTTTTGCACCGACAGATTTGACCCCCACAAAATTCATCTCGTATAAAGCTCCACTCTTTAACTAAAGGCTTTAGAATTTTTTCTAGATTTGCGATTTCTTCTGTCAGAGAAGGGTTAGGAAGAAAATTATCACGAACATAATTTTCCACTTGTTTCTCGATCTTTTGGAGCGAAGAGATTTTCATGTTTTTACTATAGAGCTAAACTCGCCCCCCGTCAAATAGAAAAAGAATAAAAATCTAAACTCTAAACGTGTTAATACTAAATACTAAACGCCCCCTAAACAAATAGACGAACATAGGAAAAACCCCCATATTTGCATAGGTAAGATACCTAGGCCAGGCCGCCTGGCATAGGTAAACTCCCTAGTCGAAAGGCATAAAAAAGGCGGCTTTCGCCGCCCCCGTAGGTTATTCACCGAAGTCGCATTCGGTCAGGCTCTCATAGTAGCCATCGAGAAAACTGTCCTCGCCCCCAAGCGAACCGCCATAATCTTCGTCGGTGCCATAACCCGCGCTCGCGAGAGCTTCGGCATCGTCGCTCATATCATGGCAGCGGGGTTCGCCGTCCTCGGCGGGAGTTTGATCGTCGTCAAACTCGCTCATATCGTCGCCCTCAAAAAGAGGGTGTGGGCGGGTGGCCCAATCGTGATCGGCTTCCTGCGCGTCCCACGCTTCCTCGCGCTGGGCATCGTAGATTTCGTTCATTTCGGCGGCGGCGGCGTGCATGTCTTCGGCGGTGATGGAGAATTGCATAAGAGAGGATGGATTAAAGGTTAACTGACTACGCGCACAGAATAACAGAAAAAAGAAAACGCGCAAATCATTTTTATTCTTTTTTTAGGGGGGCAATTCGAAACTCGGATGCAACAAATATCAAATAGGCATTTATCTAATAAAAAATAGGCAAAACTCTCGAATTCGCTCGAAAACCTCCTAAGTGTTTTACCTAGCCCAGGGCCCCTGGCGTAGGTAAACTCCCTAAGCATTCTTATAGGCAACCTAGGAAAAGTTTTGCCTCTTCTTCGCGGCGAGACACTAAGCCTTGCAAGGTTTTTCCGCTTGCTTTTGTGTAGCGTTGCATGATGCGCGGCGTTGAATTATAATTGCCGCTGTTCAAGCGGTCCCTTCCGTTCACTAGGCGCGAAAGGTTTTCTTCGCCGCAATTATAGCAAAAAGAAACCAAGGCAG
>Ga0129333_10007917_pt1 | contig 10021 bp, 7 predicted proteins | sample CPB6_08_DNA_FD_94474 | JGI IMG/M metagenome (GOLD analysis project Ga0129333, IMG submission 94474) | Freshwater to marine salinity gradient microbial communities from Chesapeake Bay, USA - CPBay_Sum_0.6_0.8_DNA | ecosystem: Environmental > Aquatic > Marine > Coastal | place: USA: Chesapeake Bay...
GGGCCGGCGTCTCCACGCTCGTCCTCGAGCGCGACCACGTGGGGGCCGGGGCGTCCGCCGGCAGCGCCTGCATGGTCTGCCCGAGCCACGCCGACCGCACCGCGTCGCCCGCCTCGCTGCGCAGCGGGCTGCGCTTCCTGCTCGACCCGAAGGCGCCGCTGAAGCTACGCCCGCGCCCGAGCGAGCTCGCCTGGGTCGCCCGCTTCACGGCCTCGTCGCTCAGCGAGTCCCGGGCGGACGAGGGCACGCGCCTCCTGCGCCGGCTCGCGCTGCGCAGCACCGAGCTGCACGTGGCGTGGGGGGCGGAGCTCGAGACCGGGATCGCCATGAACGGCACCCTCAACCTCTGGGCGGGCGACGACGCGGCCGCGGGGCAGACGGCCGTGGTGGAGGAGGCGCGCCACGCCGGGCTCCCGATCGAGGCGCTCGACGCCCGGGGGATCGCCGCGCTCGAGCCGTCGGTCCGGGGGGCGACCCACGGGGCGCTCGCGCCGGGCGACGGCCACGTCGACTCGCTGCGCTTCACGGAGTGCCTCGCCGCGGGCGCCCGCGCCCACGGGGTCGAGATCGCCGAGGGGGTGGAGGTGATCGGCATCGACCGCTCGGGGCCGCGCATCCGCCTCGTCACCACCGCCGGGGCGGTCGCGGCCGACCACGTCGTGGTCGCCGCGGGCGTCTGGACGCGCCGCTTCGCCGACGACGTCGGGGTGGCCCTGCCGATCACGCCCGCCAAGGGCTACCACGCCGAGTTCGAGGGCGTCGTCGAGGACGCGCAGCGGCCGATCTACTTCGCGGACGCGCACTGCGTGGCGACGCCGCTCGACGGGCGCCTGCGGATCGCTGGCACGCTCGAGATCGGGACGGACCCGGCCCACGTCGACCTGCGCCGCGTCGACGCCCTGCGCGAGGCCGGCGAGCGCTTCCTCGGGCCCCTGCCCGAGCCGAGCGGGATCTGGCTCGGCCAGCGCCCGCTCACGAGCGACTCGATGCCGCTGGTCGGGCCCCTGCCCGGCGACCCCCGGGTCGTGATCGCCTCGGGCCACGGCACCCTCGGCATCACGCTCGCGCCCGTCACGGGTGAGCTGGTGGCCGGCCATGTGACCGGCGACCTCGCCGCGCCCGACCCGCTGCTCGATCCGGCCCGCTTCGGCGGGCTCAGCGGCGTCCGAGCAGCTGCAGGGCGGCGGCGCGCCCCGGTATCGCGCTGACCGCGCCGCCGCGGCGCGCGCCCGACCCGCACAGCAGCACGCGCTCGTGGTGCGTGTCGACGCCCCAGCGGCCCGCCTCGGCGTCGTCCTCGGCCCACGGCCACTGCAGCTCGCGGTGGAAGATGTTGCCGCCGGGCAGGCCGAGCGCGGCCTCGAGGTCCTGGGGGCACTTGGCCTCGATGCAGGGCCGGCCGTCCTGGTCGAGCGCGATCACGTCGGCCAGGGGCTCGTCGAGGTGCGCCTCGAAGGCCGTGAGGGTGCGGGCGAGGTGCTCGGCCGTGCGCGCGGCCGGGTCGTCGGCGAAGCACGCATGGTGGGCGTGCAGGCCGAACAGGGTCAGCGTGTGGTAGCCGGCCTCGCGCAGCTCGGCCGACAGGATCGAGGGGTCGGTCAGGGTGTGGCAGTAGATCTCGCCGGGCGGCGGGTCGGGCAGGCGGCCGGCGGCGGCCGTGCGGTGCGCGGCCTCGAGCTGGGCGTAGCCCTCGTCGAGGTGGAGCGTCCCGGCGAAGGCCTCGCGCGGGTCGCGGCCGCTCCGCAGGCGCGGCAGCCGCCGCACGACCATGTTCACCTTCAGCTGGCTGCCGGCCGGGGCCGGCGCGGGGCGCGGCTCGCCGAGCAGGTCGGCGAGGACGGCCGGGGCGACGTTGGCGAGCGCGTGCTCGGCGCTCGCCGCGTGCTCGCCCGCCGCGTCGCGCCAGGTCACCTCCACGGCGTCGGGGCCGGGGCGGACCGCCGTCACCTCGGCGCCGGTCAGGATCTCCGCGCCCGCCTCGCGCGCCGCCCGGGCGAGGGCGTCGGTGACGCGGCCCATGCCGCCGACGGGGACCTTCCAGTCGCCGGTGCCGTCGCCGACCACGTGGTACAGGAAGCAGCGGTTCTGGGCGAGCGAGGCGTCCCGCGCGGAGGCGAAGGTGCCGATCAGCGCGTCCGTCAGCACGACCCCGCGCACGAGGTCGTCGTCGAACGCCTCCTCGATCCAGTCGCCGAGCGGCCGCTCGACGAGCCGCCGCCAGAGGTCGGGGCGGTCGGCGAAGCGCGCCCGCGCCTCCGCCTCGGAGGGCAGCGCCCCGAGCAGGGTGGGGGCGAGCCGCGCGGCGATCTCGCCGAGGTCGGCGGCGAAGGCCCGCCACTGGTCCCAGGCGCGGTCGTCGCCGGTCAGCGCGCGCAGGGACTGCCGGGTCGCCGCCTCGTCGCGGGCGATCAGGAGGCCCGTCGGGCGCCCGTCGCGGACGGTCGGCGTGTACGACGACACCTCGCGGGTGCGCAGCTCGACGTCGAGGCCCAGCTCCTCGACGACCTGGTGCGGCAGGAGCGAGACGAGGTACGCGTAGCGCGAGAGGCGCACGTCGACCCCCTTGAAGGGCCGCTCGGAGACGGCCGCGCCGCCCGTCTCGTCGAGCCGCTCGAGCACGAGCACGCGCCGGCCCGCCCGGGCCAGGTAGGCGGCCGCCGCGAGGCCGTTGTGTCCGCCGCCCACGATGATCGCGTCGCGCTGCACGGGGGCACCGTACCCGCTCGCCGCGGCGTATGTGCAGGCCGCACACACCCGGCCCGGCAAGTGCGGAGACGGGAACCCGCCATCGGGCCTTCCCTAAAGGCCCGATCCTTGTACCATTGGGCGCCGTGACGGCGGAGGCGTCCGCCGCACGGACACCGACGACGCGGGAGGCCGACCGATGTGCGGAATCGTGGGACTGTTCGCCAAGACCCCCGAGGTCGAGGCGAACCTGGGCGCGCTGCTCGCGCCGATGCTGCACGAGATGAGCGACCGCGGCCCCGACAGCGCCGGCGTCGCCTTCTACCGCAACCCGGTCGAGTCCGGCCACACGAAGCTGACCCTCCAGCACGACGACCCGGCCTACGACTGGGACGCCCTGCGCAAGGCCCTGAAGGAGGCGCACGGCGCCGACAAGCACGTCGAGCGCCGCGGCAACCACGCCGTCGTCGTGGCCCACGCGGACGCCGTCCGCGCCGAGGCCTGGATCGAGGAGCACCACCCCGACGTCAAGATCATGAGCGCCGGCGAGGCGATCGAGATCTACAAGGAGGTCGGGCGCCCCGAGGCCTTCATCGAGACGTTCGACATCAAGAGCCTGAACGGCACCCACGCGCTCGGCCACACGCGGATGGCGACCGAGTCGAAGGTGACGACCGCGGGCTCGCACCCGTTCTCGACGGGCCTCGACCTGTGCCTCGTGCACAACGGCTCCCTGTCGAACCACAACGGCCTGCGCCGCATGCTGCGCCGCGAGGGTGTGCGCTTCCAGACGGAGAACGACACCGAGGTCGCCGCCGGCTTCATGATGTGGCGCCAGCGCGAGGGCGACACGCTGCAGCAGGTCGTCGACCGCTGCATCGAGGACCTCGACGGCTTCTACACGTTCCTGATCGGCACCCGCGACGGCTTCGCGGTCGTGCGCGACCCGATCGCCTGCAAGCCCGCCGTCCTCGCCGAGACGGACGAGTGGGTGGCGATGTCGTCCGAGTACCGCTCGATCGCGACCCTGCCGGGCGCGGAGAAGGCCGTCGCCTGGGAGCCCGCCCCGGCGACGCTGTACATGTGGGAGAAGGAGAGGGTCTGATGGCGACCGCAACCGACATCGAGGTCGTCGACCTCGCCGTGACCCCCCTGCGGGAGCTGAACCAGCGCCTGCACGACGCCGCGTCGGGCGGGAGCCGCTCCTGGCGCATCGTCAACCCGAACGGCGCCCACGCGATCGCCGTCGGCATCGACGCCGAGCTGGACGTCGTGATCGAGGGCCACACCGGCTACTACGCCGCCGGCATGAACAAGCACGCGACCGTGACGATCGAGGGCAACGCCGGCGTCGGCGTCGGCGAGAACATCATGAGCGGCCGCATCCACGTCAAGGGCAACGCCTCGCAGGCCTGCGCGGCGACCGGCCGCGGCGGCCTCGTCGTCGTCGACGGCAACGCCTCGTCGCGCTGCGGCATCTCGATGAAGGGCGTCGAGATCGTCGTCAAGGGCGACATCGGGCACATGTCCGGGTTCATGGCGCAGTCCGGCACGCTCGTCGTCTGCGGCGACGCGGGCGACGCGCTCGGCGACTCGATCTACGAGACGCACATCTACGTGCGGGGCTCCGTCCAGGGCCTCGGGGCGGACTGCATCGAGAAGGAGCTGAAGGAGTTCCACCGCGCGGAGCTCGGGCGCCTGCTCGAGGCCGCGGGCGCGGACGCCAAGGTCGACGAGTTCCGGCGCTACGGCTCGGCCCGCCAGCTCTACACCTTCAACATCGACAACGCCGGCGCGTACTAGGGGGCCGAGAATGAGCGATTTCGATCCCGCCGGGCCGAACGGCACCAACTGGCACCCGGGGCTCCGCGAGTCCTACATCTTCGACCGCAACACGATCCACGAGATCCGCCGCGCGGCCAGCCAGGGCATCTACGACATCCGCGGCTTCGGCGCCAAGCGCAAGCTGCCGCACTTCGACGACCTGCTCTTCCTCGGGGCGTCGATGTCGCGCTACCCGCTCGAGGGCTACCGCGAGCGCTGCGGCACGGACGTCGTGCTCGGCACGCGCTACTCCAAGAACCCGATCCACCTCAAGATCCCGATCACGATCGCGGGCATGAGCTTCGGGGCGCTGTCCGGCCCGGCCAAGGAGGCCCTCGGCCGCGGCGCGACGATGGCGGGCACCTCCACGACCACCGGCGACGGCGGCATGACGGAGGAGGAGCGCGGCCACTCGGAGATCCTCGTCTACCAGCTGCTGCCGTCCCGCTACGGCATGAACCCCGACGACCTGCGCCGCGCCGACGCGATCGAGGTCGTCGTCGGCCAGGGCGCCAAGCCGGGCGGCGGCGGCATGCTGCTCGGCCAGAAGATCTCCGACCGCGTCGCCGAGATGCGCAACCTGCCGAAGGGCATCGACCAGCGCTCGGCCTGCCGGCACCCCGACTGGACCGGCCCGGACGACCTCGAGATCAAGATCGAGGAGATCCGCGAGATCACCGACTGGCAGAAGCCGATCTACATCAAGATCGGCGCGAGCCGCCCGTACTACGACACCCAGCTGGCCGTGAAGGCCGGCGCGGACGTGATCGTGCTCGACGGCATGCAGGGCGGCACCGCCGCCACCCAGGACGTGTTCATCGAGCACGTCGGCCTGCCGACCCTGGCCTGCATCCGCCAGGCCGTCGAGGCGCTGCAGGAGATGGGCATGCACCGCGAGGTCCAGCTGATCGTCTCGGGCGGCATCCGCAACGGCGCGGACGCGGCGAAGGCGCTCGCGCTCGGCGCGGACGCCGTCTCGATCGGCGTCGCCGCGATGATCGCCCTCGGCGACAACGACCCGGCCTACGCCGAGGAGTACGCCAAGATCGGCTCCGCGGCCGGCTTCTACGACGACTGGCACGAGGGCAAGGACCCGACGGGCATCTCGACGCAGGACCCGGAGCTCGCGGCCCGCTTCGACCCGCAGCAGGGCGGCCGCCGGCTCAACAACTACCTCAAGACGATGACCCTCGAGGTCCAGACCCTGGCGCGCGCGGCCGGCAAGAGCCACGTGCACAACCTGGAGCCGGAGGACCTCGTCGCGCTCACGATCGAGGCCGCCGCGATGGCGCGCGTCCCGCTCGCGGGCACCGAGTGGATCCCGGGCCACACCGCCGCCAACGGCTGGTAGCGGTCCGGACGGTCACGGCCGGGAGCCGGTAGGCTCCCGGCCATGATCACCCTCTACGGCATCCCCGGCACGGCCACGACCGCGCCCCACATGGTCCTCGAGGAGATCGGGGCCGCGTACGCCTTCGTCCTCGTGGAGCGCGACGCGGACGACGTGCCGACCGCGCCGCCCGGCTTCCTCGAGGTCAGCCCCTTCGGGAAGGTGCCCGCGCTCGACGACGACGGGCTCGTCCTGACCGAGTCGGCGGCGATCTGCCTGCACCTCGCGGCCACGCACCCGGAGGCCGGCCTGCTCGCGCCGCCCGACGACCGCCACGCCCGCGCCACCGCGGTGCGCCACCTGATGACGCTCACGAACACCGTGCAGCCGGCGTACCTGCGCTACTTCTACGGGGCGCGCTACACGACCGACCCGGCCGGCGTCGACGCCGTCGTGGCCGCCGCCGTGGCCGAGCTCAACGGGCTCGCCGACCACTTCGCGGGGCTGCTCGGCGACGGGCCCTTCCTGCTCGGCGAGCGGATCTGCGTGGCGGACATCTACCTCGCGATGCTCAGCTCGTGGTCGTCCGACATGGAGCCGGCCGACCGCTGGTGGTCGCGGCCCGCGCTGGCGCGCCACTACGACGCCGTCCTCGCCCGCCCCGGCTGCCGCCGGGCCGTGGAGCAGGAGGGCGGCTCGCTCTCGAGCGGCGCCTGAGCCGCCCGCGCCGGCCCGTACCATGGGCCGGCGTGGAGCGGGCGGCGGTCAGCGGGCACGATCACGATCACGGATCGGGCGGGGGCCTCGGCCTCGCCGGTCCGGTCGTCCTCCTCGTCGTGCTCGTCGCCGCGGCCGTGGTCGGCTCGCTGGCGGGCGACGCGCTCGACGGTCCCCGCCTCGGCGCGTTCGCGACGGTGTTCGTCTCGATCGTCGTCCAGGCGCTGCCGTTCCTCGTGCTCGGCGTGCTGCTGTCGGCCGCGATCGTCGCGTTCGTGCCGCGCGAGCTCGCCGCACGGGCCCTCCCGCGCAACCGGGCGCTGGCCGTGCCCGTGGCCGGCGCCGCCGGAATGGCGCTGCCCGGCTGCGAGTGCGCCTCGGTGCCCGTCGCGAGCGGGCTGATGCGCAAGGGCGTGGCGCCCGCCGCCGCGCTCACGTTCCTGCTGGCCGCCCCGGCCGTCAACCCGATCGTCCTCGCCGCCACCTGGGTCGCCTTCCCCGGCCGGCCGGAGATGACGCTCGGCCGGCTCGTCGCCTCGCTCGGCGCGGCGATCGCCGTCGGCTGGTTGTGGACCCTGCTCGGCCGCTCGGAGTGGATCCGCCTGCCCGGGGGCGGCGCGGCCGAGGCCGAGCAGCCGCGCTGGCTGGTCTTCCGGCGGGCCGTGGGGCACGACTTCCTCCACGCGGGCGGCTACCTCGTGGTCGGCGGGCTCCTGTCCGCGGTGATCAACGTCGCCCTGCCGCCGCACTGGGTCGACTCGCTCGCCGAGCAGGCGATCCTCGGGGTGCTGGTGCTCGCGCTGCTCGCCGTCCTGATGTGCATCTGCAGCGAGGCCGACGCCTTCGTGGCGGCGAGCTTCACGCAGTTCAGCCCGACGGCGCAGCTCGCCTTCATGGTCGTCGGGCCGATGGTCGACCTCAAGCTGATCGCGATGCAGGTCGGCACCTTCGGGCGCGCCTTCGCCGTGCGCTTCGTGCCCGTCGTCCTCGTCGCCGCGCTCGTGATGAGCGCCATCGTCGGGTGGGCGCTCCTGTGAGCCGCGCCCTGCAGGCGATCCTGTTCCTCAGCGCGGCGGCGCTCCTCGCCCGCCTCGCGGTCACGGGCGAGTACCTCTACTACGTCAAGCCGGCCATGCTGCCCGCGCTCATCGCGTCGGCCGCCGTCCTGCTCGCGCTCGCCGTGTTCGCCGGCCGCGACGCCTGGGCCGAGGCCGAGGAGGGCCCCGACTGCGCGCACGACGGCCATGGCCACGGCACGCCGCGGGCCGCGCTGCTCCTCGCCGTGCCGCTCCTGACCGTGCTCCTGATCGCGCCCGCGCCGCTCGGCGCGTTCAGCGCGCAGCGCGGCTCGCCGCCCCCGCCCGCGCCCGCGCCGGCGGGGGGCTTCGAGCCGCTGCCCGCGGGCGACCCCGTCGAGGTGACCGTGTCGGAGTTCGTCCGCCGCGCCACCGAGGGCGGCGGCCCGACCCTGGCGGGGCGCCGCGTCGTGATGACCGGCTTCGCGACCCCGAACCCCGACGGCGGCTGGTGGCTGACGCGGATGGTGATCGCCTGCTGCGCGGCCGACGCGTACCCCGCGCGGATCGCGGTGCGCGGCGCCGACGCCCCGCCCGCCGACGCCTGGGTGGCGCTGACCGGCACGTGGGTCGAGGGCACGGGCTCCGACGACGGCCTCCTGATCCCCGCCGTCGCCGCGGACGGGATCGAGCCGATCCCGCAGCCGGCGAGCCCGTACCAGCGCTGATCCGCCGGTGCCGGTGCGGTGACCGGCGAGGGGAACCGCCCTCCCCGGCGTACCCTGTCCCCGATGGGGGCCTACCTGGAGCCGGTCCGCGCGCGCGCCCTGCGCGTGCCGCTCGTGGTCCGCGAGGCCGTCCTCGCGGCGCTCCTCGCGCTCGGCGGCGCGGGGCTCCTCAACCTCCTGACGCCGCCGCCCGACGACGCCTCCGCGCACCTCTACCGGGCGCTGCTCGTCTCGCGCGAGTCGTTCCTGTGGGACAACCTCTGGTACGCCGGCGACTACCCGCTGGTCTCGTACTCGATGCTCCTGTACCTGCCCCAGGAGTACATCGGCCCGGCCACGGCCGCCCTGGTCGCCGTCGTCGTCTCCGCCGCGCTCTTCGCCGTGCTCGTGATCGGCCGCTGGGGCGAGCCCGCGCGCTGGGGCAGCCGCGCCTTCGGCCTGCTCTCGCTCGGCCCGCTCTTCACGGGCGGGTACGCGTACGCCGTCGGCGCGATGGTGATGCTGCTGTGCCTGATCGCGCTGCAGCGCCGCCGCCACGGCCTCGGCTTCGCGCTCGGCGCCGTCACGCTCGGGGTCAGCCCGCTGGCGTTCCTCTTCCTCGGGCTGATCCTGGCCGCGGTCTGGCTGGAGCACCGCCGCTTCGACCCGCGCACGATCGTCGTCGCCGCGTGGCTGGGCGCGCTCGTGGTCGTGCAGGCCGCGATCGGCTGGCTGTTCCCGTCCGAGGGCGTCTACCCGTTCCTGATCGGCCACCTCGTGGCCGTGCTCGCGATCGCCGTCCTCGGCGTCGCGGTGGCCCGGCGCCGGCCCGAGACGCGGCTGATCATGTGGCTGCTGATCCTCTGGGCGGTCGGCGCGCTGCTCCTCTACGCGGTGCCCACCCCCGTCGGCGACAACCTCGCGCGGCTGCGCTACTTCGCGTTCCCGATGGTCGCGATCGCGGCCGCCGCGGTCGCCTGGCGCCCGCGCGCCCTCGTCGTCGCGGCCCTGATCGCCTCCTGCGCGTACGGCGCGCTCCCCGACCTCGTCGACGCCGTCACCCGCTCCGACTCGCGCCCGACGCAGGAGGAGTTCTGGACGCCGGCCGTCGGGTTCCTCGCCGAGCACCACTCGCCCGACTACCGCATCGAGGTCGTGCAGACGCGCGGGCGCTGGGAGGCCTTCTGGATCCCCGAGGCCGGCTACCCGCTGGTGCGCGGCTGGTACCGCCAGGTCGACCTCGCCGAGAACCCCGTCCTCTACCAGTCCGAGATCACGCCGTGGGAGTTCCAGTCGTGGCTGCGCTCGCGCGCCGTCAAGTACGTGCTCCTGCCCGACACCCCGCTCGACACCGAGGGGGCCGAGGCCGAGGCGGAGCTCCTGCGCTCCGGCCGCTCCGGCCTCGAGCTCGTCGAGCGGCGCGGGGCGTGGAGCTTCTACGAGCTGCCGGACCCTACGCCGATGATGACCGGGCCGGGGGAGGCGCGCATCCGCGGACACGACCACGCCCAGCTGCGGGGGACCGTCTCCGAGCCCGGCCTGTACCTCCTGCGCGTGCGCTGGATGCCCTACTGGGAGACGGGTGGGGTGGCCGACTGCGTGACCGCCGGCTCGCAGGGCCAGACGATCGTGCGGATGGCGGCCGCCGGACCGTTCTCGATCCGCGCCACCGAGGACCTCGACGTCCTCGCCGAGCGGATCTTCGCGGCGCCGACGAGCGGCCCCGACTGCGGCGCCCCGTA
>Ga0129333_10007918_pt1 | contig 10019 bp, 11 predicted proteins | sample CPB6_08_DNA_FD_94474 | JGI IMG/M metagenome (GOLD analysis project Ga0129333, IMG submission 94474) | Freshwater to marine salinity gradient microbial communities from Chesapeake Bay, USA - CPBay_Sum_0.6_0.8_DNA | ecosystem: Environmental > Aquatic > Marine > Coastal | place: USA: Chesapeake...
AAGCTCGAAAAGCTGGCGCGGCGTTGGCGACCATATCGGGGGGTCGCCGCGAAGCTGCTTTGGGCCTATTACGGAGCGATGAAGGCGGGGCGTGAAGCTGCGCCTGCCGGTGACTAACTCCAGAACAAACAATCGTAAGCGCCCATGACAAAAATTGACGGACCCCGCCTCGCTCCAAAATCCGGCAAAGCCGATTCTTTGGTTGTGTTTCTCCATGGCTATGGGGCCGATGGCAATGATCTCATCGATCTCGGCCAACAATGGCAAAATTGGCTGCCGAATGCGGCCTTTGTCTCGCCTCATGCGCCGGAGCCTTGCGGTATGTCACCGATGGGGCGGCAATGGTTTCCGCTCACCATGCGCGATCCCTCCGAGCGGTGGCGCGGCGTTGTAGGCGCGCGGCCAACACTTGATGCGTTTCTTGATGACGAGCTCCAGCGGCACAACCTCACACCGGATCGTCTTGCTTTAGTCGGCTTTAGCCAAGGCACGATGATGGCGCTACATACAGGCCTTCGTCGTTCACGTTCACCCGCTGCGATCCTCGGCTATTCCGGTGTGCTTGTGGGTCCAGAACATCTTGAAGAAGCCACCGGCAAACCGAATATCTTGCTCGTGCATGGCGATCGCGACGAAGTGATTCCGCTTGATGCGCTTTTCATGTCATCCAATGCACTGGGTGAAGCCGAGATTGCCTGTCAGTGGCATCTCTCTTTCGGCATCGGGCATGGTATTGATGGCGGTGGCTTACGCCATGGTGGATTGTTTCTCGCACAATCGCTTTATGGCCGCACGCCGGAGTGAGCAACGCGCGCTTTCGGTGCCGTTGAAACAATCGCCACACCAAACAGCACGATCACACCACCCGCAATCTCACGCAGGCCTATAGTTTCACCAAGGAAGATAACCGAAAGCAGCACAGCGAATACGGGCATGAGATAACCGATCATCGCTGCTTTGGTTGGCCCTTGTTGACGAATGAGATACATAAAAATTGTAATCGGCATTGCCGTTGAAAAAATACTCAACGCGAATGCCGCAGGCCATGAGTCAACAATAGGTCCGTAAACGCTGATACCACCAAGCCCCAGAGCTAAGTGTGTCGCAACCAAAGCTGAGACCACTTGTTGTCCGAGCGCCATGCGCGCGGGCTCTACATGCGGAATAAATTTCGCGTAGACATTTCCAAGCGCGTAGCAGAGCGAAACGATCACCATCGCCAAAGATCCAAACAGTGTTGAACCATCCGGAGCAAACGCAGCAGGGCCGATCAAAAGCGTGATTCCAACCAAACCAATCAACACACCGAAGAGGCGACGCAGCGTGAGCCGCTCATCCGCAAAGGCGATATGCGACAACACCGCAACCATGAGCGGACCCGAGGCTTGAATCATGGCGCTTGGTCCCGCGGCAGCATGTTCCAAAGCGAAAGCGGTTAGAACATTCGGTAACCAGCCATTCAAAGTGCCGAGCATCAGCCATGGCACAAGCTCGCGGCGTGAAGGCAAAGGTGAATGACCACGCAGCGCAAACCAGAGACTTAGAATAGCAGCGGCTATCCCTGCGCGAGTTGATGCAATGGCAAAAGGATCAACATGATCCGCAAGAAGCTTCATAAAAATAAAGCCGCTCGACCACATAAGCGAACAAGTGAAGAGTTGAATGACATAAAGACGGCGATCGGAAGCGGTCATCATCATGCCCCGAGAAGATCGATGAGCGCGGGGATCAATGGCTCATCCGCGGGCGGCATCGGGTAATCGCGCAATCTACCAGGCTTCACCCATTTGAGATCCGCATGTTCGCGCGCCTCAACAAGACCTTCCCAGCGGCGGCAAGCATAAAGCGGCATGAGCAAATGGAAATCAGGATAGGGGAAACTGGCGAAGGTCAGCGGCGCGAGACAGGGCTCTTTCACCGTGATGCCAAGCTCTTCATGAAGCTCGCGAATAAGCGTGTCTTCCGGGCGCTCGCCCGACTCAACCTTGCCGCCGGGAAACTCCCAAAGGCCCGCCATGCCCTTGCCCTCGGGTCTTTTGGCAATCAGCACGCGCTTGTCGGCGTCAATCAGGGCACAGGCAACAACGAGAAGGAGTTTCACAACAAGAGAGTCCAAATCAGGGCGGTCAACGCGCGCGCACTCTAACCAAAGACGAGGCGGGAGCAAGACAATGTGCGGCGGCGGGAAGGCGGTTTACCGGCAATTAATCTTTTTCGGAAAGAAGTTGTTGACCTTGTTTTTAACTGATTTGGCCGGAACGCTCTGGCCATCGAGCCTGAGGCCGACGCGTTTTCATGTTCCTTTCGAAATGTATTTCCGGAATTCGCGGCGCCATGCCGACGCGGTTCACCGCTGTGTCGATCCTGGCTCTCACGGCCCTCGTCTCGTCTGTCGAATCAGGCGGCAATGCCATTGCCAATGGTGAATCGCGAACAATATCAATCTACCATACGCATACAGGCGAGAGCTTAACGGTCGAATATAAGCGCAATGGCAGTTTCGACCGCGATGCGCTTGAAAAGCTCAATTGGCTATTACGCGACTGGCGTCGTGATGAACCAACAAGCATGGATCCGCGTCTCTTTGACATTGTGTGGGAGGCGCAACGCAGTGTCGGTTCGACTGAACCAATTAATGTCGTTTCAGCCTATCGTTCGCCGCAGACAAACGCGATGTTACGCCGTCAATCCAAAGCGGTTGCGAAAAATTCGCAGCATATGCTCGGCAAAGCGATGGACTTCTATTTGACCGATGCAAATACCGCCGATGTTCGTGAAGTCGGCTTGCGCATGCAGCGCGGCGGTGTCGGCTATTATCCCAATGCCTACACGCCTTTTGTGCATCTTGATGCCGGCAGTGTGCGTCATTGGCCGCGCATGTCGCATGATGAATTGGCGCGTCTTTTCCCTGATGGAAAAACAGTTCACATTCCTTCAGACGGACGCCCGCTTGAGCGCTATGCGGAAGCAGAGCAAGAAATTCTCGCGAATGGCGGCACAGTGCTCGGCACGTCCTTAGCGGATGCCGGTGAAGGGGGAATTACATCAAAACCAAAAAGCCTTTGGGCCGTTTTATTTGGTGGTGGCAATACCGAGGATGATGAGAGCGAAGTCATCGCGCAAAAACCGGTGTCACGCGTCGCTGTTGCGAAAGCAACACCTTCGTCGGATGAAGAAGCTCCCGATACGCCGGAAGCCGCCATCACCCGCAAACCCACGCAGTCCAAGCCCTTGCCAATGGCAGCACTACCACCGCTTTCGTCCTTCAAAATGGCTAAGGCTGCACCCAAGGCGCCGATGCCTCAAGCGCGGCCGGGTAGTCAGCCTCTGCTGGCTCTTAATTCTTCAACGCCTCAGCTCGTATGGCAGTCCGGCGCGCAGCCCCTCGCCAATGGTGCCGCTCGACCGCTTCCTGCGCTCATTCCTCTTCGGGGTGCTATAGCGGCCTCTGTGCCCTTGCCGCCGATCCGCGAAAAAACAACCGCGCGCGTTGCTGCGCTTACCGCCGACGATGGTCCCGCAACGACAGCAAGTCTTGGCTCTAAGGCAAAGAAAAGCGCTCTTCCACCGCTCATGACGGACGCGCGTTCTAAGCCTGCGCCAACGATTGCATTAGCCTATGCGCCGATAAATGACACAGCGGCTCCTACAGCGCCTGCGCCGCGCAGTAAAACAGCTTCGCCGTCTGAAGCCGCAAAGCTCGGTGGACAAAAACCCGCCGAACCCAAGCCGGCAAACATTGCCGCACTACCCGCGAGCAAGACGCTCTCAACAGAAGCCGTCAACGCCGCGCGTATGCCTGCGAGCACGTCGACAACGCGCTTCTCGATGGCAGATGATCCGGCCCCGAGCGATGGTCATTTCTCGACGAAAAATACCGCCGTTTGTTCGGCGAAAGCGGTTGCTGCCGGTCAGGCCTGCATTCCCAACGCTTCGAGATAGAGGTCCATAATCGCCTCTTCCTCTTTGCGCTCCGCATGATCCTTGCGGCGCAACGTAATAATCTTGCGCATGATCTTGGTATCGAAGCCATTGGCTTTGGCTTCGGAATAGACGTCGCGAATATCGCCCGCGAGCGCGGCTTTTTCCTCTTCAAGGCGCTCAATGCGCTCGATAAAGGCCCTGAGTTCGTCGCCTGATACCGAATTCGACATGAGTGCCTCGCCTAACTTTGAGGGTGAAATAAAATGAGGCTTTCCTGTCCGCCATCACAGAACGCGGGTCAAGCGCGGGGCTCTCGGGATTTCACAGGCCTGTGGATGACCGGAAATCCTGGCGGTGGATCGGGTCACGGAGGATCATCTCAAGCGTGACCGCAAGCCGATGCCCCCAAGCCCGTGCCGCTTCCCGCGTGGCGATCAAATCCTGCCGGATTTCGATCAGAGTATTGGAATAGCCATGCGAAAGCGCATGACGATCAATCACGTCGCCGGTGAGCGCCCCATTATAGGGTTCATTATCGCCGACCACGAGGGCGGGATCGGAGCGCAACGCTTCAATCAAGGCTTGCGACAGCCGTCCGTCCTTGGCCCAGAGAATGCCCGCATGCCAGGGCCGCGGCTTCCCGCGCCATATGGGCGTAAAAGAATGATTGGAAATGATAATCGGCCGGACGCCCGCCGCACGCGCGGCCTCGAGGGCTGATTTGATGGCGCGGTCATAGGGCCGGTAAAAGCGGCGAATCCGGCGGTCAATTTCCGCCTGATCAATAGTTTTATTGCCGGGCACGACAGCCCCATCGGACAGGCGCATCACCAAAGTCGGGTCATCCTCACCCCGATTGGGATCAATCAACAGTCGTGAGAAATTCGTGAGCAAAGCCGGCGCCCCCAGCGCTTCGGCCATGGCTTCTGTCATCCATGCTGCCCCGATATCATAGCCGATATGACGCTCGAGCTCGGCATGTGGCAGACCGAGATCGCGATATTCCGGCGGGATCTCGTTCGAGGCATGATCACACAAGATCAAAATCCCCGACGCCGGATCGCCAGGGATCGAGGTGATCGGATGGTCGGGAGCATTTTGGGGCGTTAAGGCGTCAAATGGAGCGGTCATAGAAACATCGAAAAAAGGGCCCGCCAGCTATGAATTTTGTCGCCGGCGCATAGTCATGCCATAGAAAACATTCATTCAAAAAAAGTACAACCAACAGTATGACCTCTTCTTCACCTTCGACTGCCTCAGCGCCCCGCAACGGGATCGACCTTATCGGCTTGGTAGCCTTGATCTTGGGCGCCTGCGCCATGGGTATATCGCCCCTCTTCGTTCGGTTCTCGTCCGACGCCGGCGTGCCCGCCTTTGCCTCAGCCTTTTGGCGCGTGGCTTTAGCTCTGCCTGTCCTGTGGCTTTGGGCCATCATGGAGGAAAAGCGCGCGGGTCAGGGTCCGCGTCCCACGCTTAACCGCGCGATCATTCTCGCCGGATGCCTCTTCGCCGGTGATCTTTTGCTCTGGCATATCGCCATCCTCAATACGACGATCGCCAATGCGACATTTCTCGGCACGACGACTCCGATTTGGGTCGTGCTCGTCTCTTGGCTTGTCTATCGCGAAAAAATTCCAGCTGCCGTACCGCTTGGCATTCTGTTTTGCATTCTCGGCGGTTTTGCTTTGATCGGACGCTCGATCGAACTTGATCCGAACCATGTCAAAGGCGATCTTTTTGCCTTAGGGACCGCCGTCTTTTTTGGCCTCTATTTTTTCGCAGTTCAGTCCACGCGAAAATCAGCAGGAGCTGCCCGCGCGACATTCGGTATGTCTTTGATTGCCGCACCGATCATTCTAATTTTTGCGCTTGTGCATGGTGATGTCATGCTGCCCGAAAAACCCTTCGGCTATTATGCCCTCTTCGCCTTGGCACTCATCAGCCACACGGGTGGGCAGGGATTACTCGCCATCGCGCTTGGACGATTGCCCACGGTGTTCACATCCTTCGTGATTTTCATTGAGGCCTTCGCAGCAGCGATTGCCGGATGGATATATCTCGATGAGGCACTATCGGGTCTTCAACTTCTCGGCGGCGCTGCCATTCTTGCCGGGATCTGGGTTGCGCGTCCTAAAAATGCCAAACCATCATCCGACGTAATTACAGAGACTGCAAAAACTACGTGAGACAAATGTGAAATGATCAAAGGTCTGATAATTTCAACAGGTCTTGCCGCAGCGATCGGCATCTTCGGTGGCTTTCTCTCGCCGGCCCATGCCGATTTGCGTCTTTGTAACACAACGACAAGCCGTGTGGGGATTGCTATCGGCTACAAGACGGCGGCCGGATGGCGCAGCGAAGGCTGGTGGAATATCAAGCCGAGCGCCTGCGAGACCTTGCTCAACGGTAATTTGCAGTCACGTTATGTTTATATCTATGCTCAAGATTATGATCGTGGCGGCGAGTGGAGCGGAACATCCTGGCTCTGCACGCAAGACCGACAATTTACAATTGATGGGGTAGAGAATTGCCTCGCGCGCGGTTATGACAGAATGAAATTCTTTGAAGTGGATACGGGTGAGCAGAAAAGCTGGACAGTTCAACTCACTGATCCAGCCAAATCAGCTCCAAAATAAGAAAGTTAAAACAGATGAGACGACTGCGGCGGGCCAAAATTATCGCGACACTCGGACCAGCCTCGATTTCGGTAAATATGATCCAGAAATTGTTTCTGGCGGGTGCCGATGTGTTTCGCATCAATATGAGCCACGCCTCGCATGATAGTATGCGCGAACAGGTATCGATGATCCGCGAAGTTGAAAGCAAAGTCGGCCGCCCCATCGGCATTATGGTTGACTTGCAAGGACCCAAATTGCGGCTCGATACATTCACTGATGGCGCTGTGATGCTTGAGAAGGGTCAGAAATTCATTCTCGACGCCAATAAGCAACCAGGCAATGCCGAGCGCGTCCATCTTCCTCATCCTGAAATTCTTGCCGCTCTTGAACCGGGCCATGTCATTTTGATTGATGATGGCAAAGTGCGCTTGCGTGTTGTTGAAGCAACAAAGACAAGGGCCGTCACGGTTGTCGAAGTCGCAGGCAAAGCGTCCAATCGCAAAGGCGTCAGCCTGCCCGATACAACCATTCCTGTGTCTGCCATGACGGAAAAAGATCGATCCGATCTTGAGGCCTCGCTCGCAGCGGGAATAGATTGGATCGCCGTTTCTTTCGTGCAACGGCCCGAAGATGTCGCTGAAGTGAGAAAAATTGCACGCGGTCGCGCACTCGTTCTCTCAAAAATTGAAAAGCCGCAAGCGATCACGCGTCTTGATGAAATCATCGAGCTGTCCGATGCTTTAATGGTAGCGCGCGGCGATCTCGGTGTCGAATTACCGATGGAAAAAGTACCCGGCTTGCAGAAACGGATTACACGAACCGCCCGACGCATGGGCAAGCCCGTTGTGATTGCCACGCAAATGCTTGAGTCGATGATCACATCGCCGGTGCCAACACGTGCAGAAGTCTCGGATGTGGCAACGGCTGTTTTCGATGGCGCCGACGCAATTATGTTATCTGCAGAATCAGCGGCCGGTCAGTTCCCGGAAGAAGCGGTATCAACCATGAACCGCATCGCTGAAGAAGTTGAAAGTGATCCGATCTATCGTTCGATCATTACCAATCAACGCGCGAAAGCTGAAGCCACAGGCGCTGACGCCATTGCGATGGCGACCCGCGACATTGCCGAAACGCTTGATCTGAAAGCGATTGTGGCATGGACCACCTCCGGCGCGACAGGTCTTCGTATCGCGCGTGAAAGGCCCGAAGCACCCGTGCTCACCTTAACACCCAGCATCTCGACCGCACGTCGTTTAGCCATCGCCTGGGGCATTCACGCTCTCGTGACTGAAGATGCGCATGATGTTGATGATATGGCTAATCGTGCCGCTCAAATCGCAGGTTCAGAAGGATTTGCGAAATCGGCAGAACGCATCATCATTGTTGCGGGCGTGCCCTTCGGAATGCCGGGTGCCACAAATATGGTGCGCATTGCTTACGCACCTTAATACTGTAACTCATCAAAGAGACGTCTCGCCTTTTTCCTTATCGATTTTTTCGATTGTGAGGCGAGCGCTCTCCATAAGCGGATAAATTGCGAGCACTTTCTCATAAGTCTCGCGCGCATGAGCTGTGTCACCGCGCATCAGTAAGATGAAACCTAGGCCCGACAGAGCGCCGAAATGGCGAGGCTCGCGTTTCAACGTCTCCGCAATATCACTTATGGAACGATTGAAATCCTCCATCAGAAAAAAGACGGTGGCGCGTCTGTTCCACCCCTCGGCAAAATCCGGCTCGCGCGTAATCACCCGATCAAGCATTTCAATAGCAACGGGATAATCTTGGTTGGCAATAGCCATGGCGGCGCGCTGCATTAGAAGATCTGTCGTATCGCTCTTTGATTTGAGCCATAGGTTCTGGATCCGAGATTCAATTTGCGCAGCTACTTCTTTCGAAGGCGCGTCATGAAGTTCCGTAAAGAGCCGCGTGAGTTGCTCATCACGTGTTTCAGCGTTCACGGAAGAAGCAATCAAAAAGAACGCAAGAGGCACAATGGCAAAAGAAAAGAGTCTTCTTGCATTCAGAAATATCATGAAAGCGCGCCGATTGAGGCCTCGTGTTCGACCATCATATCGTCATTCATACCCTTTTTCGCCGCGCGCTGACGCGGACCAAACCGCTCTTCCGACGGTGTGCGGCCAAAATGCTCACTGTAGCATTTCGAAAAATGCGAAGCCGATACGAAGCCGCATGCCAAGGCGACAGAGAGAATGGGCATGCTTGTTTGCAACAAGAGATGACGCGCGCGGGCAAGACGGAGGCCGAGATAATAACGTGTGGGCGCTTGACCTATATATTTCTGGAACAGGCGCTCAAGTTGACGCGCGGAGAAGCCCACACGATCTGCCAATTCGCTGCATGACAAGGGCTCTTCGATATTCTGTTCCATTGTTGCGACCACAGCAAGCACGCGCTGATTGGCAACACCCAAGCGCGCCCGCAATTCCATGCGTTGCCGCTCATTGGCATTGCGCATCCGGTGATGAATCAATTCATCTGTTACCGCCGCTGCCACCTCTTGGCCGCACCGCGCATTGATCATCGACAACATCATATCGATTGCTGCCGTGCCTCCGGCGCAAGTAAAGCGATTGCGATCGATTTCATAAAGCTCGTCAGTCACATCAAGGCCCGGAAATTCTTCCCTCAATGATTCATGATTTTCCCAATGAATCGTGCAGCGATAACCGTCAAGCAAACCGGCTTTAGCTAAAACATAAGAGCCTGTGCAAACAGCACCGATCGAAACGCCGTAAAAAGCGAGACGTCGCAATTTACCAATCAATTGCGAATGATCCTGCCGCTGAATATCAAGGCCTCCACACACAACAACATTCGGCATGGGGCCAATATCGGCGATGCTGCCATCCGCTTCGAGGCGAATACCGTTCGAAGCCTGAACCGGTCCGCCATCGATCGTGTAAATTTTCCAATCATAGAGCTGCAGATGCGAGACACGGTTGGCGAGCCGCAGCGGTTCAATCAGCGAGGTGAACGCGATCATTGAAAAATCGGGAACCAACACCAGCCCGAGGGTCTGAGTCGTTCCTTGTCCCTTTTCGCCCGATTGTGTCATTTACGCCTCCACCCTTTTCTTATTTAGTCGGATTTAGGCAAAGTTCAGGCGGTAAGGCAACATCTATCTTATGTTCGGTGTCGGGTTCACAAGTTCAATGTCGTCTGGAAGCCACCAATAGGAATAAGTATAGGCGGCCTCAAAGCCGAAGGACCGGTAGAGCCGCCACGCCACGTCGTTTTTCAGCTCAACTTGCAGATAGGCGCGCTCCGCACCGGCCTGCCGCCCCCACGCGAGGAGCGATCCAACAATCGCGCCCCCGAAGCCGCGCCGCCGCGCATCGGGCACTGTCGAGATTTGGAAGAGACCAACCCATCCATCGGCCACAGCCCCCCGGCCGGAAGCGACAGGGCGACCGCCGTCATAGAGTACCGCAAAGGTCTGTTTGACCGTCACACGCG
>Ga0129333_10007919_pt1 | contig 10019 bp, 9 predicted proteins | sample CPB6_08_DNA_FD_94474 | JGI IMG/M metagenome (GOLD analysis project Ga0129333, IMG submission 94474) | Freshwater to marine salinity gradient microbial communities from Chesapeake Bay, USA - CPBay_Sum_0.6_0.8_DNA | ecosystem: Environmental > Aquatic > Marine > Coastal | place: USA: Chesapeake Bay...
GGATCGCACCGAAAATAGTATACTGGTATACTATTATGACTTTACTCGTCAGGCAAAATCATTGCACAGCAAGGGTTCTGGTTATTTGACATTTTTGCTACCAGCCTGATCCCCAGAGAGCCCATTTTTTTAACGGCCTTAGCCGATCGCTCGGATATGCGCCAGGGCATGAACTTGGGGGCCGATGATTACCTCACTAAGCCCTTTACCAGCCAAGAGTTAATCGGGGCGGTCAATGCTCGCCTAACTAAGCAACAAGAATTAACCGTACCCTACCGCAATGAAATGCAAAAGGCGGTGGAAAACCTACGGCAAATGGCCTATACCGATCTCTTAACGAATCTGCCCAATCGGGTTCTCTTTTGGCAGAAAATTGAAGAATATTTGGCTAATCCTGATAAATCCCCCTGTGCCCTGCTGCTCATTCAACTGCGAAATTTGAATGATATTACTGATCAGGAAGGGCAATCTGTTGCGGACTTACTCATTCAATCCCTAGCTCGATCGCTTCAGGACTTGATTCATGATGGGGATATTTTAGCCCGTTGTAATCCAGATTCCTTTGGTCTGTTGTTAACTCAACAGGCGGAGTCTGAGCAATCCATTGAATCCTATATCAGCCCCCTACTTACGGAATGGATCCCCGCCTATCCTCTTGGAAAACAATTTATAAACTGTGATCTTAAAATTGCTGTTGCTCCCTATCCTTTAGCGGGACAAAGTACTCCAGAACTGATTACATCAGCGGAAAAAGTATTAAATTCCTTTGAAAATCAGGCGGTAGAATCCTATAAATTTTATACGGAAGCATTCAAATTAAATTCTACCCAAAGCGATCGTATTTTAGAAGTTTTACAGTCTAGTGTTAACACGGAAGCTGAATTAGACAATCAATTTAATATTTGCTATCAGCCAATTCTCAATACTATTACGGGTAGAATTATCTGCTTAGAAGCGATATTACAATGGAATAATGCTGAGTTTCAAACTTTAGATCATGAGTATCTGTGGACAACCATTGAAAGATCAAAACAAGTTAATGAGATCAATCAATGGAAACTTAAGACTATTTTAGAGGAATTCAAAAGACTACAAAGTTATTCTCTGAATCCTTTAAAAGTTGCCTTTAATCTGTCTAATCGGTTTGTGCAAAAAACCGACTTTCTCCAAACTCTACAAACTACCTTTGAATCCGTATCCTTAGATTTAAGTTTGCTGATTTTAGAAATTCAAGAAATGGATTTACTCCAGTCCATTGATTCCTATGGTGAACTTCTAGATCATTTAAACCATCAGGGTATACAAATTGCCATCAGTCATTTTGGTACGGGGTATCAACTTAAGGCGAAAACTCCCATACGGAGCCGATCCCAGCCTGCAAGGGTTTCAGCCGATCTACCAGTCCATTTTATTTCGCCTTACGTTGGTAGCCTTGGTACGGGCTATTCTTCTATTCCGCACCTGAGCCAGTTACCGCTCCATTACCTAAAAGTAAGCCCAGAGATTATTCACACGGCGCTACAAAATCCCCAGAGTGAATCGATTTTAAAAGCGATCGTTACGTTAGCCCAAAGCTTGAAGCTTAAAGTGATTGCGGAGGGGGTAGAAATAGACGAACAACTCAACCTTCTGCGTAAACAGGGCTGTCCTCTGATGCAGGGAAATGTGTATAGTCCCCCGGTCTCTTTTGCAGAAGTTCAGTCCTTGTTAGAGAGCGATCGACGTTTAGGCTAATCTATTTAGCCCAGCACTACTTGAGCGATCGGAGTAGCCAACATCAACGTTAAGTCAATCATGGGCTCGGCTGGTCATTATTATTTTTCTAGATGATGAATAGCCTCATGAATATACTGATCAACTGCTTTAATTCCTGCCACCAACGCATCAGCCGATCGTTCAAAATAGCAACCGTAACATCCCTCTAAAAAAAGTTCAAATCCCCCAGGATCTAAAATACTAATACTGATTTGATCTTCAGATTCTACCGGAATTAATAAACAATAGCGGTAAACGATCGCCTCACTCCAACGACGTAGATAAAATCGATCTTTATAACGATCGAAAAACATCAAATCCTCTAAAATTTGCATAGTTCATAACGGTGGAAGATGTCTATGGGTCTACTTTACGAAATGAGCGATCGTTAATCAGGACAAGTTTGCAATTGAGAATGGAGAATGGAGAATTGAAAATGGAGAATGGAGGGGTTTCCTCGTCAAAAGCTGCTGGTGGGTAGTTTGCTGCGGATCCGTGCCCTTGGGCAAATCTCTTACCACTTTCCTGCCTTCAGGGCTTTCTCAGACCTTTTTTGTTCAAAATCCAGTTTTTTACAGAAATTAACATCCTAATTCCCAGTGGTCTGAAAAATTCCGGGTATCATTAAGACCTTATTACAATAAAACCATTCAGCAAATCCATGTCTCTATCCACTGCAATTATTACAGGAGCCTCTTCCGGCGTTGGGCTTTACGGCGCTAAAGCACTGCTTGATCGGGGAAACTGGCACGTTGTTCTCGCTTGCCGGAACCTCGAAAAAACTCAGGAAGTCGCCAAAAGCCTCAATTTCCCCAACGATCGCTATAGCATTATTCAACTGGATTTAGCTAGCCTGGCCAGCGTTCGCAAATTTGTCAGTGATTTTCGGGCCATGGGCCGATCCTTAGAAGCCTTAGTGTGTAATGCGGCGGTTTACTTACCCTTACAGAAAACCCCCCTGCGGAGTGCCGATGGCTACGAGTTAAGCGTCGCAACTAATCACCTCGGACATTTTCTGCTCTGTCAGTTGTTATTGGATGATCTGGTCAAATCGCCTCGCATTGATAAGCGCCTCATTATTTTGGGAACGGTGACCGCCAACAGTAAGGAACTCGGCGGCAAAATCCCCATCCCCGCCCCCCCAGATTTGGGCAACCTCGAAGGGTTTGAGCGGGGCTTTAAGGAGCCGATCACCATGATTAATGCCAAAGTCTTTAAGTCTGGTAAAGCGTACAAAGACAGCAAGCTCTGTAATATGCTCACCACCAGGGAACTCCACCGCCGTTATCATTTGACCACCGGCATTACCTTTAATTCTTTCTATCCGGGTTGCGTGGCGGATACGCCCCTCTTCCGCAACCACTACCCCCTCTTTCGGACAATTTTCCCCTGGTTTCAGAAAAATGTTACCGGCGGGTATGTATCCCAAGAACTAGCAGGAGAGCGGCTTGCTATGGTGGTTGCCGATCCGGAGTTTAGACAATCCGGCGTACATTGGAGTTGGGGGAACCGCCAAGCGGAAGGTCGCAAAGCCTTTGTGCAGGAGCTATCAGCGGAGGGATCCGATGCGGAGAAGGCCCTTCGGCTCTGGGATCTCAGTGAGAAGTTAGTGGCGGTTTAATCCTCCTGCTTCAAACCTTGTACCGCTTGCCCTCTGCCTAAATCCCTCTCCCAAGTAGCTCCTAAGGGGGGAGAGGGACTTTGAGCTTCTAATTGCTAGCAGGGCTAGAAAGGTTAGAAGGGCTAGGGGGAACGGGAACCGAATCTGGGGTTGAGAACGATCGGATAAAGGGATAAAACAGCCACGCCCCTAACATCAGACAAACGATCGTTAAGGTCAGTAAAATCCACACGGTTAGAAGGGGTTGGGCACCACTAAGCTTAGGCTCACTAGGGGCAGAATTGGGCTCCTCAAACGGTAAGGTTTCTGGTAGATCTGTGGTGGATTTGCGGTGATCCGGGGGAGCCTGCCAGGTTTCCGATTGCAATTGCTCCGTAGAAGACCGAATCTGGGTGGGTGTATCAGCTTCGCTGGAGGGTTTCTCTGAAGCCCACCGCAACACACTCATCAAGTCCTCCGCAGTCGGTACGCCCGTTTGTTGCACATTCACCTTCACCAAAACTGTTGTGGCATTATCATGGCCATTTTGTTCATTGGCTAGGGTGACCAGTCGCTCAGCAGCATTTTCTAGGCTCTTATTTTTGTTATTTTTGTTCAAAAATGGTAAGAGTTCCTCACCCCAAATTCGCTCTAACAAATCTCGATCGCTTACCCCATCGGAGCAGAGCAAGAACAGCGCATCTTCACAGAGAAAAAACCGCTGAATCTCTGTGACTAAACTCTGGGATGAAACCATGCCCAAGGCCTGCACTAACGCGCCAGCACTAGGAGCTTCTAGGGCACTGCGATACAGCCCTAGCCCCATGCGTGTATGCCGGGAGGCTAAGTCATCGTCTAAGGTGAGTTGACGACACCCGGAACTATTAATGCTATAGGCCCGGCTATCTCCCACACTGGCGATATACAAATATTCATGAACATTGAAAAAACTGACAAGGGTTGTCCCCATGCGACGACGTTCGTGACGATCCTCATGATTGTTTTGGTGGTTAATGGCATCATTGGCCATGGCGATCGATTGCCGCAGTAGTTGTTCTGGGGAGGAATTAGAATCTTGACTGAAACTGTGTTCTAGGTCTTCCACTAATGTATTAACGGCCAGATGGGAGGCCACCTCTCCCCCTTCATGGCCCCCTAGCCCATCACAAACTACCGCCAGGGAGTTTAACCCGGAACTACTGCGAATGTAGGGTACATTACGGGGAAAACAGTCGTCCTCATTGTCTTTACGGCTAGGGCCAGCATCGCTGTAGCTACTGATTTCAATCGAATAGGTTTGATGGTCGTTAAGTTTACGGATTGCTAACTCTAAAAATCGGATTAGGTCTGCGGGGATTGTGAGCTTGCCTGTTTGCAAGAAGAGAATCAGTTGTTGGAGAAGGGGCCGCAAACTGGGATGGGCCCCTGCGGTTAAGGCTGTCCAGGTTTCTCCCAATTGCGACAAGCTAGGGGTCGATTCATCTAAGCTTAATTCTAAGCACCGGAGCCAGTTGCCATCGATCCGCAGACTGTGTAAATCCAGGAGGGTACTGCCCACTTGCCGACGTACTAACGGGTTCCAAAGCCGGGCAATTTGCCACAGCCAACTGACCTGATGATAGAGGGAACTAGTTGACCAGCTATCTAAAAGCCCTGGTAAAACTTGTCCAGCTAAGGATAGGGTCGGATTTTGCGACTGGGTAAAGTTGTTGATGTAATGGGAATAGAGAGGGGCATCTTCTAGTAAGAAACAGTGGGGGAGATCCGCTGATAACCAGCCGTATACTTGGGGGATAAAGTTTCGATAGGGAAATAACCGGAGGTAAGGTTGTATGGTCTCTGGTATATCTTGCTCTGGACATAGGGGCAATTCACTGGGCCGAGTATCTAAGACGACCCGTGGAGAAATCACATAATAGCGATCGTCTACGAGATTTCCGGGTGATAAGGGGGGTAACGGGTGTCCCGTCACCCAAAGATAGCGATGCAACAAGGTGCTACCACAGGCGTGGCAATATAGATTGCTCCCAGGATTTTCTGCCAGACAATCTAAATTTGAGCAATGAAGGGTAGGAGAAGTAGCGATCGCCATAAAGAAAGACCAGAGAAGAGAGCCGAGCTATTCTGGAGATGCAACCTGAGGTAAGCCCATACTGTAATTTAAAACTCGACTAGATAGGTTATAGGAAATATTACCCATTTGTAAAAGCTTACGAATTAAATGTTCCAGATCTGAGCCGATCCGACGCAAATTGTACTCGGTTAAGTCTGCCCCAGCGTAAGACTCTACCATTTCATCAAATTTGCGATACACCTGTTGGAGCGCATCTTCATTCCAGAGAAACTCGTTATCTGGATCTACGTCTAGGGTCAATACCTTGTCGCTTGGCACTAGTTCATTGTGCTGAACTTCCGCCGTAAAAATCCGAATGTGACGGGTTGTGCATTTCAACAGCATAGGATTAAGGAGGGGGTTAATAAATGTAATCTAGTGCGTCAGATCCTAACCTCAATTAGGAGCCTTAATAAACAATCTCAATAGAAACTGTTGAGGGCCAGCATTGAGAACGGGAATGGGGTAACAGGGAACAGTGGCTAGGAACAGTGGCTGCCCTCACCCTAAATCCCTCTCCCAAGTGGGGAAAGGGACTTTGATCTGACTCCCCTTATCCCTTTTTGGAAGAAGGGGCTGGGGGATGAGGGAGATGTGAATTTGTGCCTTGGTGTACTAACAGGGTGAAAAGCGCTTCAGGCATACCCCATTCTTTAGTCTCTTGATATTACCTCTTGGTAATTAGCCTCTGGTTCAGCTATTTAGCTTAATTATTGAGCCTAATTTAGCCTATAGTCATCCTAACCTACGATCGTCCCATGTTCCGAGCCATGTCCATAAACCCTTGAAGGCTAGGCCCTGGGCGGCGACGGGATGGAAAGTATTCATAGGGTGGCTCTACGCTAGGGGGAGGCGCAACTTTAGCGATCGGGGAGGGGGCTGTTTGCACTGCTGCGGCAATAATGTCGCTGGGATCTTGCACTGTGCCTTTGGCTTTAGGGGCGGCTGGTTTACTGGGTGCTTTGGGAGCCACTGGTGCAGCAGGTTCAGGGGCTACTTCCGTTTTTGTGGGGGCTGGGGTAGAAGGGGACGAGGCCGTATCATCAAGGGTCAGGAAAAATTTCTCTTTACGCTTAAAAATCATAGGTGCGATCGAAGGGTAAGGGCGACAGTTCTTAGATTAGACGCTGATAGCTTTCCGGTAAAGCCTTTAGGCTCAGGATTTCTGGACAGACTCGCTCCCCTAAGACTACGGATTTCTGGGCTCCGGTCACGCTAGGCAGGTTTCCCGGTAGGCCTAACCCTTGCCAGTGGGCAAGTACGGCAAAAATGGCAGCTTCTTTAAAGTCTGGATTCACTCCCCAGGTGGCGGTGGACTCGACGGGGATGGGGCTGAGGTGATGTTGAATGCGACTGATCAGGTAGGTATTGTGAACCCCACCACCGCAGATTAAAACACGATCGGGCTGGGCAGGCAGAAAGGATTGATAGCTGTGGACAATGGATAGGGCGGTGAGTTCGGTTAGGGTGGCTAAAAAGTCTGCGGGGCTGAGGTTGTAACCTTGAGCCTCTTGCCAACAGCGATCGAGGTAGGCGGCTCCAAAGCGTTCACGTCCGGTAGATTTGGGGGGCGATTGCTGAAAAAAGGGTTCCTGTAACCATTCCTGTACTAAATCTCGGTTTGTCACGCCCTGGGCAGCCCATTGTCCACCTGCGTCGTAGCGCTGCTGACCTTGGCTCAATTTTTGAACCGCTAGGTCTAGAAGGCTATTGCCGGGCCCGGTATCCCACCCCTGAACGGGGGGCTCAAAACCGCTAGCGTCAGGATTTCCGTCCCTAGGATTCAGGGGCGGTAGATAGGTCACGTTGCTAATGCCGCCAATATTTTGGATACACCGATGCTCCTGGGGATGGCCAAACCAGTAGCGATCGACCCCTGGCACGAGGGGGGCACCTTGCCCATGGGCGGCAATATCCGCTGCCCGAAAGTTCCAAACGGTGGGCAATCCCGTGCGATGGGCAATCCAAGCACCTCGTCCCAACTGCCAGGAATAGCCGAGGCTGCCGTTTTGGGGGGGGCGGTGCCATAGGGTTTGTCCGTGGGATCCGATCAGTTCCGGTTTCGGGAAACCCGCCTCGATCGCTTTGGTTTGGATGGCTAGGGCCGCTTGGGCAAAACACTCCGCTACTGCATCATCTAGGGCAACCAACTCTGCAATGGCGATCGTAGCTCCTCCGCAGAGATCTAATAGTTGCGATCGTAGGGCATCGGGATAGGAATAGGTGAGCCCAGCCTGTATACAAACCTCCAAATCCCGATCGCGGCCGGAGATATCAACCTGAACAGCATCAATGCCATCCAAGGAGGTTCCACTCATCAGACCGATGACCACTGGCATATTTTTCTTCGATGTTTCCTGAGAAGTTTCCTGATAGGTTTTGATCTTTTTTTGAGGTGTCTAATCCTCTGGAATCGGGAGGTTAATGCTGATTTTAGTGCCCACATCAGGTTGACTAGAAATATCGAGTTTTCCTCCGGCCCATTCCACTATTTTTTGCACAATTTTTAAGCCTAGCCCCATGCCTTCGTGGGTATAGTTTTGAGCCGTAAATTTGACAAAAGCAGCAATACGTGAAATTTGTTCAGGGGTCATGCCTTTACCCTGATCCGTAATTTCTAGATAAAATAGATTCTCTTGGATTTGGGTACGAATTGAAATAGGAGTCTGGGGCGAAGAGAATTTTAGGGCATTGTCTAGCAGTTCAAACAACAGGGCTGACCAGTAGCGATCGGGTAGGGGAACTGGACAAACCCCAAGCTCTAAGGTTAGATCTCCCTCTCGATTGGCCTGTATGGCTTTTTGTTGAATTTCTGTATGGATGTCGTAACTAACACTAGTGGTTGTAGCCTTGGGCGATCGTTTTGCTGGCCCCTGTTGAGTTTCCAATTCTAGGTATAAGATAAACCGTTTAGTTAGTTTTTCTAATCGACTGGCAGATTGTTCTGCCATCTCTAATAATTCATAAATTTCTGATGAATCCAGTCCTTCTAAGTCAGCCTTGAGAAGTTGAATAACTCCGATAATTCCATTAAGAGGAGTATTGAGTTCATGGGGAAAACTACGGGTTAAGTTTCCGGTTAGTTCTTGTAAATTTCGACCGAGTACGTTGATAGTATTACGCTGAAATCTAGAAAATTCTTCGAGTTGATCATATTGAGCTTTAATGCGGAGCATCGATTGAACCCTTGCTCTGAGTTCATAACTATTAACAGGTTTGCTAATAAAATCATCTGCCCCCATGGCCAAACAACGGGATAGATCTTCTTTTTCTGTTAAGGCTGTGACCATAATAATGGGAGTAGATTGCCATTGCGATCGTTCCCGAACTCGACGACACACCTCAATACCATCCATGCCAGGCATCATGACATCCAACAGAATTAAGTCTGGTTTTAGATTTTCTAAGGCAGCTAACCCGCTTTCTCCATTGGCTGCATAGTGCAGGTGATAATTTTGTCGATTGAGCAAGGCTTCGATAACGTCAAAATTATCTGGCTCATCATCGATAATCAATATGGATACATCTTTCATAGCTAGGAGTCCAAGAGGTTCAAAATTTAAATTTTACTGAGTTTGGCTGAATTCTGAGTGTTGAAATTCTGAGTGTTGAGTTGAAGCACCATAAGATTCATCTGACAGAGAGTATGGTTTAATTTTATCCTAATCTTGTCCACACGGTGAACTTATGCACGTCGAATTCCGGGAAGTAAATCCTTTTGACCTCTGGATCTGGGTACAATTCCCTACGGTGCCCTCCACGTTAGAGCAGCAGTATGTGGAGGAATTGCTCAATTCCTGGTTTTACCTGGGCAAATTAGGGGGATTTAATGAAGAAAATCTTCAGGTACAAGAAACCGGGATTGATCTGAGCTATCTGTCTTACGATGAGAGTGCGGCGGATAATAGCCTGATGGCGGTTATGCATAACATGGGCGAGATGGAATATGAGGGAACCTGGGGACGCTGTTGGTTTGATCTGGGAACTAGCGATCCTTTGGGGTTGGATGTGCTGATCAATGGGTTCCGGCAACTTGCCAAAGACTATGTGAGTATCGATCGTCTAATCATTGGTGGCGAAAATGAGGACTGGCCCGTTCCCACCGAAGACGATCGGGATACATTTTATGATCAAAATTAAGGGACTGAATGCAGATTATGCACGGGGACAAATTGAGCCAGATTTAATTACCAATAATGCCGTTTTTACTGACTCAAAATCTAACTAAACCTTCTATAATACCCCTTTAGAACTGGGAATACTCCCCGATCGTCGGGGATCGTATTCCAATGCCATCCGTAGCGATCGGGCAAAGGCCTTAAAAGTTGCTTCAATAATGTGGTGGGAATTGATACCATCCAATTGGCGAATATGGAGTGTCATTTGACTATGATTCACCAGTGCTACAAAAAACTCACGCACCAACTGGGTATCATAATTGCCGACCCGTTCTGTGGGGATATTTAAACCGTAGGTAAGATGGGGACGACCGGAAAAGTCTAAAGCGACCTGTACTAATGCTTCGTCTAAGGGCGCAACAAAGTGACCAAA